>Ga0138278_1041049_pt1 | contig 35110 bp, 5 predicted proteins | sample M_130821_M_mt_FD_106922 | JGI IMG/M metagenome (GOLD analysis project Ga0138278, IMG submission 106922) | Freshwater microbial communities from Lake Montjoie, Canada - M_130821_M_mt (Metagenome Metatranscriptome) | ecosystem: Environmental > Aquatic > Freshwater > Lake | place: Canada: Quebec...
AGGTGTCTGCAATGGATATCTCGATCCGCCCGTCTGCCAGAACTGCAGCGGGCCTTGGATGGGTCCCGGTTGCGACCAGCCCTGTCTCATGGGTGTTCAGACGCCGCCCAATTCTGGAGTGTGTGTCTGCAACCCCGGCTGGGTGGGTGCTGGCTGTGACTCGGAATGCTCCGGCCACGGCTCGTATAATGCGACTGCCTACAACAGCACGGCCGGGCTGTGCATCTGCGACTATACCATGGGCTACTGGGGCAAGTACTGCGACGTGCCGGGCTGTCCCGGCAATGGTAATCTGAACGGAGCGGCGCGCATGCTCACTGGCGCACCGTGCAGTGGCAATGGCGACTGCGATACGAGCTCCGCCACCTGCTCGTGCTACCCGGGCTGGCGAGGCCCAGGTTGCGAGACGCTCGACTGCCCCGGCCCCGACTGCAATCATCGTGGTGTGTGCAGCCCCTCTGTGTTCCCGCCAGCCTGTCTCAACTGTAGCCAGGGCTGGATGGGGCCGGGCTGTGGCGACCCATGCACGCACGGCACGCAGGTGCCTATGAACTCGGGCAACTGTGTCTGCGAGCCCGGCTGGAACGGCGTGGGCTGCAACGTCATGTGCTCGGGGCACGGCACCTACGACAATGTCAGCGGCCTGTGTATCTGCGACTACCTGTCGGGCTACTGGGGCACCTTCTGCGAGAACCCAGGCTGCCCCGGCAATGGCCCGTGTCTGCCTGGCACATATGCACCGGGGTCCTGTGGCCTGACGGGCCCACAGCGCATGAGGGTGGGCCAGAGCTGCTCGGGCAATGGTGGCTGCAACAATGCTTTGGCGACATGCTCGTGCTCCGCCGGCTGGGTTGGCCCGGGCTGCGAGACTCCATACTGCGGTGGTTCTCCTTTGTGTCAAGGACGTGGCGTGTGTAACTACACCATCCCCTCGCCCGTCTGCCAGAACTGTAGCTACGGCTGGATGGGCCCCGGTTGCTCCGACCCGTGCACGCATGGTAACCAAGTGCCCATGGACTCTGGTCTCTGCGTGTGTGACCCAGGCTGGTCGGGACAAGGCTGCAATGTGCCCTGCTCAGGACGAGGCCAGATTGTTAATGGCGCGTGCGTGTGCGACTATGCCTCAGGCTTTCGCGGCCTCGTGTGTGAGATTCCGGGCTGCCCGGGCAATGGCAGCGACTGCAGCGGACATGGAACCTGCAGTGCTTCGACGGCCACATGTACCTGCTCACCGGGCTGGACTCGCATCGGTTGCGATTTGCCTGATTGTCCAGGCACACCATCTTGTAGCGGCCGCGGTTACTGCAACCCACTTGCTGTTGGTGGACCGGCCTGCCAGAACTGCTCCCAGGGCTGGATGGGGCCGGGCTGCGCTGACCCGTGCACACACGGCACCCAAACACCAATGGACTCAAATATTTGCGTGTGCCAACCGGGCTGGAGTGGAGCTGGCTGCGATGTGGAATGCTCTGGTCATGGTAGCATTGTCAATGGACGATGCGTGTGCAACACAATCAACCCTGGGGACTCGTGGGGTGGACCTTTGTGTAGTCTACCCGCCTGTCCCGGAGCTGACGGCAACTGCAACGGAAATGGTGCCTGCAACACAGGGCTTCAGAGCTGTGTGTGTAATCCGCAGTGGCTGGGCAACGACTGCAGCATACCGGCATGCACGGGCACCCCGCCCTGCAATGGCTTGTCACATGGCGTCTGCAACGGCACCACACAGCTGTGTCAGTGCAATGCTCGCTACACAGGCACGGCGTGTGAGCTGCCTTGTGTGTTTGGAAACTTTTCGAGCCCCCAGTTGGGTTGCGTTTGTGATGCCTGCCACTCTGGCATCAGCTGCAACGATGTTTGCAGCAATCACGGTGCCTGTGTGGGAGGATCTTGTTTGTGTAATTTCACGCAAGGTTACAAGGGCGCCAAGTGCGACCAGCCCAGCTGCCCCGGCTCCAGCTCCAATGTCCAACTGATCAATGGCACAGTCACCTACGTCACCATTGGAGTCCCTCTGGACTGCAGTGGTCATGGTGTCTGCAACGGGGCCACTCTTTCTTGCATTTGCGACCCAGGCTGGAGAGGGGTGGGCTGTGAGACCCCCGATTGCCCTTCTGACTGCAACAATCGTGGTGTGTGCGCTGACCTTGGGTCTGGCGTGCCCAACTGCACACAGTGTGTAGACCACTGGATGGGCCCGGCTTGCGCCTACCCTTGCAAAAACGGTCACCAGATTCCGATGGACAGTGGTGTGTGCTTGTGCGACCCGTGCTACAACGGTGGAGACTGCGGCATGCTATGCAGTAACGTGACCAACGCTACATGTCTTGGCGGCACCTGCAACTGCCCCGACCTGTCCAGCATGCATGGGCCGTACTGCGATGCCTTCGACTGCCCGGGCCGCGGCTCTGCCTGCTCAGGCCGTGGTGTGTGCGCTGTCGAAACCCATACTTGCTTCTGTTACGCTGGCTGGACTGGGCCAGGCTGCTTCGACCCGGTGTGTGCTGTGCAAAACTGCTCAGGACATGGTGTGTGCACCGGACTACCACTCATCAACTCTCAGTGTGTCTGCAGCCCGCCCTATGTCGGTGCCAACTGCGATGCTGTCTGCACCAATGGCACTTGGGCCAACAGTACTTGTACATGCAACTCGTGCTTCCAGGGCACTGGCTGCAACATAGAATGCAGCGGCCGTGGGCGTTGTAACAACGGCGCTTGCATGTGTGGTAGCACGCCTGGTGACCTTGGTCTCGGCTGGACGGGCCAGTACTGCGATGTGCAAACATGTCCCGGGTATCTCACTGCCTGCTCTGGCCGTGGTGTCTGTGATCTGGGCTCCCAGACCTGCACCTGTCCACCCGGCTGGAAAGGCCCAGGCTGCAACGAGCCAGACTGTCTCGGTGGTGGTAACTGCAATGGTCGTGGTGTGTGCGTGGCTGTCGATCCCTACCCAGAGTGCCGCAACTGCTCCAAGGGCTACATGGGCCCGGCCTGCGAGCAGAACTGCACACATGGCACTCAGGTGCCAATGGACAGCGGCAGCTGTTTGTGCGATAATTGCTACTCTGGCTTTTCCTGCGATGTGCTGTGTTCAGCTCGTGGGCAGTGTGTGAATGGGACCAACGGCCAACGTACATGTGACTGTGGACAGCCAGGTCTCGGCTGGTGGGGCAGCAACTGTGAAGTCCAGGGCTGCCCGGGTATTGGTTCATACTGCACAGGCCACGGTACCTGCAACATTGCAACGCAGGAATGCTTCTGTGACCCCGGCTGGACAGGTACTGGCTGCGAGATCCCGCAGTGCAGTGGCACACCCCAATGCACTGGTCGTGGATTCTGCAATGGAACGTTCAACCCACCGCAATGTACTAGCTGTGCGGATCACTGGATGGGCCCCGTTTGTACCATACCCTGTGTCAATGGGTCCCAGTACCCTCCCGATAGTGGCATCTGTGAGTGCAACCCAGCCACGTGCTTTGATGGCCCCAACTGCGATCGCGAGTGCTCTAACCACGGTCATTGCAGCAACGGTACCTGCGTCTGTGACTCAGGCTGGTGGGGTCCATTGTGTGCCCGCAAGGGATGTCCTGGTGTGGGCATTGACTGCACAGGTCATGGCCCCTGCAATGCCGAAGAGCAGCTCTGCTTCTGCAACCCTGGATGGGTGGGTGACGGCTGCGAGATCCCGTACTGCCCCGGGCCCAACTGCAACAACCGCGGCTTCTGTGACGGCAGCTTCGACCCGCCGCAGTGCCGCAACTGCACGCGAGGCTGGATGGGCGACTCTTGCCAGAACCCCTGCATCAACGGCAACCAGGAGCCCATGGACAGTGGGCTGTGCGCGTGCGACCCTTGCTTCACTGGGGTGGCGTGCGATGTGCAGTGCAGTGGTCAAGGCAACTGTGGCTGCAAGCCCGGCTGGCGCGGAACATATTGCGACACGCTGAACTGCCCCGGAAACTGCTCTGGCTTTGGCACATGCTCCTATGACAACATCAGTCAAACCGCTGTTTGCACCTGCAACACTGGATTCGGTGGTCCTGCCTGTGATGTTTTACTCTGCCCTGGCGATCCCATGTGCTCTGGTCAGGGCCAGTGTGTCCTGCGTACCAATGCCACTCTGCCAGAGTGTGCCTGTTTTACCGACACGACCTATGGTACTGAGTGCGAGCTGTGCATTGGACTCTACTATGGTCCCAACTGCTCCACCGTTGACACCGTCGTCACGACAACGACAGCGTCTACAACGAGAACGACAACTACTACCACAACAACTCGACTCTCACAGAACGCATCCAACGCGACCACCATACCACCTTTGACCACAACCACCACACGCACGGTCGCGCGCCGTGATCTTGAGGACGTGGTTGCCGTTGGGCACCTGCGCACCCGGCGCTATGTGTCGCCAGATCCAGCCTGGGGCATCAGTCTGGCCAACATGATGTGTCTGTGCAACACCGGACGGCAAGGGACGTACTGCGCTCAGCTCAAATGCCCCGGCGACTGCACTGGCCGCGGGCTGTGTGTGCTGCGCGGCGGCGTGTCTCAATGTATCTGCAACCCCGGCTTCGGTGGGCCTGACTGCGCCCAGCTCATTTGTCCTGGTACACCCATGTGCGGCAATCGTGGTACTTGTGTGCTGCCTGTGGGTAAGAGCACGCCAGTGTGTATCTGTCGTAACAGCTTCTCCGGATTAGCCTGCGAATCTTGCGCCACCAACTACGCTGGAGCCAACTGCGAGGTGTGCGAGACGGGCAAGATTGGGTGGGCCACCCAGGGCTGCTCGGTCGACTGTCTTAACGGCTACAGCACTATTGTTAATGGCGGCACGTGCGTGTGCTACAGCGACGAAGTGAATGGGTACTGGACAGGGGGCAGCTGTGATGTCTGTGTGGAAGGCTGGCTGTACCCGCAGTGCACCACCTGCCACCCGAACTACGGCAGCACCAGCTGCACCATCCGTTGTGTCGCGGGCCAGGGTGTGATCCAAGACATCAGCAGTCAGACAAGCTCTGGTGGTATCGCAGCGCTGCCCACGCTCCCCATTGTCCCGAAACTGGACTGTGTTTCACCAAGTGTCACGCAACCAGGTGCTTTCACAGTCTGGTTAGGCTACGAAAACTACAACTCTTTCAACGCGTACATCCCTGTCGGCCCTAATAACCAATTCGTACCCACGCCATCATACTTGAACCATCCCCCTTTTGTCGCGACCGCTTCATCGCCATCTGCGGGAACGGTACGTGTGGCTGCTGATCTTGGGCAGCCAACCAAATTTTTGCCTGGTCGCGTTCACAATGTTTTTAGTGTCACTGTATCGAATGCGGATGTACGCATTTCATGGCTTCTGACGAACACGCTTGCAAACCAGGCGATCCTTGATGTCTTCGTCGACACCACGTATCCAGTCGCCTGCAGTGGCTCGGAGACCGCTCTGTCACTTGGGACAAGCACAGGCTCTACAAGCACTGTGACAAATACAACCGCTGTTGCAAGTCAATACTGTCAATGTTTGCCAGGCTTCTGGGGCCCTACATGCGACTTTGTTTGCCCTTCTCAAAATGGAATTGCTTGCAATGGCCATGGCACTTGCGACTCAATCACAGGCAGCTGCACGTGTGAAACGAAATGGAGTGGTGCAGACACAATTTTGTTCCCTGCTAGACGAAGTGTGATTCATTCAGATGCTGAACTTTACGGTCATCATCTTACCACCTTTTCAAGCAACACTACTAGCCTGGTTGCTGGAAGTTCCCACAGTCGCACCCGCCGTATTACCAACCCATACGCAAACCAGCACATCCCAGTCCAAGATCCATCCACACGATACCCGTACCGCACCAGCTGCTCGCTGTGTGCAGTGGGATGGTTTGGCGCGGACTGCTCGGTGGGTTCCATCCAACTGCCTCTTACGGCCGTTCCGGCCTTGGTGGCCTTTGGTGATGGTCACTTTAGCACACTTGACGGCGCGCTGTTTGATTTCCGTGGTGTTGCTGAGCTGCAGCTGTTTCTGACCGCTGGTGCTGACTTCGAAGTGCAGGCTCGGCAAGTAGCGTGCGATCAGGGCAGTACCGCCTGCATCTCTTCATTAGCTGTTCGTATTGGTACAGATGTGCTGGTCGCGCATGCCCCATATCAAACCGGCGGCAGCGTTGTGTTCTGGTTTAATTCTAACCCATTGAAAATCGGCAATCAGGGCCAGTTAGATCCAACTACTCTTATTGGGGACTATGTGCTTCAACGGCAGTCACTGCTAGTGTATACCTTGTCCAGTGCCAGTCTACAAATATCTTTGCAGATACGTGTCTTCCACCGTGCTTTTGGTCTGACGCTTCAAATGCCATCGTCATTCTGTCGTGGCTCGTCCGGTCTGTTGGGCAGTTGTGACCGCAACCCTCGCAATGACATGCGCCTTGGCCCCGGTTTCGACGCCGCTTATCTTGTCAGCAGCACTTCGGGTGGGGCAGGCGCTCTTCTGCTCAACCAAACCAACATCCATAATGTCTTTGTGCCAGTCTGGACTCTGTCTGCAGGTGCATCCTTGTTTGGAATCACCTACAACTACGGCGGCTACTTTGAGCACCACACGGCTACAGGTGCCGGCTTTGCGCTCGAGTTCAATAACACTGGCGCAACCTCTAACCCGCTTTTCACATTTTCCAATGGCGACCTGACGCTAGAGTTCTTGGTCAAGGCTACCCAGCATGGCGGCACTCTCATCTCGTACGCGACTAGTATTACCTTGGCTGTGACCGACGTGCTCATCTGCACCTCTCCCACTGTGCCCTGCCCGGCTGGCCAGTCAATCTACACACTACATGTGCAGTTTGGGGCAGACGAGTACGACATGGGTGTCAGTCTGGAGCTGGGTGTGTGGGACCAAATCTCACTGGTATGGAAGCGATCTACTGATGGTAACAGCGGCGTGCTACAGTTCTATTTCTTCAATTCTGTAGGAGTCGTTTCCTCTAGCACACTCCTCCTCGGCCGCAATGCATTTATTCCTGGCGGGACGCTGTCCGTGGGCCAGTGGGCCTACAGCACAGTCAGTGTTGGTGTGCCACCCCTCGAGAACTTCGTCGGTATCATTGATGAAATCCGTATCTGGAACCAGTGGTTTGACCAAACCACTCTGGCAGGCAACTTCATGGCCAACATTCAGGCCTCGGCCACCGGACTGGCATCGCTGTGGAAGCTCAACGAGGGTCAGGGTGACTTTGCATATGACCTGGTCTCCCCCATCCCCTGCGATAGTCTGCTGTACTCGGCCCCGTGCCTGTACCTGCCGTCCAGCTCGCAGTATCAGGCCCCCAAGTGGGTTTTCTCTGATGCACCCATCCCGCTCCAAGCCCTGTCTCTCGCATCTATGTATTCCACGCTTTGGACAGACTCTTCCCTCCGAAGTTCTGCTGTTTCCCTATGCAACGCTCTGTTTCTCAGTCCGCAAAGTCCTCTAGCTGCCTTGTGCGGTGATCTTGGCATGACATTGCGGCAATACTTCTATTCAGCCTGCCTCTATGACATTAGTGTTGGTGGGACACTCGGCGTGGCTATCCCGGAAGCTACTTTGTATTCGGATGTTTGCCAGCTTTCGCTTACCGAGATTCAATCTTGGCCGGGTCAATATGTTTGCAACTTATTCCCAGCTGTAGAAAATTACCCAGTTTGGATCGGTGCGACTTGTCGCCAAACTTGTGTTTTTGGCCAGCAGGTGATCAATGTACCCGGAACTTGTGTATGTGCTGCAGGCTACTGGGGTAGTAACTGTGCCCAATCTTGTCCAGGTGGAGTGGTGACTCCTTGCAACAATCACGGTGTATGCCGACCGATTTCGGGCACTTGCTTGTGTGACCCCCAATGGCAGGGTGATGGTCAGTGTGGAACGTGCACGCCCGGATGGACAGGTCAAGATTGCTCCATTGCCCTGACTAAGCTTCCCGATGTGTTTCTCCCTGTGTGGTCTGTGTTTGGAGAGGGCCATTTTACATCACTTTCGGGCAAGAATTTCGACTTTTCTGGAATTGGAGTGTTTGATCTTAGTATCGCCCCTGACGGCAACTTCAAGGTCTTGTCCAGCCAGATGCCTTGCCAGTACTCATCAATGTCCTGTTCACAAGCTATCTCGATTGTGGTGTTGGGGCATACCATTGTACTCGAAGCTCCTCTGTTGGTCGGTTTAAATCCATCTCTCACGTTGGACGGTGTTAGTGCGTCCGCTTACAGTCCCATTGAGATAGTTCCTGGCCAAGGATACTTCCTGAGCCAGACATCGGCAACTACCTTCAAAGTCGTCGGCTATAACTCTTTGTATTTTGAGGCTAGCGTCAATGGCCGCTTTTGGGATATGACATGCCAAGTATCTCGAGACTACTGCGCTGCCTCCACCGGAGTTATGGGGACATGTGACCCTGCCGACGGGGCTACCAAGCCCGTGCCAGCCTACACTGGCAACTATGCCACGTGTTCAGTCTTCGGGCAGGCCCACTACACGACCTTTGACAATACTTTTTTCACTTTCCCCGGCTCTTGCACGTACAAAATGGCCAGCATGGCACTGAATGGCAGTGCACCGTTTACCATAGTTGTAGCTCAGCAGAGCTGCTTGGATCCAAACAGCCGTTGTGTAGGTGATGTTACGGTACAATTGCCCGACCTGGACCCTATCCAGCTGCTTGTCGATGGATCGGTTTTTGTGGGTACATCCTCCATCACTTCATACCCCCTCAAGCTCATTAACAATCACGAAATCACACGCTCTTTGGGCAAAACTACCGTGCATATCCTGTCGTCTTATGCCTTAGTTGTCTTCGCCGACGATGGTTCTGTTGTGGTCAAGGTTGCGGACCAAATCTACTTTGATTCCACATCGGGACTATGTGCGAGCTACAATCATAACAGTACTGACGACTTGCAAGGTCTATCAGCGTACGCCTTTGGATTGCGTCAGGCCACAGTGCTCCCTGGAACAGTGGCATGTACAGACCCAGTACAGCCCCCAACACCGTCTGTTTGTCAAAATTTGACTGTGGCTCAAGCATATTGCAGCAAACTCATGAACAGCAACAATTATGCACCATGCTTCGGATCAGTTCCGAAAGGCAGTTATTATTCTGCTTGCATAAGTGATGCCTGCGCTGCCCAAGCGAGCGGCGCTGGACTAAGTCTGGCCTGTCAGAGCTATGCTACGTATGAGTCTGCCTGCATCTCTTCTGGTGTGCAAGGCATTGTTTCTGTTATTGACAACTGTGGCGTGTGCTTCGGTGACGGCTCAAGTTGTGCATCAGGTCGGGCCACTTGTTCAGCCTTTGGCGATGCTTCGTTCTTGACTTTTGATGGCAAGCTGGCCACCTTTGCTGGTTCTTGCGACTACGAGCTGGCCAAGGATTGCACACAGGGAGACTTCGATGTGCAGATTCGCATGTCCCCTTGCGGTGCAGGTCGCTGCATCACTCATGTGGGTATCCTCACAGCGGGTGGCCATGCAATCGATCTGAACACGCATCGCAATTTTCTCTTGGACGGCATTAACGTTTCATATCCCATCACTTTATCCGATGGTACGCGAGTCACCAGTCAAAATGACGCCGTGTTGATTGAGCTTCGTTCATTGGAAGTCCAAGTTTTATGGCGCTTCTCTGGCTCTGTGGATGTAAGCGTGCCGGCTTGGTACTCCACACGTCTCTGTGGTCTTTGCGGAAACTTCAATTACCTTGCATCTGATGATTTCCACATCAACTCTCCAGTAATCGTGGATCTTGTTTGGGCATATGGTACATCCTGGAAGGTTGGGTCCTACACTTCCCTCATTGCCGGCATAAATGCTTCTTGCTCAGATGCAAAGACGGCACCTGCTGCCTGCGTTACCGCCCAACTATCTGTCGCCAACCGCGCTCTCTGTCAATCCTTGACCAGTTCATTTGGGGCATACTCTACATGCTTCTCTTTGGTGGCGTCAACTTCATATTACTTGACCTGTCTCAATAGCGTGTGTGCCCATCAGGCCGACGGCCAGGCCAATACCTACGCCGCAGCCGTGATCACCCAGTACCAGCACATTTGTCTGCAGGCCAATGCTACCATTGGCACTGTTATCGATGCTTGCGGTGTCGTCAATGGTGATGGCTCGTCATGCGTCGGCTCATACAGCCGCTGCCAGCTGCTCAACGTCGGTCAGATTCACATATTTAATGACGCGTGGTACACCTTCACGGGCACATGTGACTACTCCGCGTTCCAGCTGGGCTCGTACACACTGCAGGTGCGCCGTAACAGCCTCTCCGTCAACACTGCTTTTGCCGTGCTGACGCCCAACGGCGACGTTGTTGTGTTTTGGACAGATGGTTCCATCACTGTAAATGGATTAACGTTGGCCAGTAAGTCTCTGCTCCTGTCGTCCACGTTGGCTCTGCAGCAAGGACCCACAGCGTCCACACTGACTGACAGCCAGATTGGTGTGACGTTTGTGTACTCTCCAGACTACTTCATGGTGATGATTCCCACAAGCTCCGTCGGATCCGTCACTGGCTTGTGTGCCACTGCATCCAGCCCCAGCAGCAACACGGTCTCGTTGTCGCCTCTGTTTGGCTCGACACGCACATGTAGTCCTGCCTCGCCATCTCCAGCCCCGCCCGCGGTCTCCCCGACCTGTCTCAGCTCTGCCGCAGCCGCCACTGCCTGCCAGGCCCTGAATGCTGGCTCTACCAACTCATCTTGGTTCGCTGTTGTGAGTCCTACTGCGCCGCTGGCCAACTGTCTGCTGGCATACTGTACTGGCGGTAGCAGCTGCGGAGTCATCAAGGCCTACGAGATGTCCTGTCAACAGCAGGGCGTGACCTATGTCTCTGTTGTCGACAGCTGTGGTGTCTGCTATGGTGATGGTACCACATGCACGCCCACTCGGTCTTACGCGACCTGCAATGCATGGGGTGATCCGCACTACACCACCTTCAGCGGTACTCACTTTGACTTTCAGGGTACGTGTGACTTCATATTTACGACTGTCTGGCCCGGCCCGGTACTCAACCAGACCCAGGGCAATGTGTCGACTTTGATCTCACCACCCCCCGTTCCATCGACAATCCCCTTCTTCCAGATTCAGGCCCGGCATCAGCCCTGCCCTGCGGTTGTGCAATGCATGTTTGGCATCGCCATTCAGGCCGGCACGTCGGTCATCGAGCTTACCACTGGAGCCACATCATACCTCAACGGGGTGGCGATTGCCTCATATCCAGTTCAGCTGCCTTCGGGGCTTCTGTCAGCCTCAGGGTCAATTGCCCGCCGTCTAGTCCTGTTTGGCGGATCTGTGATCATTGATTGGGATCCGTATTCGCTGACGGTCAAGGTCGACTCGTCTTACTTGGGCTATTTAGGCGGTCTCTGTGGACAATTGACGACCCCCGGTAGCCCGGTGCAGTTTACCGGCCGCACCGGCAGTGTCACCAGTGGCACGACCAACAATCAGCTGTTCCCCTACCTGCTCAGCTGGTACGTCAACCCAACAGAGTCTCTCTTCCAAACTCCGCGCGCCGCGTGTAATACCCAGCAACCGATTGCACCCGCACCGTGCGCCACTGCCTCGGCCGCTACTGTTGCTGCCGTGCAGCGCGCCTGCTCTGTCCTGAGCGACCCTGCCGGGCAGTATGCTGTCTGCCACGCTGTGGTTGACCCTTCATTTATTACCAGCACCTGCAGTTACGATGGCTGTGCCGCCATCTCCCCCACCACGGGGGTGTGCGACATCATCAAGCAATATGAGCGCATGTGCGTGGCGGCGGGTGGCAACGGATTTTCGTCTGTGGTTGATGTGTGCGGAGTGTGCTTTGGCGATGGGAGCAGCTGCCGCGCTGCCCGCAAGTCATGCATGATGACGTCTTGGACCGATGTGGTGACTTTCAACGGTAACTACTACAGCTCCAACGTCCGCTGCCCTTTCACGCTACTGAATGCAGTCCTACCATACAGCCAGACTGTCAAGATCGATGTTAGCTTTGTGACGGCACCTGATTATTCTGTTGCAATCCAACTGCGCACCGAGAGTGATACTGTGGTGATTCAAGACAATATGCTCGCCTTTGTCAACGGAATTGCTCTGGTCCTGCCGTCATATCAGACCAGCGCTGGCCTTAAGGTGACACTGGCAACTAATTTGGTGACTGTCACCACCCCGTCGGGCCTGCGGCTGCGGTGGTGGACTGCCCTGCAGAATGTTGTTGTTGATGTCCCAACTTCATTCTCCGGCACTCTGGTGGGCGGACGGTGTGGTGTCTATGCAGCTTCTGCTTCGGCCGAGCTGGTCTCTGTTTCCCAAGCATACGGCTCCTTGGCTGCGATGGCTACGGCCGCGCAGGCCAGCCCCAGCTGCAACACTGTGTTGTACAACACCAACTGCTCGGTGACTAGTCCCTCGGCCCTTGCTCCGTGCGCCACACTGCTGTCTGCCTCGGGTCCATTCAGCAGCTGCTATGCGACTGTCTCACCCCAGCCGTATTACTCCATGTGTATGGCTGGTGGCTGTCGGCCAGGCGGCGCCTGTGCCGCCCTGAACCTGTACAGCAGCGCATGCAGTCAGAATGGTGTGACATCGCTCCCGCAAGTAGTGGACCAGTGCGGTGTGTGTCTGGGTGACGGCAGCTCCTGCCTTGCCCAGTATGAAACGTGCCGCATCTTTGGCCTGTCGCACTATTCCAGCTTCTCCGGCGTGCTGCTCGACTCCCAGAGCACCTGCGAAGTGTCGATTCTGAACACATGCGAGGTCGTTCCTGATGTCAGCATCAGCGTGCAGCGACATCTTGATGGCAGTCTTGATCTACACATTGCCGTGCCTAGCAACAACATCTGGTTGTTTGCCAACGGCAGCATGACTGTCAATGGTGATGTGAACACGGCATATTTGCTTAGTATGGGATCAGAATTCTCGTTGGCCCGAACTGGTAATCAGGTCAACCTGCAGTTAGGGACAGCTTTGAGTCTGCAGTACAGCCCCAATGAGGTTGATGTTAATGCTATTGCTTCCTCAGTTGGTTCCTTGTGCGGTGTTTGCACTGCCAGCACTTCTTTCTCGGGCCCGCAATCCATGTGGCAATACTTCACGAGCTTCCTCGTCAACCCACAAGATATGGCGACGACTATTGCGCCGGTTATCACCACAGCATTGAAATCCAACAGTACTAACTCATCTAATACCACAATCACGCCTACCACTTCCGCGCCAGTGGGATGCCGAAACCCGCTCTACACAATCAACACGGCTCTTGCATGCCGTGACTCGGCCACCAACTTCGCTGCTCTGCGCTTCTGCGATTCCCTCTCCAACCCGAACAACGTGCTGGGCGGCTGCTTTGCCTCCATCGCTCCAGGCCCCTATTTCAGCGCTTGTGTGTTGGATTACTGTCTGGCTGGCCCGACGGCGGCGCAGCAGACCATTACCAACTACTTTAAGCGCTGTGTAGGCATTGGAGTAACAACTGTTGTGTCGCCCTTCGATTTCTGCGGTGTTCTCAACGGTGATGACACAAGCTGCCGTAATTCCACAGGTGCTTGCACTGCCGTCGCGGATGCGGGCTTCATTACGTTGGCTGGACAGACTGTACAATTCGCTGGTCTCGGTGACTATGATCTCGTGAAGTCGTGCAGCAGCTCGCTTTTCAGCCTGGTGTTGACTCGACCCAACCGCACACTGGGCCGTTTGCAGACAATTCTGTCGATTCATCGCGGTGGGAAGCCCACCATCACTCTGCTGCCCGCTGCCGTGCCCTACACTGGTCTAGCATCTCGCGCCGACTGGGTTATTGCAGATATGTTGAATGTTTCCCGTCTGGACACACAATCTGTGTTTGATATGCTTGGAGTGCTCGTGGATGGAGCAGTTGCCCAGCCGAGCACTGTTGTCTCGAGTGGATCTGTTGTTTCACTACTCTTCGGGCATGTTGAGCTTGATGGACAGACTCTTCTTAGCCTCCCACTTACTTTGAGTGACTCGACTTCTATTATCGCGACCACAAGCGGTATTACAGTTCGCCTCGAAACTGGCCTTGTTATTAAGTGGTCCGGAACTGACACTGTCACCGTGCTTGTACCGCCTCAATTCGCGCTTCAAACTTGTGGTTTGTGTGGTAATTACGATGTAGCCGATTCAACTCATCTTTTGCTGCAAAACGCGTCCTTTGTAGCTTTGCAACCTGTTGCGAACCAGATGACATTCGGTCGCAGCTGGCACGTACCTCCACTGCAAACAGATCCACCAGTTTCGACGACGCAGTGCACCGGTGTGCAACCGTACGAGTCGATTGTTTGCGGAGCACTTATGTCCAACTCGTCTCAATACCGAGCATGCTCATCCTTGCTGAATCCAGCTCTTTACCTCGACGCATGTGTGCGACAAGCTTGTTCAGCCAGCGGCAACTCCTGTGGTGTAATCAAAGCCTATGAAAGTACTTGCCTGGCTCAAGGCGCCAGTATCACTTCAGTTGTCGACAGCTGTGGCGTATGCTTTGGCGACGGTAGTACCTGTGCCAGCAATGGGGGTTCTTGCACTATCTGGAATGATCATGTCTTGTTCCTTGCGGGTGGCAGTGTTGGTGTGGCTGGTTCCAGCCTTGACTACATGTTTGCAGAGGACTGTGCTGGCACCGCGTTCAGTGTGCAAGTACGATACTCACCTACAACTTCGACAATCGTCGCTGTGGCTGTTTCCATTCAGCGTGCTGGTGTCGTCACACTTTTCTCTAACTCTACAGTTCTCATTGATGTAACAGCAGTTGATAGATTCCCAGTCACATTGGCTGACGGCTCCCAGTTGACACAAACTGGTCAGCAGGTCCAAATTGCAATCCAGGGCATCGGTGTTGGTATTGTTTGGGACCAAAGTGTCTTTTCAGTTACGCTTACAGCACCCGAGACCTATTTGGCCAGCGTCTGTGGGCTCTGTGCCTCTGGACTGAATAGCAGCCATCCTCTGGGTCCTTTGGGTAATCTGTCGACTTCGGAATGCCGTGCATCACCATCACTGTGCTTAGCAGAAATGGCTCCTAGTTGGGCTATTCGACCGCAAGATTCAGTTCTTCCACCTACATCGCCTCTTCCTCACCGGCCTGTCGGTGGTGATGCCTGCAACTCAACTGCTCAACGAAGCATGGCCCAAGACTACTGTTCAACCATCACATCCGTCAATGGTCCATATGCTGCTTGCTTTGCAGCAGTTAATCCAACGGTTTACGCCAGTGCCTGCGTTCAGGACGTTTGTCGCTCTGGTAGCAGCTGCGCTTCTTTCAGTTTGTACGAAGAGGCTTGTCGCCGTGCTGGGGTTCGGCACCTGGGAACCGTCGTAGATGAATGTGGCGTGTGTTTTGGTGACGGAACGAGCTGCCACATTTCCATAGCATCAGTCTGGGGTGATCCGCACTACAGTACGCTGGATGGAGCAGTACTTTCCTTTGATGGAACCTGCGACTACACTTTGTTGCGTGACTGTGCTGGTGTAGCCTACGAGGTGCAGGCGCTGCAGAGCAATGCAAGCGGTCGAGTGCGCCTTATTGGCATCGGAGCACGCACTCCGAGCTCCGGTAACATTGAGTTGTATCCTGCTGGTCGTGTTTTGGTCAATGGCAATTTGATATCAACACTTCCGTACACACTCAGTGATGGATCCATAATCTCCGAGACGGCCTTAGGAGGCATACGCGTCTTCTTAGGTTTCTCCCGAATAGTCATTCTTTGGGACAATGTTGGATCTGTAACACTGAAGGTTCCTGATGGACTTATGGGCCTTACTTGCGGTATGTCAGCAACCAACTTCGACGGAATTCCTGAAAATGACTTCGGCATGAGCACGATAAATCTTACCGTTGCTCAGCAATGGCAGTTTGGTAATTCCTTCCTCGTCGGCCGTGGGTTGCATATTCTCTCTGAAGCGACCGACGCCTGTCTCAACAACCCGCCACCACTCGTACCGCCCGCTACCTGCTCTTCTCCGCAAGCTCAAGCTGCCGCGGCGATTGCGTGCAGCCTCCTAAGCGATCCTAGCAGTTCATTGTCTCCTTGCTTCAGCGTCTTGCCTCCACAAGGTTATTTCAGCTCATGCTTGGTGGATGTATGTGTCGACGGCACAGCGGCCCCATCTCTCATGATGTATCAGCAGCAATGCATCCTTCGCCGTGTTGTTGTACCACCAGTTGTGGATCGCTGCGGCGTGGTTAATGGTGATGGATCATCATGCATTCAAGACTACGGTTCTTGCATTGCCTACAGCTCACATATTGTCACATTTGACGGGCTAGCTCTTGACTTTATGGGACAGTGCTCATACTTCCTCGCCAAAGACTGCAGCAGTGGCAATTTCCAGATCCAGCTTCGGCGTTCTGGAGGGGCCGACTTTGTTGTTGATGTCAAAGGTCGTGGACCGAGCGTTGAGGTACAACCGGGTGGACTGGTGCTTGTTAGCGGAGTGGTTGCGGCAAGCCTACCACGAATACTGTCGGATGGCACAATGATCAGTCGTGACTGGAGCGGGGTTCAAGTAAGTCTCACCGTTGGTGTTGATTTAATGGTGTTGAACAACGGATTAGTAACCGTGACTTTGCCTAAGAACACTTGGGCGAATTCGACCTGCGGTCTATGTGGTCCTTTCAACGGCAACGCAAATGATGACCTTCTTCTTCCAACTGGACGAATCTTACCGTCACCCACACGCGCACGTGTGTACCAATTCGGTACTAGCTGGGCTGTCCCTGCGGGTCTGTTGTTGAGTCCATCAGCAGATCAAACTTGTGTCGACAGTGCAGTTCCGTACACAGACCCGTGTGTGCTTGCGCTGCCTTCAGTAGTTGCCAGCTCCATTTCCTTATGCTCGGTGTTGCAAGACACGAATGGACCATACGCGCCCTGCTTTGCAACTGTTCCTGTTGCTGGATTTTATCAAGCCTGTCAGCAAGATGTTTGCACCCTTAATGCCATACCGTCTTCACCACTCGCCTCAATTCTGGCTTATGAGACAGCTTGCCGTAATCAATTGGTCATCGACATTGGTACAGTCGTTGATCGATGTGGTGTTATCAATGGGGATGGAAGTAGCTGTCGCAGTAGCTATGCACACGCTGCCGCTGGACCCGGAGGCCTATTTGTAACATTCGAAAAGGAAGTTTATTCGTTTATGGCGGCCTCAGATTTCTACTTTTCTTTAGATTCAACGTCGTTCCTGTTTCAAGTTCAAATCCGCCAAGGCTGCCTGTCAAGCCCGTGCAATTATCCGAGCGTGCTGGCTGTGGCTCTAACCGAGCCACGTCTCGGAGTGCTACAACTTGTTGGCACCTCGCAGACAATTGTTGATGGCGTGTTTTATTCAACCTTGCCACTGAACCTTCCTGGAGGCTCGCGAGTCTGGCTTGACGGAACTGGTACGATGCATGCATTTTTGGCGTCTTCGGGTGTTTCCGTGGCCTGGACCGTCAGTAGCGGTAGCCTTTCAATCGATGTACCTGCAGTGGCGTTTGTCGGCCGACTTTCTGGTCTGGTCGGATCATTTCGGAACAGTTCTGATGGACGCTTGCTTGTCAACGGGACCGATTACACCAGCCGACCGTTCGCATTTGGATCTTTGCAGTGTGTTCCGCCATTGCAGCGTCTGCTAACCGTCCCTTCTCCACTTGGTTGGACTGCCAGCTGTGATGCCCTGTCAAACCCAATTCAGCCACCTTGTGCGACTGTTTCTACTGCTTGTAGTATCTTCGTGCAACCCTTCAGCTCGCTCTCTGCTTGCTTTGGAAGTGTCTCCCCGCAGTCATATTACAGCGCTTGCATCACTGCCCCTTGTGGTAGTGCTCTCCCTACGCTCCTTGTTCAGCAATACACTACTGCTTGTATTGATGTGAATATCATTGTCCAGCCCCCCATCGACCGCTGTGGCATACTATTTGGGGACGGGAGTAGCTGTGCATCAAGCTTTGCAAATTGCCAAGTGGTTGATACGACACATTTTACCTCTGCTGACGGCCTCCGTTACGATTTTGCAGGTCAAAGCGATTATGTGTTTGTGCGAGATTGCACAGCAGCGCAGACATTTGAGGTGCAGATTGTGCGACGAGCCTGTGGACTTAGTTCCTGCACCGTAGGTGTGGCTATGAGCACTGCATCACTTGGTGTTCTCGAATTGAATGCGACTCACATGGTCTTCGATCAGATTCAAGTCATGCCGCTGCAGAATTCAGTTTTTCTTGATGGCACAACCGTGACTGTATTGGCATCCGGTACCGTTGCAGTGTCATTTCCACCAAGCTATGGTATCTCTGTGAGTTGGACTGCGGCTTCTGGTACTGTGGATGTCCAATTGCCTAGTCGGTACAAACAGCTCGTTTGTGGACTTTGTGGGCAATATGATGGGCTTACACAAGATGATTTGCTTCTTGTTAATGGCACCATACTGCCCATCAGTGCATCGTATGTGTATGCTTTTGGTGTGTCGTGGGCTGTGAGTAGCCAGAATCGATTATCGATTTCTCCCATCGGTACAACAGATCCTACCACTCCACCACCTTCTCCAATCAACCAAGTCAACAGCTCCGTGCTCCCAATAATCCGTCAGGGATGTTCATTTCTCAATGCAAGCACTTCCAGTAGCCCATATCTGCCTTGCTTCAGCGTTGTGCCCGTCAGCCTGTATTATAATATGTGTCTCAATGACGTTGCTGTGTGGATCTCCCAGGGCAGCCAATCTGTATCTAATGGGTGCGGTAACTCTGCTTTGGCCTACGAGAGTGCTTGTATTGCTGCGGGTGTGAGTGGTATCGGCTCTATCGTCGACAACTGTGGTGTATGCGGTGGCAGCGGCACAACTTGCAGTGGTACGCAATCTACTTGTCGAGCATGGAATCGCGCCAGCTATGTCGGCTTTAGTGGAGCCTACTTCAACTTTGCTGGGCAATGCACATATGTTCTCAGCCAACATACTGCTGGGCTTTTCGGAGTCACCGTCTCCGGTCGCGGTTCCACGATCGCCACTATTTCTATCCTGGGTAGTCCGCGGCTCACGTTGTTAATTGGTGGAGTTATTGTCGATGCCGATGTCGGTGTGTTGACTGCCCTACCAGTGCATCTCAATTATGGCCTACTTGTGAGTCGAGACTACAGTGGGTCATTGGTCGTGTTGCACCGCGATTACGGCCTACAGGTTCGATGGAATGGTGTTGTTGATGTGCAAGTGACCACTTTGGATACGTATGCTGGATCTCTTATAGGTCTCTGTGGCGATGTTTTGTTAACACCAACACTATCACAATTGGTGACCAACTCTACTTTGGCCTGGAACTATGGCCGCAGCTTGTCTGTTAACAAGAGCGGGTCTCCATGTGTTGACTCAAACACTCCTCCAACTACCCCGTCATGCGTAGCACCCGTTGCGACTGTCGCCACAAGCACAGCGTCACCTTCCACAGTCCGCATCTTTGGTAATCTCACGTTTAATATGACCTCAAACGTAACAACTACCACAACTACAATGACCACTACAACTACATCGACATCAGGACTGGTTGCTCAGCAAGCTGCAACTGTAAATAGCAGCTGTTTTGCTCTCAAGGACCCCTCAGGACCTTATGGGCCCTGCCTTGCAGCCCTGGGTCAAAGTGCACGTTCGTATTTTTCTGCATGTAGTGCAGATGCATGTGCGGCTGCACAACCATCCCCAACTGTTGCCACCTCAGCTGCTACTAGCCCGTCGGTTTCCAACCCGTACCCAGGCCCCATTGTGTACGGCACTCCAGCTCTTGCAGCCTGCGCTGCTGCCTTGCAGATGCAAGCAATGTGCGCTTCAGCCGGAGTAACAGTTGTTGGTGGATTAGTCGACCAGTGTGGAGTCTGCGGTGGTAATGGAAGTAGTTGTATTCCTGTTGGACCAATGTCACAATGCAGTGTGTTTGGGCACATTGAGTACCGTACCTTTGATGGCTTGCTGGTTGGATTTGTGGGTTCTTGCGACTATGTTCTTGCACAAGGCATGTTGAATATGTCGGGTGGCTTCAACCAGTCCTTCACCATCCAGGTGCGGCACGGTAGCTGTGTGTCCGCCGCCTGCAATGGATCTTGTGTGACTGCTGTTGGAGTTACCTGGAGCTCTGGTGCAGTGGTAGGCTCGGCGACACTTTATCCGAATGGTACGATTGTTAGTTCAGATAACTCCCTCGTGAGCATTTCTGTCTACAGCTCAAGTCTAACTCTACTGGGAGGCTCTTTGTCGGTCACCTTGATGAATGGAGAAATAGTGGTTGGATTAGCTGCGACTTGGAGCAATCGAACAAGTGGCCTGTGTGGACCAATGAGCGGCAACGCCACGGCCAATCGTGTGCTGCCTTCTGGCAAGCAGGCTTCGTCAGACTATCTCTTTGGAATTGGCTGGCAGGTCCCCGTGGGAACTACACGCATCCTCAATGGTGGGTTGGTCTGCAATGATCCTATCCAGCAGCCTCTATCTGTTTGCAGCACTGCCCAGCGAGCAAGTGCCACAGCGATGTGTACCGCTACCATTGCCAATAGCTCCGGCCCCCTGGCTTCCTGCATTGCCGTAGTTGATCCAACACCATTTGTAGCTGCTTGTTCCCGCACTGTGTGCAATTGTCGCGGGTCTGTTACTGCTGCGTATGACAGTGTCGTGGCCTATCAGCAGGCCTGCATTGCGGCTAACGTTACAATTCTGCCCGTGGTAGACGAGTGTGGTGTCTTATTTGGCGACGGCAGCTCCTGTGCATCTCAGCGTGCCACGTGCAGCGGTATAAGCGCGTCAAGTTCGCTGGCCATGCTATCGTTTGATGGTGCTGCGTATCTTTTCTCAGGATCTAACGATTACATCCTCTCCATGGACTGCCTTGGCACAGATTATCTGCTCGAAATTCGAAATTCTTCGCAGTCTTTAGGGGCATCGGTAACACACATTGCGGCTCGCTTCGGATCTGGTCCTGTCATTGAACTCACTCTCAACGAGGTTGCTGTGGGTAGCGTTGTGTTCAGTTTGCCCATTGCGCTGGCCTCTGGTACATATGTATGGTCCAGTGGGGGCTGGCTGATGTTGTGGGATGTTGGCACAAATGTGCGTGTAGCGCTGGGTGCCAGTGGTTTCACTGTGTCAATTCCTTCCCGCTATTGGTCTCGTACATGTGGACTGTGTGGGTCCAACGTCAATCGTATTGCTGCTGATGACCTGAAAGCTCGCTCGGGTGTTGTCTCCAGTTCACAGAATGCCTCGCAAATCATTTCTTTTGTATTGAGCTGGGCTGTGTCCAATAGTAGCGAGGCCTTGCTGAAGGCACCCTATCCACCACTGCCCGTTGATGTTCCATGGAGTCCTCTTTTGCCAAATCGAACTGTTGCTGGCAACATCTCACAGTTGTCCAACGCGACCTTGCTGTGTGCTCTTCTTGGAAGTAGCTCTGGTCCTTACGCCCGCTGCTCTCAAGGCAGCGCGTTTGCAAGCATTTGTTTGGATACACTATCTTCGATCGGAGCGTCTACTGCAAGCTCCACTGCATCGTTTTCAGCTGCATGTGCTGTTGTTACACTCCTCGAAAAGCAGTGCATTAGCTCTGGGGTCACTGTGTCCGGAATTTTGGACAGTTGTGGGGTGTGCTACGGCGACGGCAGTTCTTGTCTACCAGCTCGCGTGTATGTATCGGCACGTTCGTTTAGTGGCAACTTTGTCCAAACATTCGATGGTGCGATCATTTCGTTCCTCGAACCACGTGTATCTTACCTCTTTGCTGCTGGCAGTATTGGTGGCGCACATCCGCAGTCTTTTGCCATTTACAAAGGTGTGGGCCAATTCACCCTAAATGTTTCTGGCGTGGGGTCACTTACCTTTGTTGGTATGGCCGCTCCACTGCAAATAGGATCTTACGCTCGACTGGGCAGCACCTACATTGTGGGCCAGGGCACTCTGGTGCAACAAGGTTTATTCTGGGTCTATCGCTCTTACAATGGCGAGGCCATCATCCGATGGGACGGCCTTGATGTGTATGTGAGCATTACGCAGTTGTTCTATGGCCGAACCCTTGGCCTCGCTGGTCTTTATGATGGAAACACGGCTGACGATTTCTATCTGGCCTACACGAGCACTCCTGCGGCGTCTGACTTTCAGCTTGCAATGAGTTGGGCCTGGCCTCTTGGACAGACCTGGCTAGAGCCAGTCAGCCCGTGCTTCAACGTAACGGTCACTGGGCCCGTATGGTGTAGTGTACTGTCGGATCCTCAGGGTCGCTATTCCAGCTGCTTTGGTGTCGTCGATGCCACAAGCTTCGTCTCCGCCTGTCAGCTACTTGCCTGCTCATGTGGGGCGGATCTCACATGTCGCAGTTTTGCAATTCGCGAGTATGAAAGTATTTGCCTTCAGCGCAATGTGATAGGCATTGTGTCGGTGCTGGATTCGTGCGGTGTGGCGTATGGCGATGGTAGCAGCTGTCGCTCTAGCCGTCTTGTGGCCGAAGCTTACGGCGCTTCACACTTTATTTCCATCTATGGCTCGCTCTTGCAGTACTCTGCAACCACCGAGGTTGTACTTCTCAGTACCGCTTTTGATAACAGCTTTACACTTCATGTTCGCTTCAGCTCTTCCAGCGTTGTAATCGGTTTACGACTGGCGGGCCTGCCCGTCATTGTTGCCGGCTCGACGCCTCTGGTGAGCGTGGGTGGTCAGGCAGTGCTTTCCTTCCCTCAAATTTTCACTGATGGCACCATCATCACAATCCGGGCAGATGGTACGATCGTTATCTATGTGGCGTGGGTGGACACTTGGGTTACTCTAACGCCGAGAGGTTTCATAACGGTAGATGTACCTGCGTCGTATGCAGGCTCCTTGACTGGGCTACTGTCATGGTCTCCCTCTAGTAGAGTCTCGGCCACAGCTCTCACAAACAGTTCTCTGGTGAACTCTGTGGACATACTTCTTGCCCCTCCCGCTAGCATCACTGACCTCTTCCCACCCCTGGATCCATGCCAGCTGTACCCTGCGTTGGGACCATTTTCGTCATCCGTGTGCGGTGTCTTGTCCAACTCGCAAGGGCCGTATGGAGCCTGCCTGAAAGCGATTAACCCGAATGTGACAGCAGCTATCGTCGCTAGCTGCAGTATTGATGCCTGTGGTTTTAGCTCCATGTCACACCTTGCCCAATCCTTCTCTGTCTTAGATGACTTGTGTAGTATCCTCGGAGTGCCGCCAGTCGTGCCGAGCGTGATTGATAATTGCGGTGTGAGCTTTGGGGACGGGTCCAGCTGCACGCAGCCCTACCGTGGCTCAGGCTATGCCTTTGGTCTGGGTCAATTCTACACATTCGACGGAAAGCTCATCAATTTTCCTGGCTCTAGCGAATACCTGTTTACCAAAAGCGCTATTCCCTCATTTGAGTTCGACATTCATATTTCACTTGGCGCATGTGGGTCTGGAGTGCTTGAGGCGTGTCTGGAGGCCATCTCAGTCCAAGTACCCGGCTTTGGACCGGCAGTTGTGTTTGCAAACGGAACTGTAGCTTTGAAAGGATATCCCATGTATGTACCGTTTGTGTTTGGTCCAGCTGTTGTGAGTCAGGTTGGTCAAGAAATTCAAATTTCCATCTTTAATGGGGAGGTTGTGTTGATTTGGCTTAGCAACGTGCGAGTCATGCGCCTGAGTCTATCGATCCGCTTCCGAAATCTTGTGAGTGGTCTTGCCGGCAACTTTGACAATTTTGCGGAGAATGACAATACCCCAGGCTTCAACTCGAGCTTCCCAGCTCCCAACGACTGGTATCTTGGAACAAGCTGGGTTGTACCTTGGAGCGGTCGAGAGATTCTCACCTCTGTTAACCGTACTGATAGCTATTTGGCACCAATTGTACCATGCAATGCAACAGCTCAAACTGCCGGACTGGCTGCCGACTCATGCAACGCGTTTGTCAACCCCAATAGTATTTATGCCAGCTGCTTCCTTGCGGTCCCTCCACTGCCCTTCTACGACTCGTGTGTCGAGAACTACTGTGCCTGTGGTGTGCCCTGTCTGCAGGCAGTACTGCGGGCCTATGAGCTGGCCTGCGGCACTCGTGGCAGGATCCAAATTGGTACCGAGTTTGATGAGTGTGGCGTGGCCAACGGCAATGGCCTGAGCTGCCGTGCCCAACAGGGTCTGTGTGTTGCCTATGGAGCCGACTCGTACACCTCACTGGATGGCGAAGTCATTTCTATTGGAGGTGACCCAGAGTTTGTGCTAGTTCGCGATTGTGTGCACAACGACTTTACTGTCACCATCCGAAGCAGGGCAGCCAGCGCCAGTGTCGATGGCCTAGCAGCAATTGGTCTTCGCTCCGCTAATAACATCGTGATTCGCATGTTTATGGACGGGACATTCACCTCTTCAGATGGCTTGAGTAATACTTATCCTCGAATTTTCGCCGATGGCACTTCTCTGTCGAGCAACAGCGGTGTGATCACTGCTGTTTTGCAGCCTTCTGGACTTGCAGTTCATCTTACGGTTGCAACCGCCACTGTTTCTGTACTGGTCCCATCGTCATATGCTGGTCAAGTGTGTGGCCTTTGCGGTAACTTCAATGGAAACGCGACCGATGATTTCACCCAAGACCCTGTGGTACAGCCTCAGTCGCAGCTCATCTCTCCTGTCAGTCGCACAACGACCCCGCAACCTCGCCCGGTGTTGTACTTCCCCAATGCGGCTGTGACTAATCCGGCCCTGAACCCATGCAACAGCAACCCTTCTGGTCTCACCTTGGGTCTTTCGCTGTGTGCAGCTGTCAACAGTACAACTGGCCCATTTGCTGCCTGCCAGAGTCTGATTAGCCCCGACTCTTACTATCAGTTGTGTCTGCGCGAGGTTTGTCAGTATCCACCGACTCTTTGGAATACCCAATGCCCAGCCTCTGTCACTGCCTATGCGTCCCAGTGCCAGCAACGTGGCGTTGCTACTGGTCCCCTTATGGACGGATGCGGTGTCTGCCTCGGTTCAAACTCCACTTGTGCAAGCGCAGTCAGCACTGGGCCTCAGTACGCCACTTGTGTTGCCTTTGGTGATCCACATTACATCACATTTGATAGCAAATACTACGCATACCAAGGGCACTGCGAGTACGTGCTGGCCCGGGCCGGTCGAGCCTGCAACGGCGAGGACTTTGAGATCCGCTCGTACAATTCACAGGTGCAGCCCAGCACAACACGCGAGGTTGACATCATTGTACCCACCTGTAATGCCACTGTTCAGCTGCACCGCAACGGAAAAATCTTGCTCAATGGAGCAATTGTGGCAGCGCTCCCCGCAACTGTCGCTGGGTGCCTAAGCATCAGCAGCACCACCACCCAAGATGTGCAGGTTGACCTTGATCTTTTTGATGTGCATCTGCTCTGGGACTCGACAAGCATAGTGCGCATCAAGGTGCCCATGTCTTATCAGAGCCACATGTGTGGTCTGTGTAATGCGGTTGCACCATCGAGCTCTGTGAGTGTTAGTATGGCCGGTAGCTTGTTTTCCGCCGCCAGTGGCTCACAGGTGAGCAATACCTCGGTGTTTGCAGCATCCTGGGCAGTACCGCTGCGCGACACATACGGAGTCATGTGCAGTGATAGTCTTCAAGTCCCCAATCCTCTTGTGCCACTCAGTGCCACGTACAATCTGAGCCTCAATTATTGCAAGCTGCTGAACGATCCTGTGGGCCGCTATTCCAACTGCCTCTCACAGGTTGATGTAGCACCATACGTCCAAGCCTGTATGTATGATGCTGCTGCTTGCCGCAGCGAGACTTGCGGTTGCTTCGCCATCAAGGCATACGAGTACGCCTGTCGGGATGCCAGCGTGCCTTTTCTCTCTCTGATTGACAAGTGCGGAATCTGTGGCGGAAATGGTACATCATGTGATATTGTCAACACTCCCGTTAATCTCGGTGACTTAAGTGACCTCAAGCGGAATATCGCACTTCAAGTGTGGGCCGATCCGGGTGTTCACATTGGTACACTTTTCAATCCTACTGGCGGCTTTGCACTGTTTTACAACTCCACGGCTATCTTCAGCAAGCCCATGACAAACACTTTTATTCGGCAGTTTGTGATGCTGGAAATACTTGTCAAGACGATCCGATACGGAGGTGTGATTCTGTCTTACCTGAATATGCCAGCAGCCCCATCCCAGCTACCGCCGGATGTTAGCCCCTGCTTACCCCAGCCAGCTGCCATGACCTTTGCCGATCCGCTCACTCCTGCGTTTACTACGACTGGAAGTACTTTCTCCATCACCAACGACGCCACCATCAAGGTGGCCTATGGGGGCAATGTGCAGGACAGTGGGCTCAGTACGACACTGGGCAACTGGACCCAGCTGACGCTGACGTGGAGTCGCGCCACAGGCGTGTTGCAGCTCTATGTATTTGACCAGACCGGTGGTTACCAGTCCCGCACGTTCACCCTGACCAACGGCGACACTATTTTCCAGGCTGGCGGCATCCTGTCGCTGGGTGCCTGGCAGCCGGGCCTGCAGGGTGACAACCCCTCGTCTGGCTCCCTGTATGCTTATCTGGATGAAGCCCGCATTTACGAGCAGAACTCTATCTTTGACCCTGCCCTTATCGCTCAGAACTTTGGCCGTAATGTACAACCGACAGCTGCTAACCTGGTAAACTTGTGGAAATTTGACGATGGGGCTGGCACGGTCGCAGAGGACACGGCTTTGGCCTCTGTTTATGCTCCCGCCAACTTGTATCTCACTGAGGCGCCCTGGGCAGCTCCAGTGTGGGTTCTTTCGGATGCCAACATTGGACCCGGCCCAGTTACGAGCAGCACCATTGCGGCATTCAGTGCCCAAGAGCTAATACTGGAAGACCAAGCGCTGTTACTGTGTGCCCTCTTCATGCGTGGCAGCAACGTTTGCCGACTCCTGGGCCAGGCCACGTCTGAATTTTATTATCTCTCATGCCTTAACGATATTGCGACCTCCAAGACTCTTGCCAATGGCATGGCCTCCACCGTTGCATTTGCAAACAAGTGTCAGTCGCTTCTGAATCTGCCTAACTGGCCGCTGCAGCCTTACTGCAACTCGTACCCCTTCCCTGGCGTTCGAGTGCCTGGCTGGATTGGAGACAACTGCACAATGCCCTGTGTCTTTGGCCAGGCCAGCTCTGTTGATCGCAATGAGTGTGTTTGTAACAGTGGTTTCTATGGCTCAACTTGCGAGGGCGTCTGCCCCGGTGGGTCGTCCAATCCCTGCAACGGCCACGGAGAGTGTGGTCGAGTGGACGGTGTGTGTGCATGTGATGCCAACTGGAACGGCAATGCAGTGTGCAGTCAGTGCACGCCAGGCTGGATTGGCTTGGACTGCTCGTTTGCGATAACTCCTGCAGCTACCTTAAATGGCTCTTTTGCATCGGCAGTGGCACTGGGCCCCGCCCAAATCACCACCTTTGACGGATACAGCTTCATTTTCGACAGCTTCGGGACATTTGTGCTTCTTCAAACAGACGACCACCGCCTGACCGTGGTCGGCACATTGGTACCCTGCGTGGGCAGCTCGCTGGCTTGTATCACCCACGTCAGTCTTGCTGTTGATCAGAGCAAGGTTGACTTTTACGCGCCAGATTTACCGAATAATGCTCTTCTCGTGCTTGTTAATGGCAATGCCACAAATATGACTGCGCCTGTCAGTCTAGGGGCCGCTGATTTACTTCTGAGCGTTAGGGCCGTCACTTCCGAGCAGTATGTGCTGCAAAGCTTGGTTACTGGAGTGATTATGACTGTTACCGTCGACGGAATTAACCTGAGAGTGGAAATGCGCCTGCCAAAAGATGCTCCAAAACAGACAACCACTGTGCCGCCAACCACCGCTGTGAATTCCTCCAATTATACCACCGTCCCTGGGACTACTGTTCCAAGTACTGCGGCAAGTGCAGCATTGTCGACTACCCTGAATGCGAGCAGCCTGTATACCACTGCACCTACTCTCGACAACTCTACATTTGGTAACAGTTCATTGGACAATTCGAGCTCCAACTTTTCAGCCACCACAATCGCACCCTCAACTGCTGAGCCGACGCTGTTCACATGGCTTGTCTATACCTGTCGCAACGTGAGTGGGCTTCTGGGTTCTTGTAGCTCAGCGCACTCGCTTGTTCAGCCCAATATGACTCAGTCAACACTTGCGGCTTTGGTGGCCACATCCACCCGTAGCATGAATAGCACCAGATCTGGCCTGTCTGGAGCTGGCTACGCGTTGGTATTCAATAGTTCCGGTGCTGCAAGCGTGCCGCTTAGAGCTCTCCCCGCTACCAGCTCAGTGTCTTTGGAAATTCTTGTCAAGACTGAACAATACGGAGGAACTATTCTTTCCGTGGCCACAAACAACATCACATTTGCGCTCACCAACGGAGATAAGCGTTCGTTCACTTCTGTGGTCGCAGCGCCCGATGGCAGTAACAATGTGATTATGACCTCTCTCTTCCGTCCTCTTCTTGGCAGTACAGTTCAGCTGAGCCACACCAACTCTACATTGTGGTTGGCCACCACTTACGGCCAGGATGCAGCTGGCCGCAAGTTGACGCTGCTGGCCCTAGCCTCGCCGGGGGTCAATATGAGCGTTGTCAATACCTCACAGGTTGGCTGGTGGGCGGTGCAGACTATGCACCTGCATTACGGCGACCTTGTGTACAATACTGGACTGCAGACGCAGCAGGGTCTGTGGAATCAGATCACTCTTGTTTGGACCAACTCGGACGTGCAGCTCTATCTCTTCTACAACAGCTCACAGTTATCCGTGCGTGCATTTGTCTTGGGCCCGACCGTTTTAGTCTCAGGTGCGACAATTGCTCTAGGCCGCTGGGCGGCTTCCAGTTCACCGGGCACACCACCTGGTGTGGCCTTTGTTGGCTGGCTGGATGAACTGCGCCTCTGGGGACGCCGGAGCACCATCTTCACGGTCTTGCAAGGGCTTGATCTCAACGTTGTGGCCGGCCTTCCGGGCCTGCTGCGAGTATGGAAATTCAACGATGGGATGGGTTTTGTTGCGCACGAAGACGTTGCTGGAGATGTCATTTTGCTTGATTCTCTGAGTCCTCCCTTGTGGCAGGTGTCTGATGATTTGGCCATCCCCCTCACCCCGGCCTTTAGCGCACTCTCAAGCTCTGCTGTCCCGCCAACCACCTCGGTCGTGACACTGACAATGTTGATGAGTCGTCGTCGCCGTGGTGCTGGACTCACTTTTGGCGAAGTTTGGCCATCTTCAGTCAACACGTTCATGCTGTCTGATCAAGAGCAAGCGGCAGCGTTGGCCAACTGCACTGCTTGGATGTCAACAACTGTTGGTGCTGGTTGCTCATCACTGTATCCCACGCCTGCACAGTTTTACTGGCTTGCTTGTTTGCGAGAAATCGCTCTGTCCAATGTCGCCGTCAACGGACTTCGAGCTGTGTTCTCTTTCGCCTCGTACTGCCAGACGACGCTTGAAATCGCAGCATGGCCAGCTCAGAGTTTGTGCAATGAGGGTCTCAACACTTCTTGGATTGGACCTACCTGCTCTCAGGCCTGCTTCTTTGGCTATGCGGCTTTGGATGTGAACAACACTGTGTACTGCCAGTGCGACGCCTACCATTTCGGACCGACCTGCGCTGGCGTCTGCCCTGGTGTTGACCAGAACCTGCTGTGCAGTGGCCACGGTGACTGCGACAGCATTCACGGCGGCTGCCTGTGTCACTCCCGCTGGAACGGCGATGCCATCTGCTCCACCTGCACGCCAGGCTGGGTAGGCACGGACTGCTCTGTTGCTGTGAGCTCGCTGCCCAACAGCACCTCCACTCCTGGTGTCTGCGTCAGTTTCGGAGACCCACACATGACTTCGTTTTCCGGCACCAACTACAACATGGATACCGCTGGCTCTTTCGTATTGTTGCGGTCTCCACTGTCACTGGTGCAGGCACTTCACGTGCCCTGCATCGGCACGCGCACCTGTATCCGCAACGATGAGGTCACAATCCAGGCTGGCACGCTGACCGTTTCCATCTTCTCGCCGGTCGATGGTACCAACTACCCGATTGTTGCATACGATCGAGGCGATGGGTATGGTTTGCAGGGGCTTGAGTACCCCTTGTCCCTCCAGGATGCCGCAAGTGGCATGACTGTTAACTGGTACATGCTCACCCGCCACAAGGTTGTCGTGACTACACCTGAAGGCGTCGTTGTAACGGCTGCGGTTTACTATGCCCTTTTGTCGGTGGCAGTTCAGGTGCCCCCTGCTCTACACGGCCAGACTAGTGGCCTATGCGGCGCTTTCAATGGTATGATCCAGAGTGACTTCAGCTGGCGGCCTTGTCTGCCTGGCCGCAAGGGCACCTTTTGCGACCAGCTGGACTGCCCGGGCGAGCCCGACTGCACGTCTCGAGGCGCCTGTCAGCTGGACAGCACTGTATTGAACACACCGCCAGTCTGCGCCTGCAACCCAGGGTTTTCCGGGCCAGCCTGCGAGAATCTCGTGTGTCCTGGCAGTCCATTGATGTGTGGCGGCGCGGGCCGCGGGCAATGCACCCTTGTGGACCCCGCCAGACCGCAGTGCGTCTGCAGCAACTACACTCTTGGGGCTGATTGTGGTACTTGTATCGCTGGGTATGGTGGGGCCAATTGTACCGTGCCTGTTGTCTGCCCGGGCACCCCTTCATGTGGTGGGGTTGGTTCCTGCCAAGTCGTCGACGAACTCGCCGAATGCGTCTGTCCTTATCCATTATCCGGCCCGAACTGCGACTATTGCGTGAATGGACTCGCAGGCCCTAACTGCAGCAGCACTATTTCTTGCACTATGAACTGCTCTGGACACGGTTGGTGCGCAATCGACCCGACAGCCTCCGTCGGCGTTGGAATGTGTGTCTGTCGGCCCAACTTTGGCGGAAGCGACTGCAGTGTCCCAATTTGCTCTTTGAATTGTAGCAATCAGGGAATTTGTGCGGTGGAGGGACAGCGAACTGTTTGCATGTGTACTGGCAACTCCACAGGGCCAAGTTGCGAGCTCTGCTTACCTGGGTATTCGGGTCTTGGGTGCAGCATTTTCACCGCGATGAATATCTCCTCCAACACGACAACGACGATTAACATCTCCACAACAATGGCTCCTTCGACCATGAGCCCGGCACAAAACCGAGCCGCCTTTTTGTCGATACTCAACCAAAACTGGATTGACAATACCGTTGGGTCAGTATTTAGCGTATCTTCCTACGACTCTCGCATCAGCAGCTTTGTAGCTAACCAAGTTCTGGGCGACAGTGGATTCATGCTTCGCTTCAACCACAGTCGATTGCAGTTTACGCTGGCCCAATGCCTGTCCTACCCCGACACGTTGCTTACAAACACGACTCTTCGCGACGCACTTCGAAACTCAGTCTCCATTAACATCTCCATTCCATTGACTGAAGCCCCAAGCGTAGTCAATGCAACCAACTCATCATGGCTCAACGCGACCAACATGACCCAGTCTCCACCAGTGGCTGTGCGCACGATGCCGCCCGGGTGGCATGCTTTCACCGGCTTCTCGTTGGAGCTGTACGTCTATTTCACCAACAATTGGGCCGACAGCTTCGTCCTCATTTCATTTGAATCTGATGTAGTTTCTCGTACCCAGTTCACTCTGCTGGTGCATAGTGGCGTATTGACAGTGCAGTGGGGCTTTTTTTCGTGGACCTCCTCGGTGACCGTGACAGCGGGTGCCTGGAGCCGCGTTGCCTTGACTTGGTCCAGCTTCAATGGCCTGCTGACGGTGTATGCCCAGCCCAACAATGGAACATGGGCCTCCGACTCTGTCTCGAGTGTTTTGCCTGGCTGTCAGTTGATGATGATGGGCCAAGTGTCGGTTGGCCAGCCCATCGACGGGATTGCTACTGGGCCTTTGGTTCTCTTCTCCCTGGTGGACTTTGCGGGCTCGTTCGAACGCCTGCGAGCATACACGTACGCTCTGTCCTCAGCTGAAGTCATGGACACCACCAGTGCAACAGCTTCAAACAGTCCAATTGGGCTTCTTTTGGACTTTTCTTTTGACAACACACGCATCACTGGTAACGGCCAGCTTATTGCCTCGCAGTATCCCTTTGAGCCCGTCAATCTGACAGCCTTTGCTGCGCCCGGTGGTGACACACCTCTCAACCCGACATGTCCGCTGCTGGCATTCATGCTGCCCGTAAACAACCCGCCGCAATTTGCTGTGTCCAATGCACCCATTACTATGGCCTCGGAAGACGTGTGTGTGTTTTATGCCGAGGGGCTTAGGGACCAGGCCCAGCAGCTCTGCGACAGCTGGTTCTACCAGGGTGACCTGAACGCATCCTGCAGCTCCCTTGGGCCTGAGGTGCTGTTCTACCACGAGTCTTGCATGTGCGACATTGCCAAGTACACCGACTTGGCCGCACATAAGCCATCTGTGTGCATGTTTGCTGTGCACTGTACCGAACTGGGCCTTGCCGACACAAGTTTGCTGGCCACATATTGTGACTACATCAGCGTGGCTTCTGCATCAACCGGAGGCCGTCATCCCTGGTTTGTGTGGATCCCATTGGTGTGCACGCTGATTTTGATTCTGTTCATGATCCTCTGGTATGTGATTGTCCGTTTGCACCGCCGCCGACAGAAGAAGCAGCGCGACCGTCTGGAGAAAGAAAAGGACAATGAGTTCAACTACCTGGACCAAGAGGGACAGCGGGCTAGCTTCGTCAACCAAATGTTCGAGCTCGGTGACCCAACCACCAACGCGCTGTACCTGCAAGAGACGGCTATGTCGGAGCCAGCCCAGCCTGTCTCTGCTTTTGGCACTCTAAGTCCCACACTGATGGCACCCGCCACTTCACGCCCTGTGGACTCTGCCAAGGCTGATCAAGTCTCTGATGCGCGGGAAGTACGTGGGGCGCCAGGGGCACCAGCTCCAAAAATAGCGGAACTTTTGGCAAAGCTGACCAGTAGTAACACTGCGTCCTCGCCTGCCTCAGCTGCACAGCCCACGGCCGCTCCAAGTGGACAAAAGCGCGAAAAACCGCCAACAGCCAACGAATCGTCTGGATACATCAAGGTCGATCCCACGACGTCTGCGCTTCCTGAAGGACCCACGACCGTGGATACACCGCCTGTTGACCTCGCTGCTCTGCTTGGCCTGCCCATGGACAATACCGAAAATGGACTGCCATACGGGTATATGTGGACTGGGCCTGCACAAGACTCCACGTTTGGAAGCCCTGAGGCCGGCTCGGCCCAGGCATCAAACTCTGAGAACACCTCTGCATTGAGAGCTTTGGGTCTTGATGGCCTGGGGCTTAGTTTTGGAGCAGATAGTGGCCAAGCCAACTCCGTTCCGCCAGCCAGTGCTTTTGAGATTGCATCATCCAGCGAAACGACGTTCATGACCTCAGCCCCGAAGCCTGTAGCGGCCTCCACTGCTTCCCAGAACAAGGCAGTTCCAGGTGGCTCAGACCGGGCCATCTCCGGTGCCGCTTCTCACTCTTCGCCGTCTAAGGCAACAGCGAACAAGATTCAACCTTCAAATGATGCTGGTGCTGCATCTTTGGCTGCGCTTGGGCTGGGTGACCTGGGTCTTGGCTTGGGTAATCTGAGCAGTAACGAGCACCCGGCGAGTGGCATGCCCCCTGCAAGCGCTTTTGGAGCTGAATCTAATGAAACTTCATTTGCCAGTGCCGCCCCACAGCCTGTCGCTTCAAAAACTGCCCCTGCTGCAAAGAGCAATGCTGCGCCCGCCAGTGCACTGTCATCAGCTCTCAAGATTTTTGGTGGGGCCAAGACGTCAGCAGCCTCTGCCTCTGCAGCACCGTCGGAGCAGCAGAAGACAGTTGCTGCAGCTCACGCCTCGACTGCAGCACCTGCTCAACAGCAGCCCGTCTCTGCTGATGGCCAGAATTCCGACTCTTCCTGGGCGACCTTAGGGCTTGGCGGTCTCGGCCTGAGTATGCTGGGTGGCCAAGGCAGTGCTGCCGCCTCACCTTTGCCCGCGAGCGCATCGGAAGGTACCTCCAACAAGGAGACGGCGTTCACCAAGCCCACCCCTCAGCCTGTTGCCAACAAAACATCCGTCGTCCCACAAGCGACTCCTGTTGCCGCCACGGAGCCAGCAAAGGAATCGGCGGAAGGTGAAGCGAGCAGTGTGCTGCCGTCATGGGCAGCCTTGGGCCTTGGTGACCTGGGCTTCGGCTCTGGAGGAGAGAGCAGTGTGAGCAACAGCACTGCCCCTCCTGCTAGTGCATTTGCGACTGCTCCAACTGAGACGGCGTTTACCAGCCCCGTTCCGCAGCCTGTAGCGGCCAAGTCCTCATCCACTGCAAAGAAGTCGGTCAAGGCAGCAAGCACTGCACCTGTCCTAATCACAACGCCAGCCCCGGCTTCCACTCCAGCCCCATCAGCATCAGCTGTTGACAGCTTCCCGATGGCGACGGCAGAAGTGAATGCACAGCCGTCACTGGCATGGGCAGCTCTTGGCCTTGGCGACCTTGGCTTTGGCTTTGGCGAAGAAAGCAAGGGGAACAACAGCGTTGCCACTCCTGCCAGTGCATTTGGTGCTGCGTCAAACGAGACGGCCTTTACCAGCCCGGTCCCGCAGCCTGTTGCGAATGCGCCTGCACCAGTTCTGGCAAGCAGCACGGTGCCTGCTGCGACAACCCCAGCCACTGCACCGCAGTCAGCCCAAGCCGACGTCAGTGGAGCGTCTTCGTGGGCGGCCCTGGGGCTTGGTGACCTTGGCCTTGGCTCTGGAGGTAGTGCCCTGCCTGCTGGTGCATTTGATATGGCACCTAGTGAGCCGGCAGCCGCCGCCGAACCAATGCCATTTGGCCTACCTGCGGGCGATGTCTTTGGGGCTCTACCAGTTGACGATGCTTTTGGGGCCGCACTGCCGGCCGATGCCTTTGGAGCTAGTCCTCCAGTCGCCTCGGAAGCGGCCGCGCCGGACCAAGTCGCCAATCTGCTGGCGGGGCTGGGCGCAGCGGACCTGGGTCTGGACCTCGGGGGCTTCGGCTTCGGTAATTGAGGGTTTGTTTTAGTTAGTATTTTCAGGGTTCAGTAGTTTTATAATTTAAGGCCGACTTTCTTTTCTTTGTAATTCAAATATCAATGTCCTTTATCCAGTCTTGTTTTGATTACGGTC
>Ga0138278_1091689_pt1 | contig 17318 bp, 30 predicted proteins | sample M_130821_M_mt_FD_106922 | JGI IMG/M metagenome (GOLD analysis project Ga0138278, IMG submission 106922) | Freshwater microbial communities from Lake Montjoie, Canada - M_130821_M_mt (Metagenome Metatranscriptome) | ecosystem: Environmental > Aquatic > Freshwater > Lake | place: Canada: Quebec...
CTGCTGTTTCGGTAGCTTCAGTTACTTCAGAAACTTCAGCAACTTCAGTTAAATCAGCAACTTCAATAGTAGTTTCTTCTTTTTTAACTTTACCACGTCTAGTTTTCTTAGCAGCAGTTTTAACTTCTTTCATTGAAATCATAGCTTCATTGAAATCAACTAATTCAATAATTGCCATATCAGCATTATCACCCTTACGGTTCATTAGTTTTAAAATTCTTAAATACCCACCTGGTCTATCAGCAATTTTAGCAGCAACTGATCCAAATAATTCTTTAACAGCTTCTGCTTGTTTTAAATAAGCAAAAACAGTTCTACGACTATGTGTAGAGTCATCTTTCGATTTAGTAATTAAAGGCTCAGCATATACTCTTAAAGCTTTAGCTTTAGCTAAAGTTGTAGTTATTCTTTTATGCATTATCAATGATGAAGCCATATTAGCTAACATTGCTTTTCTGTGAGGAGCAGTTCTACCTAAATGATTAAGTTTTTTTCCGTGTCTCATTATTATTTTTGTTTATATCGTATTACTACGATTAGTCTTCGTTTAATTTAAATTTAGCTACGTCCATTCCAAAAGTTAACCCTTTATCGCGAACTAATTCTTCTAATTCTGATAAAGATTTTTTACCAAAATTTCTAAATTTCAATAAATCTACAATGTCAAAACTTACTAATTCTGACAATGATTTAATATCAGCAGCTTTCAAACAGTTGTAAGCACGAACTGATAAATCTAAATCAGATAATGGAGTTTTTAAAATTTTACGAACATGTAATAAATTTTCATCCACTTCTTGAGGAACTTCTTTTACCTGAGTATCTAAAGTAATCAATTCATCGCTAAACAACATAAAATGTTGAATAAGAATTTTAGCAGCTTCTTTTAAAGCTTCTTCAGGGTGAATTGTCCCATCGGTACTTATATCAATATTTAATTTTTCGTAATCAGTTTTTTGTTCAACACGATAATCTTCAACCGAAAATTTAACATTAATAATTGGTGTAAAAACAGCATCAATTGGAATAACACCTATGATTGAATCTTTAGTTCTATTTTCGTCAGCTGGCATATAACCACGACCTTTTTCAACTATTAATTCAACTTCTAAGTGAACAAAACTTTCCATGTTACAAATTACTAAATCAGGATTTAGAATTTTGTAAGCATTTGTATGCTTTGCAATATCACCAGCAGTAAATTGCTCTTGACCTTTTATGTTAATAAAAATTTTCTCATGATCAACTCCATCCATGGTACGTTTAAAACGTACTTGTTTTAAGTTAAGAATGATTTCAGTTACATCTTCAATAACTCCTTTGATGGTAGAAAATTCATGATCAACACTAGTTATTTTAACTGAGGTTATTGCGTAACCTTCTAAAGAAGACAATAAAATTCTTCTTAAAGAGTTACCAATAGTAACCCCGTAACCTTTTTCAAGTGGACGGAATTCAAACTGACCAAAGAAGTCAGTGTCTTTATGCATGATAACCTTGTCAGGCTTTTGAAAAGCAAGTATTGCCATTATAATAGTCTTTATTAAGTTTATTATTTAGAGTACAACTCTACAATTAATTGTTCTTTTATATTTTCTGGTATTTGATCACGTTCTGGTAAAGATACAAAAACTCCACTTAAAGTTGAACTATCCCAAGTTAACCAATTAAAACGCTTAACGTTTGAAGTAGTTAAACTAATATTTATTGTTTCTAAAGATTTTGATTTCTCTCTAACACCAACAACATCACCTGGTTTTAATTTATATGATGAAATATTTACAACTTTACTGTTAACTGTAATATGTCTATGTCCAACTAATTGACGAGCACCTGCTCTTGTAGTTGCTAAACCTAAACGATAAACAGTATTGTCTAAACGAGCTTCTAAGAATTTTATTAAGTTTTCGCCTGTAACACCTTTAATACGAACAGCTTCTTCAAATATTTTGTAAAACTGACGCTCTAAAACACCATAAGTATACTTTACTTTTTGTTTTTCACCTAATTGTATTGCATATTCAGTTTGCTTAGTTCTTCTTCTAGCATTACCATGCTGACCAGGAGGAATTGTACTACGTTTTTCGTAATATTTATCGCTTCCAAAAATCGGATCTTTAAAGCGTCTTGCTATTTTGGTTTTAGGACCTATATATCTTGCCATTTTATAATCTTTCTATTTTAATTTATTATACTCTTCTACTTTTGGGAGGGCGACAACCGTTGTGAGGAAGTGGAGTAATATCTCTTATTGATAAAACTTCTAAACCACTAGCTTGTAAAGTACGAATTGCACTTTCTCTTCCACTACCAGGTCCTTTAACGAAAACATCAATTTTTTTCATTCCTGCATCAACTGCAACTTTTGCGCACTCAGAAGCAGCTGTTTGAGCAGCATAAGGAGTGTTTTTCTTAGAACCTCTAAATCCCATTTTACCAGCAGAACCCCAAGAAACAACTTGACCAGTACCATTAGTTATAGAGATAATTATATTGTTAAAAGAGGCTTTGATATGTGCTTGACCATGTGTATCAATTACAACAACTCTTTTCTTACTAACTTTTTTATTATTTGTAGCCATTATATTTTATTATGCTATTTATTATCTAGTAACTTTCTTTTTACCAGCAACAGTTCTACGTTTTCCTTTTCTAGTTCTAGAATTGGTTTTGGTTCTTTGACCACGAACTGGTAATCCTTTACGATGGCGTAAACCACGATAACAACCAATATCCAACAAACGTTTAATATTTAATTGTTTTTCTGATCTTAATTCACCTTCTACTGTTATAAACTCAGTGATGTGTTTACGAATTGCACTTAATTCGTCATCACTCCACTCATTAACTTTCTTATTTACATCAATATTATTACTTTCCAATATTAATGTAGCAGTTGAACGTCCAATTCCGTAAATATAGGTTAAACCTATTTCACCTCTTTTATTTTTTGGTAAATCTATACCTGATATACGAGCCATATTATATTATTATCCTTGACGTTGTTTAAACTTTGGGTTCTTTTTGTTAATAACGTAAACTCTTCCTTTACGTTTTACAATTACACAATCTTCGCTGCGTTTCTTTACAGAAGTTCTAACTTTCATTTCTTCTATTTAATTTTTATTTGTACCTATAAATAATTCTTCCTTTTGTCAAATCGTATGGACTCATTTCACATGCAATTTTATCTCCTGGTAAAATTTTAATGTAATGCATTCTCATTTTACCTGAAATATGTGCAATAATTTGATGTCCATTTTCAAGTTGAACTCGAAACATTGCATTACTTAATGCTTCGACAATAATTCCATCTTGTTTTATTACTGATTGTTTTGACATTTTTTATTGGGGTTGCGAAAATAACATTTAATTTCAATTTATCAACAACTAATTAAGCTGCTGTATTACTTCCGCTTCTTCCTTTAATTTTACCACTTTTCATTAATCCGTCATATTGGCGCATTAATAAATGACTTTCAATTTGCTGTAATGTATCTAAAACAACACCAACCAATATTAATAATGAGGTTCCACCATAAAACTGAGCAAACTGACTGTTAATATTAAATGCTCCAGCAAATGAAGGTAATACTGCAACAAATGCTAAGAATATAGCTCCTGGTAAAGTAATTCTACTCATTACATTATCAATAAAATCTGCTGTTGATTTTCCTGGTTTAACACCTGGAATAAAACCATTATTTCTTTTCATGTCATCAGAAATCTGATTAGCATTTACTGAAATCGCAGTATAAAAATAAGTAAACAAAACTATTAATAAACCAAAAGTCATGTTATAAGCAAACGATAATGGATTGGCAAATGAAGATAAAAAACTGCTTGCTTCTACATTTGGAATAAACTGAGCAATATAACCTGGTATAAACATTAATGCTTGTGCAAAGATTATTGGCATAACTCCAGCTGCATTAATTTTTAATGGTATATATTGTCTAACTCCACCAAACTGTCTGCTACCTACAATTCTTTTAGCATATTGAACAGGAATTCTTCTTGTTCCTTGAACTAATAATATGGTAATCATTATTACTGCAAATAAAGCAGCTAATTCAATTACAAAAATTACTAAACCACCACCACCAGTAGATAATTTGAAATTAAATTCATCCCAAAATGCAATAGGTAAACGAGCAATAATACCAATCATAATAATTAAAGAAATACCATTACCAATACCTTTATCTGTAATTCTTTCACCTAACCACATTACAAACATTGTACTAGCAGTTAAAATAACCATCGAACTGAAAGTAAACATAAAATCTGATAAAACGTCTGGAGAAATAATAGCCAAAGGATTATTATTTTTTAAGTTAATAACAAAACCATATGATTGAACAACAGTAATTGCAATAGTTAAATAACGAGTAATTTGGTTGATTTTTCTTCTGCCATCTTCTCCTTCTTTCTGCATTCTTTGAAATGAAGGTAATGCTAATGATAATAACTGAACAACGATTGAAGCACTAATGTAAGGCATTATACCTAAGGCAAAAATAGAAGCTCTGCCAAATGCTCCACCAGCAAACATATTAATGATACCAAATAATCCACCATCTGCTTGAGTAGTGTCAAGTAAATTAGGATCAATGCCAGGTAAAGTTACGTAGCTACCAATTCTATAAACTAACAACAACCAAAATGTGATTTGAAGTTTATATCTTAAATCATCAATTTTCCAAATGTTTTTTAAAGTATCAAAAAGTTTTTTCATAAATTAAATTTTAGCTATTGAACCTCCAATTGCTTCTATCGATTTTTGAGCTGAAGCAGAAAAAGCATGTGCTTTGATATCTAGAGCAATATTGATTTCACCTCTACCTAATATTTTAACTAATCCATTTTTACTTACAACACCATTTGCAACTAATATATCAAAATCAATTGATTTTAAATTCTTTTCAGTTGCAATAAGTTGTAATTTATCAAGGTTAATACCTACGTATTCGACTCTGTTGAAATTTTTAAACCCTACTTTAGGCAAACGTCTATACAATGGCATTTGACCACCTTCAAAACCTCTTTTAGTACTTGTACCACTTCTAGAACCAGCACCTTTATTACCACGAGCTGCAGTTCCGCCTTTACCACTTCCTTCTCCTCTACCTATTCTTTTTCCTTCTTTTTTTATAGAACCAGCTGCTGGCTTTAAATTATGTAAATTCATAAATTTATGTATTTAAACGTTTTCAACTTTTAACAAATGAGCAACTTTATTGATCATACCTAATACAGCAGGTGTACCTTCAACTTCACGTGATTGGTTAAGTTTAGAAAAACCTAAAGCTTTTATAGTACGCTTTTGATTTTCTGGTCTATCAATAATACTTTTTATGTATGTAATTTTTACTTTAGCCATTATTTTATTCCCCTCCGTTAAATACTCTCTTCATTGAAATACCACGAGTATTAGCAATTGTATAAGCATCACGCATATTCAATAAAGCATCAACTGTAGCTTTTACCACATTGTGAGGATTAGATGATCCCTTAGATTTAGCAAGTACGTCTGTTACACCAGCACTTTCTAAAACAGCTCTCATTGCACCACCTGCAATAACACCAGTTCCATGAGCAGCAGGTTTTAAGAATACTCTTCCTCCACCGTATTTACCAGTTTGTTCGTGAGGAATAGTACCTTTAAGAACAGGAACTTTTAATAAATTCTTTTTAGCATCTTCAACACCTTTTCTAATAGAATCAGTTACTTCGTTAGCTTTACCTAAACCGTATCCAATTACACCATTTCCATCTCCAACAACAACTAAAGCGGAAAAGCTAAAAGTACGTCCACCTTTTGTAACTTTCGCTACACGGTTAATTGAAACTACTCTTTCTTTAAGCTCGATCTCGCTTGATTTTACTCTTTTTATATTTTCTGTAGACATAATATTTATTGTTTTATTTTATATTGAATAAATTCAAGATAAAAATATAAAAGCAATTTAAAATTTCAAACCTCCTTCTCTAGCACCATCAGCTAAGCTTTTGATACGTCCATGGTATAAATATCCATTTCTGTCAAAAACTACTTCACTAATTCCTGAAGCTATTGCTTTTTGAGCTAAATCTTTACCAACTACATTGGATAATTCTACTTTACAAATATTTTCAGTTATTGCTCTAGATGAAGATGATACTAAAGTTTTACCAGTAATATCATCAATAATTTGAGCATAAATAGCTTTATTACTTCTAAAAACAGATAAGCGAGGTTTTTGAGTAGTACCTTTAATACGACCACGTATTCCTTTTTTTACTCTAATTCTGCGTAATTCTTTTTTGGTTGCCATTAATTATATTATTTAGATGCTGTTTTACCCGCTTTTCTTCTAAGAACTTCACCAACAAACTTGATACCTTTACCTTTATAAGGTTCTGGAGCTCTAAGTGAACGAATTTTTGCAGCTACTTGACCAATCAATTGTTTATCGGCACTTTCTAAGGTAATGATTGGGTTCTTACCTTTTTCAGTTTCAGTTTTAATTGTAATTTCTTTAGGTATTTCAAAATAAATATGATGTGAAAAACCAAGAATTAAATCTAAAATATTACCTTCATTAGTAGCTTTAAAACCAACACCAACTAATTCTTGACGTTTAATGTAACCAGCGGTTACTCCAACAATCATATTATTAATTAATGATCTGTATAAACCATGTAATGCTCTATGTCTTTTATGATCAGTAGGTCTGGTAACTAATATTTCACCATCAGTTAAAGTTACTGTGATATCGGCATCAATTTGTTGATGCAATTCGCCTTTAGGTCCTTTAATGGAAACTAAATTATTGTTGTTAATTTTAAAATCAACTCCAGCTGGCAATTTTATTGGGGCTTTTCCTATACGTGACATTTAATTGTTCTCCTTAATTGATTAATAAATATAACATAATACTTCGCCACCAACGTTTAATTTTCTAGCTTCTTTATCAGTCATTACTCCTTTAGAAGTAGTTAAAACTGCAATACCTAAACCATTTATAACTCTAGGCATGTTATCAGTTCCGGTATATCTTCTTAAACCTGGACGACTAATTCTGTCCAATTTTTTAATGGCTGAAGATTTAGAAATAGGGTGATATTTTAAGGCAATTTTTATTGAACCTTGATGATTGACTACATCTTCAAATTTGTAGTTTAAAATATAACCATTTTCAAATAGAACTTTGGTTATTTCTTTTTTAAGATTTGATGCAGGAATTTCTACAATGCGATGATTCGCTTTAATAGCATTACGCAACCTTGTTAGGTAATCTGATATTGGATCTGTCATTATTTAATTGTTATACTTGTTAGCAGTAAGCCAAAGGCACTCTTACTAACTAAGTGTTGTTAAAATTTATAAGGGGGTGCAAATATAATTATTTATACACCTTAAGCAAATTTATTTTTTAATTACCAAGAAGCTTTAGTTACTCCTGGTATTTTACCCATAGAAGCTAATTCACGAAATTGATTACGACAAATACCAAAATCACTCATGTAACCTTTAGGTCTACCTGTTAATTTACATCTATTATGTAAACGAACTGATGATGAGTTACGAGGTAATTTCTGTAAACCTACATAATCACCTGCTTCTTTAAGAGCTTTGCGTCTATCTGCGAAATGAGCATTTAACTTTTCTCTTTTACGTTGACGAGCTTTTACTGATTCTTTAGCCATAACTTAATTATTTATTTTGATTTTTAAAAGGTAAACCAAATTCTTTCAATAATGAAAGACATTCTTCATCAGTTGGTGCAGTTGTAACAAAGGTAATATCCATACCATTAATTCTGCTCACTTTTTCAATTACTATTTCAGGGAAAATAATTTGTTCTGTGATACCCATAGTATAATTACCACGGCCATCAAAACCTTTATCATTTAATCCTGCAAAATCTCTAACACGAGGTAAAGATACAGCAATTAATCTATCTAAAAATTCATACATTCTTTCTCCTCTTAACGTAACACGAGCACCAATAGGAACATTTTTACGTAATTTAAAGTTAGAAATATCTTTCTTAGATTTTGTACCAACTGCTTTTTGACCACTAATAGTTGTCATTTCAAGCAAAGCTTGGTCAATTATTTTCTTATCTGATACTGCAGCACCAACACCTTGGTTTAAACAAATTTTAAGTAATTTGGGTACTTGCATTACATTTTTATAGCCAAACTTTTCTATCATTGCAGGTTTTATCTTTGCATCATAGTCAAATTTTAATCTAGGAATGTATGTTGTAGTCATGTTCTTAATTAATTATATCTTTATTTTCCGATTTTTTTGAAAATCTAACAGTTTTACCTTCTTCGTTTTTCATACGACCAACTTTAGTAGCTACTTCATTTTTGTCTAAAACAGCTAAATTGCTAATATGTATAGGTGCTTCTTTTTTAATAATACCACCTTGTTGATTTTGAGCATTAGGCTTTGTATGACGGCTAACAATGTTAATACCTTCAACAATAGCTCTGTTAGTATCAGTAATAATTTCTAATACCTTACCAGTTTTGCCTTTATCATCACCTGCAATTATCTTTACGCGATCATCTTTTTTAACGCGTAATTTAATTTTTACTTTTTGTTTCTTTTCCATGATTATAATACCTCCGGTGCTAATGAAACGATTTTCATGAATTGTTTTTCTCTTAACTCACGGGCTACTGGGCCAAAAATACGAGTAGCACGTGGTTCATCTTGAGCATTTAATAACACACAAGCATTATCGTCAAAACGAATATAAGAACCATCAGCTCTACGAATTTCTTTTTTTGTTCTAACAACAACAGCTTTTGAAACTGCACTTTTTTTAACACCACCAGAAGGTAAAGCTGATTTTACTGTTACGACAATTTTATCGCCTACAGAAGCATATCTTCTTCCAGTACCTCCAAGAACTCGGATACATAATACCTCGCGAGCTCCACTGTTATCGGCTACTTTTAGTCTTGATTCTTGTTGTATCATTTTATTTAGCTTTTTCTACTATTTCTACTAATCTCCAACGCTTATCTTTACTCAATGGTCTTGTTTCCATTAATTTTACGATATCGTTAATACTACTTTCGTTGTTCTCATCATGAGCTTTAAAAGTAGAAGTCATTTTTATAAATTTACCGTATTTTGGGTGCATAACTTTACGTTCTACAGAAACAACAATTGTCTTTTGCATTTTGTTGCTTACTACTTTCCCAACTATAACTTTACGTGAATTTCTGTTTTCTGCTGTTATTTCCATTTTATTACAGTTATATTAAGCAGTTACTAGTTGACGAGCTCTTTTTTCAGTAAGAATTCGTGCAATAGTTTTTTTGCTTTCGTTTATTAATTTAGGATTTTCAATTGGAGATACAGCATTTTGAAGAGTCATTTTTGTTAAATTTAACTTTTCATCTTTAAAAGCAATATTCAATTCTTTTTCCGATAATTCTTTAATTTCTTTATTATTCATAACTAGTTTCCGTTATAATCTGGTTTAACAATAAATTTAGTAACAACTGGTAATTTTTGAGATGCTAAACGCATTGCTTCCTTAGCAGTTTCCATTGGTACACCTTCAGCTTCAAAAATTATTGTTCCTGGTTTACAAACAGCTACCCAAAATTCAGGAGCTCCTTTTCCTTTTCCCATACGAACCTCTGCAGGTTTTCTAGTCATTGGCTTATCAGGGAAAACTCTAATCCAAACTTGACCTTCTCTTTTCATGAAACGATTCAAAGCAACACGAGCAGCTTCAATCTGTTTAGACGTTAAAAAACAAGTATCAAGTGCTTTTAAACCAAATGATCCAAAGGCAACAGTAAACCCTCTAGAGGCATTACCTTTAACTTTACCTTTTTGTTGTTTTCTAAATTTTGTTTTTTTAGGCTGTAACATTTTTACAGTTATTTATTAATATTGATAAAACTAATTTATTTACTTTCTCTTCTTGGTTTTCTATCACCAGCTTTTCCAGCACCACCACGACTGTCTCTTCTGTCGTCTCTTCTATCACCTCTTCTATCTGGACGTTGGTTTTGACCTTTTACTTCAGCTACACCTTGATTAGGAGATAAATCTCTTTTACCATAAATTTCACCTTTACAGATCCAAACTTTAATACCAATTTTTCCATATACAGTTAATGCTTCAGCAATTGTATAATCAATGTCAGCACGTAAAGTGTGTAATGGAGTTCTTCCTTCTTTATAAGATTCAGAACGAGCCATTTCCGCTCCACCTAAACGACCACTAATCATTACTTTGATACCTTCAGCACCCATTTTCATGGTATTTTGTATGGCACCTTTAAGCGCTCTTTTGTATGATACACGAGCTTCAATTTGGCTAGCAATTTGCTCACCTACTAAAACTGCATCTAACTCAGGACGTTTAATTTCAAAGATATTAATAGCAACATCTTTTTTAGTTAGCTTTTTAATTTCTTCTTTGATTTTGTCAACTTCAGTACCACCCTTACCAATAATAATACCAGGGCGAGAAGTATGAATAGTAATTATAATACGTTTAATAGTACGCTCAATTACAATTTTAGACATACCTGCTTTAACTATACGAGCACGTAAATATTTTCTAATTTTTTCGTCTTCTATTAGTTTTTCAGCAAAATTCTTACCTCCAAACCAATTGCTTTCCCAGCCTCTAATTATTCCTAAACGTAATGCTATCGGATTTACCTTTTGTCCCATTATATTTTAGAGTTTTCTTTATCGTTTGTTGTTTCTACTAAATTATTGATAACCATACTGTCAACTATTAAAGTAACATGGTTAGAACGTTTACGAATTCTGTGTGCACGTCCTTGAGGAGCTGGTAAAACACGTTTCATCATTGTTCCACAATCAACAAAAATTGTTTTAACAAATAACTCATTGTTTTCAGCGCGAGAACCTTCATTCTTTTGCTCCCAATTTGCTATTGCACTACGTAATAATTTTTCAACGCGATGTGCACTTTCTTTTTTATTATTGAAACGTAAAGTGTTAAAAGCTTCTTCCACTTTTTTACCACGAATCAAATCCACAACTAATCTCATTTTACGAGGAGAGGTAGGACAATTATTTAATTTTGCAACTGCTTCCATTACTAATCTTTCTTAACTGGATGTGATTTAAATGTACGTGTAGGAGAAAATTCACCTAATTTATGACCAACCATATTTTCAGTTACATAAACAGGTATAAATTTATTGCCATTATGAACAGCAAAAGTATGCCCTACAAATTCTGGAGATATCATTGATCTGCGACTCCAAGTTTTAATTACAGATTTTTTCTTAGCCTCATTCATAACATCAACCTTTTTTTCAAGTTTGAAATCAATGAAAGGACCTTTTTTTAGTGAACGAGCCATATTCTATTACTTCTTACGCTTTTCGATGATAAATCTATTTGAATATTTTTTAGGTGTACGTGTTTTGTAACCTTTTGATTTAATACCGTTACGAGAACGAGGATGTCCACCAGAAGCTCTACCTTCACCACCACCCATTGGATGATCTACTGGATTCATTGCTACTGGACGAGTACGTGGTCTTACACCTCTCCATCTGTTAGCACCAGCTTTACCTTTTCTTTCTAAATTATGATCTGGATTTGAAACTTGACCAATTGTAGCAGAACAAGCCACTAAAATCATGCGCGTTTCACTTGATGCTAATTTTACAGTAGCATAACGTCCATCTCTGTTTAATAATTGAGCAAAAGAACCAGCAGAACGAACCAATTTACCACCTTTACCTGGTAATAATTCAATATTATGAATTAAAGAACCTAAAGGTATTTCAGAAATAGGCAATGTATTACCAATTTCCGGAGGTGAACCTGCTCCACTTTGAACTACTTGTCCAACTTGTAAATTTTTTGGTGATAAAATATAACTTTTTTCACCATCAGCATATTGAATTAATGCAATACGAGCAGAACGATTTGGATCATACTCAATTGTCAATACATTTGCTTCACCAGCTTTCGATCTTTTAAAATCTACTAGTCTATATTTTCTTTTATGACCACCACCTACGTAGCGGATTGTCATTTTTCCAGTATTATTTCTACCACCAGATTTAGTTAACGGAAACGTTAAAGATTTTTCTGGTTTTGAGGCTGTTAATTCCTCAAAAGTATTAGCAGACTTAAAACGTGTGCCTGGAGTTATCGGGTTAAATTTTCTAATTCCCATTTTGTTTATTAAACGTTTTGGAAGAAGTCAATTTTTTGATCTTCTTTAAGTGTAACAATAGCCTTTTTAAAAGCTGTTCTTTTGCCAGTAAACTGACCGCGTTTAGTTGATCTTGATTTTACTTTGCCAGCATAAACCATAGTACTAATACCAATTACGTTTACACTATATATTTTTTCAATTTCACTAATAATTTCAGGTTTTGATGCTTTTTTCTCTACGATAAAAGCAAACTGATTAAATTTTTCGCTCAAGCGATTGAATTTTTCAGTGATAAGTGGCTTTTTAAGAATACCCATTACTTAATTTTATTAAAAAGGTTATCAATAACTCCTAAAGAATTTTCTATTAAAATAACTTTTTGAGCATCCAAAATTTCATAAGTATTTACATCAGAAACAGTAACAACCTTAGTTCTAGGTAAATTACGACTTGATTTATAAATAAAATCATTGTAATCAGCCATAATTAATAATGTTTTAGCATTACTCAATTTAAGGTTACTTAAAATATTGATATAATTTTTAGTATTAGCAGAATCAAAAGTAAAATTCTCTAAAACTGTAATATTGTTATCTTTAGCTTTGTAGGCAAATGCCGACATTCTAGCCAATTGTTTCAATTTTTTATTTAATTTAAAACTGTAATCCCTAGGTCTTGGTCCAAAAATACGTGCACCACCAACTCTAGTTCCAGATTTAATACTTCCCTTACGAGAACCACCAGTACCTTTTTGACGATGAAGTTTTTTAGTTGAACCACTAATCTGACTTTTTTCTAAAGCTGAATGCGTTCCTTGACGTTGGTTAGCTAAAAATTGTTTAATGTCTAAATATATTGCATGATCGTTAGGTTCTATTCCAAAAATATCTTGGCTTAAAACTACTTTACGACCAGTATCAGCGCCCTGTGTATTTAATATTGCTAATTCCATCCTTCTTATTTCTCCAATAATATAAATGAACCTTTAGCACCAGGAATTGATCCTTTAATTACCAAAAGATTCTGCTCTTTCAACACTTTTAAAATTTGAAGATTTGTTTTCTTCACTCTAACTCCTCCCATTCTACCAGCCATTCTCATTCCTTTGAATACTTTAGAAGGATCAGAAGATGCACCAATTGAACCTGGAGCTCTTTGACGATCATGTTGACCGTGAGTAGCCATTCCAACACCAGCAAATCCATGTCTTTTAACAACACCTTGAAAACCTTTACCTTTTGAAGTACCAACAACATCTACATACTCTCCAACTTCAAATAAATCAGCCATCAAAACATCACCTAAAGTTAAAGGAACTTCAAATCCTTTAAATTCAACGATTTTTCTTTTAGCAGTTGTATTTGCTTTCTTAAATATTCCTTTTAGTGCAGCGGGTGTGTTTTTTTCTTTTGCATCACCATACGCTAATTGAATAGCATTGTAACCATCAGTTTCCACAGTTTTAACCTGTGTAACAACGTTTGGCCCAACTTCAACCACGGTACAAGCCATTTGCTTACCATCTTGGTTAAATACGCTAGTCATACCTACTTTTCTTCCTATCAATCCTGACATAATCTATCTGTCTAAATTTCTTTTAATAATTGATCAAACTTTAATTTCAACATCAACACCACTTGGCAACTCAAGTTTCATAAGAGCATCTACTGTTTTAGCAGTGCTACTATAAATATCAAGTATGCGTTTGTATGAACATAATTGAAACTGTTCTCTAGCCTTTTTGTTTACGTGAGGCGAACGTAATACTGTATAAATTTTCTTTTGTGTTGGAAGAGGTATTGGACCACTTACAATAGCACCAGTGCTTTTTACAGTTTTAACGATTTTTTCTGCTGACTTGTCAACTAGATTGTAATCGAAACTTTTTAACTTAATTCTTATTTTTTGGCTCACAATTATTATATTATTAAGCTTATGCTTTTCCGTTAACTTTTGCTAATACTTCTTCTTGAACATTTCTAGGAGCTTCAGCGAAGTGACTAAATTCCATTGTAGATGATGCACGTCCAGAAGATAAGGTTCTAAGTTGAGTTACATACCCAAACATTTCTGCTAAAGGTACTTTTGCTCTTACAACTTGTGCTCCTGCTCTACTATCCATTCCTTCTAATTGTCCACGTCTTCTATTTAAATCACCTATTATATCACCCATATTTTCTTCTGGGGTCAAAACTTCTAATTTCATGATTGGTTCAAGTAATACAGGTTTTGCTTTTCTAGATGCTTCTTTAAAAGCAATTTTAGCACAAAGTTCAAAACTCATTGAATCTGAATCCACTGCGTGGAATGATCCATCAAATAATCTAACTTTTAAACTTTCTACTGCGAATCCAGCTAAAACACCATTATTCATTGCTGCTTTGAATCCTTTTTCTACAGAAGGAATAAATTCTTTTGGAATTGATCCACCTACTATTTCATTTACAAATTCTAAACCTGATTTTTCTGGATCTCCAGGAATTAACTCAAATTGAATATCTGCAAATTTACCTCTACCACCAGATTGTTTTTTGTAAGATTCTCTGTGAGTAACTGGAACTGTTATAGTTTCTTTATATGAAACTTGTGGAGCACCTTGGTTAACTTCAACTTTAAATTCACGTCTTAATCTATCAACAATAATTTCCAAGTGTAATTCACCCATTCCAGAAATAATTGTTTGACCAGAATCTTCATCTGTTTTAACACGGAATGTAGGATCTTCTTCAGCTAATTTAGCTAATGACATACCTAATTTATCAGAATCTGTTTGAGTTTTTGGTTCAACCGCTAAACCAATAACTGGTTCAGGGAAATTCATTGATTCTAATACTATAGGGAACTTTTCATCACTAAGCGTATCACCTGTTTTTATATCTTTAAATCCAACTGCAGCTCCAATATCTCCAGCACCTAAGCTTTCGATTGGGTTTTGCTTGTTAGCATGCATTTGGAAAATACGTGAAATACGTTCTTTATTACCACTTCTATTATTTAAAACGTAGGAGCCTGCATCTAATTTACCAGAATATGCCCTCATGAATGCTAATCTACCAACAAAAGGATCAGTAGCAATTTTAAATGCTAATGCTGCAAAAGGTTCGTTATAATCTGGTTTACGAGTTTCTTCAGCACCAGTGTCAGGATTAGTACCAATCACTTCTTTTCTATCCATTGGACTAGGCATTAATTCCATTACCAAATCCAACATTGTTTGAACACCTTTGTTTTTGAAAGAAGAACCACATACCATAGGTACAATCTTCATATCTAAACAAGCTTTGCGCAAAGCATCTAATATTTCTCTTTCAGAAATTGAAGAAGGATCATCAAAGAATTTAACCAATAAATTATCGTCATATTCTGAAACTGCTTCTAACAATTTTTCTCTCCACTCTAAAGCCTCATCCATCATATCTTCTGGAATCGGAACTTCTTTGTAAGTCATACCTTTATCATGCTCATTCCAAACCATTCCTCTGAAATTGATTAAATCAATAACTCCAGTGAAATTGTCTTCTGCACCAATTGGTAATTGTAAAGGTACTGCATTGCTTCCTAACATGTCGCGAACTTGTTTCACAACCATTAAGAAATCTGCACCAGCTCTATCCATTTTATTAACAAAACCGATACGAGCTACGTTATAATTATTTGCTAGTCTCCAGTTAGTTTCAGATTGAGGCTCAACACCATCAACTGCACTAAATAAAAATACTAAACCATCCAAAACACGCAAAGAACGGTTAACTTCTACTGTAAAATCAACGTGACCAGGAGTATCAATAATATTGATATGGTATTGTTGATCACGGTACTTCCAAAAAACGGTAGTAGCAGCAGAAGTAATTGTTATACCTCTTTCTTGTTCTTGAACCATCCAGTCCATAGTAGCAGCACCATCATGAACTTCACCAATTTTGTGGTTTACTCCAGAATAGTACAAAATACGCTCAGTTGTAGTGGTTTTACCCGCATCAATGTGAGCTGCAATTCCTATGTTTCTTGTATATTTTAAGTCGCGAGACATTATATTTACTCTTTTTTAATTATTTATGATAACTTAAAATGAGAGAATGCTTTGTTGGCGTCAGCCATTTTATGCGTATCTTCTCTTTTCTTAACTGATGCACCTTCATTTTTTGAAGCAGCGATAATTTCAGCAGCCAATTTATCTGACATAGATTTTTCACTACGTCTACGGGCATATAAAATTAACCATTTCATTCCAACAGCTACTTTTCTGTCTGCAGGTACTTCAATGGGAATTTGAAAGGTAGACCCTCCAACTCTTCTTGCTTTTACCTCAACAGAAGGCATAATGTTGTTTAATGCTTTTTTCCATACATCGATTCCGCGTTCTTGCAATTTTGCTTCTACTTTATCTAATGCATCATAAAATATGGTAAAAGAAGTATTCTTCTTTCCGCTCCACATCATATTATTTACAAACCTTGTAACCAAAGTATCATTAAACTTTGGATCAGGTGTTAAAATGCGTTTTTTAGGTTTTGATTTTCTCATTGTAATCTATCGCTTATCTAGCTACTAAATTATTTCTTCTTTTTGCCTTTGGCGTCTGCTGCAGGAGCTGCTCCTGGTTTAGGACGTTTAGTTCCATATTTAGATCTTTGTTGTGTTCTTCCTTCAACACCTGCGGTATCCAATGCACCACGAACAATGTGATATCTTACACCCGGTAAATCTTTTACACGACCACCACGTACTAAAACAATTGAATGTTCTTGTAAATTGTGACCTTCTCCAGGAATGTATGCGTTTACTTCATTTCCGTTAGTTAAACGAACACGAGCAACTTTACGCATTGCTGAATTTGGTTTTTTTGGCGTAGTAGTATAAACACGAGTACAAACACCTCTGCGTTGAGGACAGTTGTCAAGTGCTGGTGATTTACTTTTAAAAACCACATCGGTACGACCTTTTCTAATAAGCTGTTGTATAGTTGGCATGTTAATTAAATACTTATAAACCTTTTTTTTAGGGCTGCAAAGGTAGATGAATAATCGAGCAAAACAAATGCGCAACAAAAAATATTTTAACAAAGAATATAAAATACAATTTGCTGAGCGGGTTGAATCGAAAAATTAACCATCAGACAATGCCGCTTGGGACTTTTCCC
>Ga0138278_1090846_pt1 | contig 16538 bp, 1 predicted proteins | sample M_130821_M_mt_FD_106922 | JGI IMG/M metagenome (GOLD analysis project Ga0138278, IMG submission 106922) | Freshwater microbial communities from Lake Montjoie, Canada - M_130821_M_mt (Metagenome Metatranscriptome) | ecosystem: Environmental > Aquatic > Freshwater > Lake | place: Canada: Quebec...
CCGCTTTTTCGTTAAATTCGGAATCCGCAGTCGCACAGCAGGCTGGCTGCTGCGGTCACACACAGCGTTTCGGATCCCGCGACGGATCTGTTCAAATTTCACATCTGGCCAGCCACCGTGTTAGTGGCCAAATGCTCATCTCTTAGCTGGCTGACTCTTCTTCGCGGCGACGTCGTCGCAGCGAAACCAGCCCCAGCAGGGCTCCCAGAACTCCCATCGATGCTGATCGAGATTCTGATCGCTCAGCAACAACAGGCACTTCCCGGACCGCAGTCTGCTCAGACTTCTGCTCCCACCAGATCTCCTGATCCCATGCAGAAAGCACGACGTCGTTCTGCTGAGCCTCCGCGGAATCGCCCGGTACATCCTCTTCAGTGACCGGCACAGCGGAAACTCCGGCTTCCACAACCGGCATGACTTCGCGAACCGTTACGGCACCAGCAACTTCAGAACGAATCATGCTGACAGATATATCAGACGCTGATGGCTCAAACACTGATGCCAGAGCCGTTGCGATCCATGAACCCTCATCACCGGTCGGCAGGAACGCGTCGGTTGCCGTAATCGTAAAGTCAACAGGAACACTCCAGAGGCTGGCTGCACCGGTCCCTGAATTGAAGGCCCTTACCCAGACTCGGAAGTCACCTTTGGTCAGATCCACCGTCGGCGTATACGACGTTGTGGAAATTCCACTCTGACGAATCAGAACCTTCGAAGGATCCAAAACATTGATGACATAAATTTCATATGAAGAGGCACCATCGACATTTCCCCAGCTGAATGTTGGACGTTTGCTGGCGGATGTCGGGATCGAATTCAGCTTTGGCCGACCTCCCACGAAGAACTCGAGGAATTTCGTATAGTCGCCCTGGGTATCTGCACTGCGAGCCCGCACATAGGCACGGTAAATGCCCTGTGGCAATGCCTGAGGATCAGGAACGGTGTACGTGGTCGCTGGTGTGTTGCGGAAAATGTAGTTCTCCACAACACTGGTCGACAGCACCTGGTCAAGACGGAAGTCGTAGCTGGTGGCCCCGGCAGGAATTGTCCCATTGAACATGGCAGACATGTCACTCCACGAGAATGTCGGAGTGTTATCAAATGTCGACGAAGACGGTCCCATCAGTGCCGGTGCAGAAACTACCTGGAAGTCTTTCTGAACGCTCCAGTTGCTGACGTCTCCGAAGGCGCTGCGAGCCTGTGCCCAGAATCGGTAGCGGCCAATCGGAAGATCTTTGGGAACGGTAAAGTTCAATGCATTCAAGCCGGAAACATCGTACAGCACAGTTCCACCAGTCGACATGCTGGACACATACACGCGGTAGCTCTGTGCCCCCTGCACGCCTTCCCAGGTCAGCGTCGGAGTGGCATCGTCCGTCCGCCCTGTCGGCCCAATCAGGGTCGGTGGCGTTGTCACTCGGAACGTCTTCTGCAGGCTCCAGTCAGAGACCACCGAGGCGTCCACGGCGGAGTAGCTTCTGACCCAGATCTGATAGGTTCCAAGGACAAGGTCACTTGTGGCTTTCCATGCCGTGCCGCTGACCCTGCTGGCCTTCAGGTACACGGTGGACGAGGCGCCCTCAACCTTGTTGATCCAGATATCACTCACCGGATCAATACCAGCTCCGACCGGCACAGTCCACGTCACATCCGGACGCGTGAGGAATGTTGTTGCCGGAGGATTTACGACCACTGGTGGCTCAGTAATCACCACGGTGTAGACGACACTGAGCGCACTGTAATCACCCGATGTCGATCCGATTGCGGCCTCATTCACAGCCCTCACGGTGTAACGGTATTTGCCAATCGGCACTTCCGTTGTACGAGTGAAGGAGTTGGTGCGAATGTTGCCAGCCCGGAATACTTCTGCCCCGGAACCGTAATTCTGGTTGACCACCAGCTCATAGAAATCCGCAGACGAAACCAAATTCCAGACGAACGTCGGGGTGGAATCCGCCAGTCGTGATCCATTGACAGGTGACGTCACGATAACCGACGGAGCATATCCAAACACTGCCGGAGCACTCCATGTGCTGCTGTCGCCAGCCACATTAAAGCCCCGAACAATGAATCGATACTGTCCCAGCGTCAGGTCGGCCGTTGGGGTCCAGGAAGTCCCGGCAATTCCCGAGACTGTCCGAACCACGACATTGTCAGTCAGATTGAACAACTCAATCTCGTAGCTCGTGGCACCAGGAACTCCGGACCAGGAAAGCACCGGTCGTGGAATAATGACGGTTCCCGGGGGCACCACGGTCGGCGCTGTTCTGACCTGGAAGCGGGCAGCGGCACTGCTGTCGCCCCACTGTCCGGCCTGATCTTTCGCCTGCACCGACACTTCGTAGCGACCGAGTGGAAGCGTTGTTGCTACCTTATACTCATTCGGAATTGCAAGGCCAGCCGTGTCAAACTCCGTAAGCACAACCACAGCGCCCGTGGTGAGCGATCGAATGTTGACGCGATAGGATTTCGATTCCAGAACCTCCGTCCAGCGAATCGTCGGCCGACCTTCCTGAATGTCACCAATCGGTGACTGCACGGTCACGCTGACCACATCAAATTGTGCAATCGCCGGTGTTCCGGATGTTCCCGCTTTGTTATACGGTGTCACGGTCGCCGTGTATGTTCCCACCGTAAGGGATGGTGTGATTTCGGCAACACTGAACGTCGTCGAAGAATTCGAGTAAACCGGAAATCCGGTGCCATTGCTCGTCACAACGATGCTGTAATAGAAATTCTCAGGATGCACGGTCCACTGCACCACAGGCGTCGAATCACTGGTCTGAGGACGAATGCCGTTTGACGGGGTAATGTCAATCGGAAGCAGAATCGACGGAGTGACTGGCTGCGACAGTGGCAGCACCTGAACGGCGTAGTCTTCGACTTCGCCATCAGCGGCACGACCGGTTGGAGCAAGCCCTCCCGCCGTACTGACTCGGAATCGCATCGTTTTGCCACCAAACGAAGTTCCTGCCGGCACCATGAACATAAATCGATTGAGTCCGGCGGTAACAGCAGTCCCGGCAGGACTGCTGAGACGCTCCGTGGTCTGGAACTGACCATCACCATTCAGGTCAAACCAGACATCCAGTTTGCCGCTCTGCGTCACCGTAACGTCCACATAACCGGGTAGGTCTATGCTTCCGGATTCCAGGCGAATCGGGAAGGCCACGCCGTCCTCGTCACTCAGATTGTCCTGGTCGTCCCCGAGTGCTGTGACGCCGGGTTGACCATTTCTTTCACTGTCAACCAGATTCCCCAGATGCAGGCCATTGCTGATCGTGTGTGCGGCTCCTGAATCCACCTTCAACGTTCCGAAAGTGCTGTCGGCATCGCCATAATCCACAATCAATGTCTGCAGCGTTGTCGCGACTGTTCCTGTGTTATTCAGGGCACCGCTGCTGTCCGTCACGCGGAGACGAATCGTCGAAGTCCTCGGTGACGTAATTCCCAGCCCCTTCAGATATTCCCAGCTGACAGTAAATTTGGCAGCCGTGCCGCTCAGTGCGTCGAACAGGTCCGTCTCATACGTGCCGTTGTTGTCAATGTCCCATGCGTAGCTGAGAGTCTGTCCAAAGAAGGAATCCACGTCGTAGCTGCCGCTGGCGTCCAGTGTCAGGTTGTCGCCATCATCGATCACATAGGGACCAGTCACTGCTACCGGAGCATCATTGATCTGATTCACAGTGATACGCACAGGCTGCGGTGTTGACGAATCCGTTCCGGGTGTCGTCCCACCATTGTCAACCAGGACCACCTGCAGAGTGGAGATTCCGGCGGTGTCGGCTGCAGACTGGTAGCGGAACACACCTGTGGAAGTCACCTGCGGCGTTGGGGCGACAAATGCAAGGTTCCCGGACACCGTTGCCACGTTCAGGATCGCCCAACTGAGCGTCTGAGTCACTTCATCCAGTGCCGTTGCCGGTCCCGGTGCGTACGTGGAAAAGACGCTGACGGACTGCATTACTGCATCTTCATCGCTGCTGAGCCGAACTTCACCGCTTACCAGACTCACCGCCGGATTCAGCGTGTAGATCGGAGCGTCATTGACTGCTGCCACAACAATTGTAAACGTCCGCCGGATGCTGTTCAGATTTCCGTCATTGAGCCATACGTCGACAGTTGCCGTCCCGTTGACATCCTTTGCCGTCGTAAACGTCAGCTGGCCATAGGTTGCCGGATTCAGTGGATTCAGCGAAATGGCCGGTGCCACGGAGAAGAATGCTAAAGGACTGGCCGACCAGGCACCGGAAACCGTCCAGCTGAACCGAGCCGTAATTGCTTCGGTTTCATTCGGCGGCCCGGCAACTGCGTTGGTCATGAATCCCGGAATTGTTCGTGCCCCTTCGTCTTCCGTCGCTGCAATGCTTGTCTGCGGCAGCGTGAATGACGGCGCGTCGTTCACCGGAGTGACATTGATCGCAATGATATCCGTATCAATCTGCGGAGCGGCCGGTGGTGTCGGAGGACCGGTAAAGCCACCAAGGTCGTTCGTGGTAATCGTTACAGAGGCCGGTCCAAAGTAGTCCTGCTCCGGAATGAAGGACATTCCGTCGAGGGCTCTGTTAATTGCGTCCACAAGCCCCGCAAAGGTCATCGTGGAATCCTGAGCTCCGTCTCCGGTCGTGAAGGTCAGTCCCGTCGTCTGAGACAACGAGACAGTTCCATTGGACCCGGAGAGCGTTACGCGCAGAATATTGGAGCCCAGCCAGACGTCCGCATCCGCCACACTGACAGCATTTCCCGACGCAGCACTGAATACCAGAACCGTGTCTTCAGGAGTGGTCTGATTGACCGGAACCGTATTGACCGGCGGATCATTGATGCCATCCGTCAGCAACAGTGTAAACTGAGCGCTTCCATCCGTGCGATTCGGTGCGAGATAGTTTCCGGCGAGATCCCGAATCCCGTCAATCGTGTCCGTTGTGCTGTCGTTGTTGTCGACGACAATTCGGTACTTCCGCTCGAATGGGAAAGACGTCGTCGAACGGAAAATCACTTCGTTGGTGACAGAATTATAAACGAACACATAGTCCGTCCCCTGCCTCAACAGCCCCTCGGTGATAACCGTACCATCCGGCAGGTTTGGAAGGTCTGAAACCTGCTTCACACCATCGTCCATGTACAGTTTGAATTGGGAACCACTGAGCAGCACACGGCCGTCGTCGATACCAATTCCGATGTCAGACAAACTGATGATCAGCTCGCGAACTGTTCCCGGCGAGTTGAGCCAGACGGCATCGAGGCCACTATTCAGGTCGTCCGCTGACTGATCCAGCGGCGTTGTGAACATGGCGGTCGGACGGAAGAAGTCCACACGGTCAATCGCTCCACGATCCTTGAAGACGTTCGCTCCCTGTGCGGCAGGGGTCGCCACATCCGGATCGTCACCACGCAGCTGACCATAAGCGTCATTCAGCGGAGTCTTGATCGGTGACACACCGAGACCGAGCGGCTGCCGTACCGTAATAAACGGCGTGCGGTCCGTCAGCGTATCAATCGAACTGTCGATCGTTTTTGAAAGTGGTGCCGGATAGAAGTTGCGACGCGTCTGATCCACGAACAGTGGATCGGTGTTTGTCAACTGGATCGGGAAGGAACCTGTCCCCAGCGCTCCAGTGCTGGCATTCGTTCCATTATTGCGGTACAGCGTGCCGCCAATCACAGTCCCAAGGGCCTGCGAGCCGGCATCGACCGAAATTCCCGTCACAAGGTCTGCAACTATGTTGTTCAACAGCGTCGGGCTGGCGTTCTGCTCGACCTGAATCCCCACGCCCACGCGATTGTTCGGATTGCCAACGACAGTGTTGTTGATAATTCGCCCAACCGGAACCGGACCAACAGAATCTGTCTGGCCCTGCGGCACGTCGCCACTGAACAGGATTCCCCCAAGGCCACCCTGAACGACGACGTTGTTCGCAATGATGATGCCCGGTACCCAGCCATTCACATTCGCTTCCCGCAGGTTTCTCACCGGTCCGGCATGAGGCAGTACGCCTGCACCCGTCGGATTTGGGCTGCCACTGCGTGCACCCGCATCAGAGACGATCCCCCAGTTCAGCGAGTCTGACACGAAGTTTGAACGAATCAGCATCTGTCCCTGATCACGATACTGGTTCTGATCACCATAGCCACTGTTGAAGATCACTGTCATTGGATCTTCAATCGGACGCAGCACGCCTTCAGCGGTCGTGTCACGTCCGGGAACAAACTGAGACACAACCTTCCGGTTCGTGCTGAAAATGACTTCCACATTTGCCGACACGTCCCACACGGGTTCCGTGAAGAAGTCAATGTCGATACCAAAAATCAACTGGTCATTCTTCTCGAATCCAGGTCCGGTCTGGCTGGGTGTGACGGTCTTTGAGAAATCGATCGTCAAAACATTGAAGTCCCCGGTGAACGTGAACTTCGGAACACGCGGATTGGAAGCATCGAGTGTTGTGAATGTCGGATTGTCGAAGTCGGAAACGCCGTTGATTGTCGGACCGTTGCCTGTACCGCCAAGGACGGAAATCGGATCGAACTTCTGCCCGGACGGCAGCTGAATTCGAATGCTGTGAATCTGCTCCGGATATCCGGTAGTCGGATCAATATAAGGTGTCGTATTCCGGAAATTGAACAGGGCGTCTGAACCGGACGCATCGCCGACCGGCTGCATCGTCCCATAAATGCCCACTGGCATCTGATCACCCGCCGGGGTCTGTCGCCCATCGGTCAGAGTGACCTGAGCATTTCCGTACAGGTTGATCAGCGTGCTTGTGCTGCTCGTGCTGGAATCTTCCGTCCCATCTGCGAGGGCAGCACGGATCTTCAGCAGGCCCTGTACTTCCGTGGAATTGATCGCATCACGAATTCGCGCGGCGATGGCAGCGGCGGAGTCTCCCGTCAGGTGCATTACTGTTTCGAAGCGAGGATCAATGCTGGCCTGTCGAGCCGGGTTGAACAGAATCGGCTGATTGCCCGGAAGCACTCCGTTCAGCATCCGCTCGTCTTCATATTCAAATGTGACCGAATTGACACCATCACTGATTGTGAACGTCTGTCCGTCCCGGAGAGAATTCGCTGAAGCCACACGAATAGAGACCTGATTTACCTCGCGAGCATTGGTGTCAATTGTCCTGAACTGCGGATTCGGCAGAGAACTGCCATCCACGTAACTGGCGTAATCAGCAGCCCGACGAATTTCCACGTCGTATGCACCCTCCAGGATATCCTGGTAGGGATTGAGATTGTTCTTGTTGGCAATTTCCGGGTTGGCAATAAAGGTTGTAATCCCCGGGGCGCCTGTCACCATTTCGCCGCGTTCCGCCGCACCAATAATAATGTCATCGATGTAGACACCCTCGAAGGCATTGTTGGTTCCACGCTGAGCCGTGTTCACTGTGTCGAAGTAACCGCCGAATCCGTCTCCCGGCAACCCTGTGGTGTGTCCCATCGGGCCCGGATTCGTCACGTAATGATTAATGATTCGGACAAGATCTGCACTGGTCTTGATGTTGAAGCGATCCACGACCAGCGGAGTTGTTGCTCCATTGGCGTTGACAGCATGTCCGGCCACGGACAAATGCAGCGTGTAACGTTGAGCTGGCGATGCGCCACTTGCAAACGGAGGTACGCCCACCTGAATGTAATATGTTCCAGGCGCCAGATTGGTGTCGATGTAGGACGTTACAAAATTGCTTCCAATATCCAACTGGCTGCCAACAAGGTTTTCCAAAACCGTCTTCCCGAGGCTGTCGACGATTCTCAACATGGAATTGAACGATGGATTTGTACCATCGAGGTCCACAAGAACACGTCGAGTCACAGCACCGGTCGGAACGACAAAACGGTAATAATCGGTTCCGGTAAAGACGCTGGACGTGGCAATGATGGAGATGTGCGGTAGCGGTGTAACTGTGTTCTGCTGAATCGTATTGTTGGCCACGCTTGTCCACGACAGAGCCTCCAGATCCTGCGAAAACAGAGGATCCGCAACGTTATTGGGTTCCGCTTCTTTATAGACGCCGGCCGGAATCAGGTGACCTGCGAGGGCAGTGGCCATCACCTCAGCAACTTCATTACGGCTCATTGCTGAATGAATGGTGACCGCTGTCGTTCCAGGAGTGACGCCCGGGGCGCCTTCCACAATCAGGCCTGCCCCAACGCTCTGCGAAAGTGTCATGTTTGCTGTGCTGACCGGGGCATCGACGGGATGACGCATCAGATTAACGGGGTTCCCATCGCGATGGGCTCGCAGCTCTTTCACGGTGGCTGAGGCCGACGCACCAGCGGCCACATTGATCGCGGTTTCCGCGGCTCGGGCAATTTCATTTGCACTCATCGAGCTATTGATTGCCACCGCAATGTTCCCTGCGGTCACACCATTTCCGGCTTTGTCGATCTCAAACGTCAGCGGATTTCCACTGATAACAATTCTAAACGTTTCGCCTTCTGCCAATTGTGCATAGGACGGGGCAACAAGCGTGTAGCCCATGTCCAGTTCGAATTGATTCACGCCTTCGAGAATGTAGCTCTGACCGTCGCGAAGCACCTTTCCTTCACGAGCATACATTTCTTCGCCCACCGTGGTAATGTCGCCGACGTTGACGGAACCACTGGTGTCAAATTCGAAGCGCAGACGCAGATCAGAGCGTCCTGCAAAGCTGCTCAGATCGACCCGCGCCTGTCGCCAGGTCGGTGTCGCCGTTTCGTCATAGAGTTCCACCACATCCGGAGACAGCTGCGATGTCGGGAACGTGGTCACGCCGTTCGGACCAAGGTCCTGCTCGTCGTCGCCGGTCAACGGACCGCGGTACGAGTCATTAGTGGCAGTCAACACCCAATTGGTCCCGTCTCCCACGTAAACGCGCATCGCGTCAGACATTGAACGCACGCCAGGCAGATAATCCAGGCTATCCGTCTGCAGCAGGTAGTTGAAGTACAGCGTTGGCTTGTCGCCCGAAGCATAGCCTTCAAGGCTGAACGGATTGCTCAGATACGACCCATGGGCTCCCCCGGGGAAATTGTAGTTATTCAGCGTTCCCAGATTTCCGAGATCGTTCTTGTTTCCTGCCGTTGGCCCGCCCGCCTGATTGCCAAAGTACAGGCTCGCTCCACCCGGAGCGGCTGCCCGAGTGCCGTCAGAGGCTCTGGGAAGTCCGTGACCCACGTCCAGCGCACGGTTTCCAGTCAGTGACCAGAGGTTATACTGCAACGTGCCGAACGTCAGCGCCTGAGCAGGCAAACCCGTGGCGAGGACGGACTCTCCGTCCACGAAGAACGGTACCGGGTCGCCAAACGCGGCGGTCGGATCAAGGATATTCGGCCCCGTGGCAAGTGCATAGATGTTGCCATTGGAATCCGTGGCAAACAGCGTTGTGGCGTAGGCGCCGTTCTCAACTGTGTCCGGCCCGAACGTCAGGCCTGTCAAATTTGCTACCGCACCACCTGGATCCCGAATAGTAACGGTGTTTGCCACCAAACCCGTGCCAAGGTTCAGTTCTACAAGCCGGCCTGTAGTTGTCACGCCATACAACGACGTGCCGCTGAACGCCACACCCTGCACGGTACCAGTCACACTCGTTGGGAACGCCATGATTTCCACAACGTCCGTGCCAGACGGATTGAACGCCGATGGCACATCGTTGTTTGTCGCACGACCATTGGCTGCGCGATTTGGCCCCTGCCCAATTGCGGCACCAGTACGAGTATTGAACTGATAGATGATATTCCTGCGGTAACGGCCATCGCCGCGTGTTCCCACAAAAATCCCACCGTCCGTTGTTGGGGCCGCATAGGTGAATGCCGTAACTCGCATCCCGGCGTTCGCAACTGCTTCCGTAAAACCCCCGGTAGTATCGGAATCGTAATAGGTCACGATTCCCTCGTCGCCAATATTGGTCCGCGCCGCCGTCCCGGTGTTGATCTGGAAGTATGTACTGTCCCCAGCGTCGGCCCCCGCAACTGCGCTCCATCCGTATAGTTCACCGTCCGGACGCATCATAATCTCTGAATGCGGAACCCCTGTGTTACCAACGGTGTTCAAAAATGTTCCGGTGAATGGATTGACGATGTAGACAAACTGACCGTCACTGATGAACAACGGCATATCACCAAGATGATAATTGACCGAATTCTGCCCCTGCTCTCCATCAGCAAACTGATAAACGGGTGCTACCGAGTTACCGCTTCCACCAAAGTGCTCGTCAATAACTCGACGAACCACCGGAACCGGTTCCAGTCGCACTTCCGTACTGACGGGATTGGTGACCATCGTCTGATTCAGTACAGAAGGCACCATGGAATGCGGCGCGACCACAAGGTAGTAATCGCCTTCAGGCAACTCAAATGGACCGATAAACGGATCCAGAGACCCAGCACTGCCTCGCGACAGGTTGTCCATATCCGCACCTTCCAGTGGCCCGGAGCGGTCTTCCGCGATGCTGGAATCGCGTGCTGTCAGCATCAATTCATTGGTGCGAGCATTGAAGACATGTGCCTGCAGATTGGCACGAGACATTCCGTCCGCGTAATCCACATCAAACGTCACGGATGCAAAACGATTCGGGTTGGTATGTCCCGGAATCTGCTGGATGTCGTCATACGTCACACTAAATCGATAGAAATCGACGTCCGTTGGCGCAGAGATCTTTCCGGAAATCGCTACAGTCGCGCGATCCGTATTCAGAATATTGCCCACATCCTGATTGCCGCTGGCCAGCGCTGTATCATTCGGGAATGTGCTCTCGGCATATTCGCCGGACAGTGGCGAATGAACGGGTTGTCCAAAGACTTCAATGCCATTGGTTGCAAAACGAATATCCGCGTAACGAACCGTTGTCCCTGGCACCTCGTCTGTTTCCTGCAGCCGAATCTGCAGCTGGTATCCGCCGCTCGTCAGACCGTTAAACACCTTTGCTGAATCGGTGAGATCATTGCGATTGGCCGCCGTATTGAGTGAATCGATATTGCTGGAGCGAATCCGTACCTGATAGGTGCCCGAAGTTCCCACTGTGCCGGGAAGAATGACCCGAAATCCCGCATCCTTCTGGTTCGTACCATACAAATCGTCGCTCAGATAGGGTGACTTGTTCAGCGAAGACGCCTGCACCAGAGAACTGGACCTGTAGATCAGTGAGGAGTTCCCGGACTCGTCCAGCGTGTTGTCAGACAATGCAATAATGGTTCCCGTGGAAGTGATCAGTTCCACCACGGTATCCAGAGCATGGGTGGTCCGGTCCACATCGATCCAGACTTCACTGCCGGCTGTTCCGGAAAAGCTGTAAACGTCCACGTCGCCCGTAGCGTTGATCGTTCCATGAACTTCGAATCCCAGACGCAGATTTTCATCACCGTTGTTCTGAGTCGTTGTTGTGTTGTCCTGATTCAGCACAATAAAGTTCTGCCGCCCGAGTTCTCCGAGGAATTCTGCCGTGCGGGCTGTCGCATTGGTTCCCGGTGCGGTACCGCTGACAGTCTCCCGCTCATTGTAAATTTCCACGTTGCGGTCATGGGCGTATTGCGAAATCCGGACACTGCGCCATGCCCCGGGCGTGCCCGTGCTGGCGCCATTGGCGTTGGTGTCCTTCATGGGCAGACCATCCAGCCCGAAACCTGCACCGACGGTGTCGTCCGCCAACGCCGTCAGAATCACCGGGAAGTATGGCTGACCGACAATCTGCAGAACACCACCAATTCGATCGTCAACATCCAGCGGCTTACCCCCGGCGGTGAAACCAGCAGACGCTCCGGACAACTTCACAACCAGACTTGCATCCGGTGCACTATTCAGACGCAGCCCGCCGAACGTATGGAAATTCGGAATCATGACTTCATCCTGAAGCACATGCACGATGTCTGTGTCGTCCCAGACGGTCTGTGTTGTCAGCGTCTCGCCGCGAACAACGATCCCGTTCACAGCATTCCGCCCCAGCAGATTGCGAACAATCAGTGGTCCCTGATTGGATTCGTACCCCGCGAAGGCTGCGATCGTACCTCGCGATCGACCATAATCCCCCTGAAATGCTGTCGTCATCGAGTTGGAATTGATCGACAGGACAGGGCCAGAGTTATCCCGAAAAATGTTGTTGACCAAAATCGGCTGCGAACCACGCGCAAAAATCGTTCCGGCTGCATTGGCAGTCCGTCCGTAACGAGACGCAGGTGCCGTGCCGCCAGTGCCATCCCTGTTCTCTTCAAAGATACTGTTGGTGATTCGCAGATCTGACTGATGGGCCTCTACAACGTTGAATCCGGCAAAGTTGCCGTCCGTCGGAATCACATTTCCACCAAACGTGACCAATGCGTAATCAATACTCGCCGTAGATGATGGAGCCAGATAAATGCCTCCCCACAGTCCGTTCCCCGTTGTGCGACTCGGACTAATTTCGTTCGCACCCAGACGGTCGTCGTTATTCGTATCGAACGTCCCACCGGCACCGTAGCGGTCGTCCAGGCGCGAAGTCATAATGATCTCGCGTCCGGAAACGGCCTCGGCAATCAGCTGAGCTCCCACGCCAACTTCAATACGGGCACCTTCCAGTTTGACAATCAGGTCCTGGTCGATCACAAGGCTGGCATCCAGTCTCGCACGGTTTCGCCCAATCAGCGTCGTGTCCAGAATGCCGGTCAGAGTCGTCCCGTTATCCACATACGTCGTCGCGGACGAATTCAATGACGCAATCAGTGTGTAATCACCGCCACCATTGTCCGCTGAACGATACAAACGCCGCGATGTGTAAGGAGCAACCGCTGGCGGCAGATTGCCCAGAGAAATCGAACCGTTGCTGACAGCCAGTGTGGCCGAACGCGTCACCAGTGACGCCGGACTCTGATTCCCCGATGCATCGACATACACCAGACGATAATTGTAGGTTCCAGCAGCCAGAGTGCCGCCTGACGCCTGCGTCGTCAAAGTCACAAGCACCACTGGCGGTGCATTCACTTCAAGGAACGGACCACCCGGAGTCCCCTGGATCGTCAGATTTTCCGAAATGACGTGCACGATGTCGCGGTCGTCAAAACGTCCGGAAACCGTCATCTGCTTTGTCGGAGCACCCGGCGCAGTCTGGATTCTTACAAACAAACCATTATTCGAATTATTGATCAGCCGGTTGCCGTAGATATCCGGCCCTACGCGACTGTAATCCGGTGTAAACCGCACACTCTGAAAGGCCGGTGCACTGAACGTCGTCTCCTCGAAGCTGTCCGGGTCCGCAGACATTGCGGAGTCTTCGCTGAGCGTAATGAAATTGCTGTAAATGCCTGGACGTGCTTCAACCAGTGTAATCGGGTTAATGATCTGATTGACCGAATCCACTTCCAGCTTGCCGCCACCATACTGCATGGTCGAATACGCAACGTAATCCATGAAGATTCCGGATCGCTCGTAGTTGATCCGACCTTCATCATTGTCGACGTCACGACGAAAGACAATCCCGCCCCAATTTCCGGCTCTTGGGGTCGTTGGAATAGGAGTCGTGTCTCCACCAGTGGTTTCGTCCCGCCATGACGTCAGAATGACATCCTGAAACGGTGTTCCCAGAACCTGCAGCGAAGCACCACCGCGATCCACTGTCAGCGACGAGCTGCCCGCGCCAATGAACGAATCCTGAAACTTCAGAATCGCACCGGCATCGATCATCACCATGACATCCTTCGGAATGTCCATGTTGCCGCCATCGGCCAGATCAAAACCGCTATCATCAAGGCCGATCTGGAAGGCAATGTTGTCGCCTTTGGTCCCAACGATGCCATCGGTTCCCCCATTGCCGACAATCCGCACCACATCACCAGGCTGTGATGCCGCAAACGCATCCCGAATTGTCGTATAGAGATTGCTCACGTTGCCGCCGGATTTCGCCAGCTTGTCGACCACTCGCAAACCACTGTCAGCGACGGCACGGAACCAGAAGTTGTAAACGCCGCCCTGCTGTCCGTCGTGATCTCCGTCAAACCGCTGCGAAGGCTGATTCAGCGCGGAATCGATGATCGAAGCCCCGGCATTCGGTCGGAATGTCAGACGCAGGTCATATTTGCCCTGAGTCTTGCCGTTCATTCCATTGTCGTTGATTGTGGCATCGTAGGCATCGTTGCCGCTGGCACTGACACCAATAAAGTACGTGCCAGCCGTGAGATCCAGGGAGATCAGCGAGTCCTCGCTGAAATAATCATCGTTCTGCGAAATCAACTCTCGTGAGCCATTCGCATTTTCGCGATACAAACGAATGACCGTGTCGAGCAGACTGGAATCCTGCATCCGCTCCGCCACAGTTTCCGCCGTGAACTGACCGGAACCAGCCACAACGAATCTGTACAAATCGATGTCGCGGCTTTCCGGACGATAAAGCGCCTGACCGTGGACGATATCCACATCACCCGGGAAGTCGGGCTCCGCCGTGGTCGTCTGAACAGCCGGACCTTCAAAACCGCCCATGACGGTCATCTGCGGCTGGTCGTAGGCATGCCCCAGCCCCAGCAGGTGTCCGACTTCATGCATCGCGGTGGAAAACCACGAACCTCCGAAAGAATCGTCCCAGGTTTCCGCGTTGTCCATAATCGCGAGGTTCAACGGGCGACTGGAATAACCAATCACTCCACCGGCCCCGGTAATGATCGCAGGATCGATCGCGCGCAGGTCGCCTGTGACAATCGTGAAACCCTGATTTGCTGTTTCCACAAACTGCACGCCCATGTTGCGTGCATACAGGTCAAAAATTTCACGGGCACGCGTCTTCTGATTTTCCGTAATCAGATTCGCCAGCGGTGACCCCTGAGGTGTGAAGCCATAGTTTCGCTGGAAATTGTAGTAGAAAGTCGAGATCTGCGGATCCTGATCCAGCGGCTGCTCCAGATGCGACTCGTCAGGCACGTCAATCTGGCGATGCCCAGGCTCGTCAGAACTTCCTGGAAAGTCGAATGGATACGCACGGGAAATAATCTGGCCGCTGATGATGCGACTCTGATCTGTCAACGTCCCAAGGCTGACGCTGTTCCCAAAGGATGAACCCGGATCGGAAAATGCAAAATCAATGTTTGACGACGTCAGCGTCAGGTTGGTGTTGGGATTACCCGTGATCGAAGTACGCACCAGTCTGCTGGCGGCAGCGTTCAGATTTAACGCCCAACTCAATTGTGATGCCGTCGTTCCACCGTCAGTATTGAGCGTCACAGTAATGACACGACCCGCAACAGCCACACCCGGCGCGCCGTTGCCACCCAATGCCGCCTTGCGAAACGCAAGCGTAATCGGGTTGCCGTCAATCGAAACAACAGGCTCGATCGTGACGGTGGCCAGAGCCGCGCCCGTGGTTCCAAAACTGTTGACGAAGGTTTCCGAGAAGGAGGTGGTCACGGGCGCCAGCGGAATAGCTTCATCCGTACCAATGCGAAGGCGATAGGTACCAGCGCCCGACAACTTGTCGATGTCATTGGCGAATGTCAGCGTCGACGTATTGTTCGCTGCGCTGTAAACAACCGACACCGGCAGAGACAACACATCGTCCGTGTTTTCCGCAGTGTTCTTTGTAAACAGCAATCGATAGAAGTTCGGGTTCTGAGCGGATGCAGCATCCAGCGTGTCTTCATTGAAGTAGACGACAATCTTATCCCGGTCCTGACGTAACGTCCCGTCAGATTGCCGACGGATCGGCTGAGGCACAACCGTGCGAACCTGCGCCCCCAGATTCAGACGGAAATAGAAATAGCCGTCCGGGTCTGACGTGCCGCTGCTGTACGTTTCCCGAGCCGTGTTCTGCAACGGATTGCTGCCACTGCCCTTGATTGTGATGCGGTAGTAATCGTCCGGCAGATTTTCCGCAAAACGCAGCACAACATCTTCGGAGGTCGCTCCCAACCCAACATAGCCCAGCGTCACCGGCACTTCGTTGCCATCGGTAAATGAACCGTCCCGACCAGAACGCGTCACCACGATCGGAGAATTGTTAAACAGCCGATTGTTGGACGCATCAATCTGCTGCCCAGGATTGAACTGCAGTGTCAGTTCCTTGGGAGCCACATTGCGGGTCTCTCCGTCTTCAAGGAAAGCCCCGATGTTGGGACGAACGGCCACCAGAGTCGGGGCAGCCAGCAGTGCCCGAGTCTCCAGAGATTCCTCAAGCTTTACCTGTTTTCTGACGTGGTTTCGTCGTTTCAGCGGCGTCCGGGTCTGGCTCAATCGATTGCGAACGGCAGTCAACCAGGCAGAAATCAGCATTGCGTCAACCCTGAAAAATCCAAAAAAGAACGGAGCACGAGGAACGTGTCCCAGGTATTCCCAGATATTCTTGCTCTCCCCGACACACAGGTCACTGTCGAGGAAAATTTTGTCATATTCCCTAAGACGCGCAAAAACTCGAGATCCAACACCTGCAAAAAGCGAAAACTATCGAACCTTGCGCCATTTTCAGGAAAATCAATGAATCCCAGTATTTTCGTTGAAAAACAAAAGTCCTGCAATCCCGGGATTCAAAATCCCCCGCGAACTGATCCGCCAGCCCTCGCTTTTTCCTGAAATCCGGAGTCCACAGTGGCTCGGGTCGGAAAATTTGCAATCC
>Ga0138278_1139368_pt1 | contig 16014 bp, 10 predicted proteins | sample M_130821_M_mt_FD_106922 | JGI IMG/M metagenome (GOLD analysis project Ga0138278, IMG submission 106922) | Freshwater microbial communities from Lake Montjoie, Canada - M_130821_M_mt (Metagenome Metatranscriptome) | ecosystem: Environmental > Aquatic > Freshwater > Lake | place: Canada: Quebec...
CTGGGCCTGCCCGGTCTTGGACAGAACCTTGGTGATCGCGGCGGTGAGAGTGGTCTTGCCGTGATCAACGTGACCAATCGTTCCGATGTTCACATGCGGCTTGTTACGCTCGAACTTTGCCTTACCCATCGCTGTCTATCGCTCCGATTCAGTAACCACGGTACCTGCGAATGATCTCTTGGGAGACCTGCGCCGGAACCTCGGCATATTTCTCAAACTGCATGGTGAAGCTTGCGCGCCCTTGAGTGGCTGAACGAAGGTCGGTTGCATACCCGAACATCGAGGCCAGTGGAACCTCGGCTCCCACCACCTGGAGTCCCCCACGGGACTCACGCCTATCGACCAATCCCCGGCGCCCTGAGAGGTCACCAAGAACCGCGCCCGTATACTCTTCTGGCGCAGAAATTTCAACCCTCATAATGGGTTCAAGTAGTGCAGGATTTGCGGAAGTTGCCGCCTCCTGCACTCCTATCGAGGCCGCCACCCGGAATGCGAGATCAGTAGACTCGCCTTCATGGTAGATTCCTTCTACAACATCACAATGTACATCGACCATCGGGAAGCCAGCAATGGCCCCGCGCTCAAGTGCCTCCCGAGCTCCTTGCACTGCAGCCTGCACACAATCGCGCGGAATCACTCCACCCGAAATGCGCTCAGACACAGAGAGCCCAGCCCCACTGGAAGCGGGGGAGAGAACCACCTTCACCATCGCCGACTGCATCTTCCCAGCAGCCTGGCGCCGGAAGTTTCCTTCCGCCGATCCAGTCTGGGTAATCGTCTCCCGATAGGCCACCTGAGGGCGCCCTACCTGGCATTGCACACGAAATTCGCGATCCAAGCGGTCACGGATGATGTCGAGGTGGAGTTCACCCATGCCGGCAATGATGGTCTGTCCACTCTCTTTATCAGAGCGGACCCGGAAAGTCGGATCTTCATCCGTCAACCGCACCAACGCAGCCGTCAATTTCTCTTCATCCGCCTTGGTCATCGGCTCGATTGCGCGCCAGATCACCGGCTCCGGGACCGTCATCGACTCCAATACGATTGGAGCCTTCTGGTCGCAGAGTGTATCACCTGTAGCCACATTCCGCAGCGACGCCACGGCAACAATATTGCCAGCAGAAGCAGATTGTACTTCCTCACGCTTGTTCGCGTGCATTTGAAGCAGCTTTTGAAGGCGCTCACGCTTCCCCGTCCGAGGATTCAGAGCCACCTGCCCCGCAGAAATCTGACCAGAGTAGACGCGCAGATAGGTCAGAGAGCCCATGAAGGGATCCGACATGATCTTGAAGGCGAGCGCACAGAAGGGCCCGTCAACATCCGCAATTCGAGTAAGAACCTTGTTTTCGTCGGACGGATCCTTGCCTTTCACCTCGGGAAGTTCCACGGGGGAAGGAAGATAATCCACAACCGCATCCAACAAAGGCTCCACACCCTTGTTGCGGAAGGCTGCACCACATAGCACCGGAACAATCCGGGATGTGATGACTGCTTTCCGCGTCGCACGCTGAATCTGCTCCACCGAAATTGGAGTTCCTTCCACGTAAGCGGTCAGAATCTCTTCATCATCGGCCGAGAGTGCGTCAATGATCTGATCACGGGCCAATTCCGCTTCGAGACGATTCTCTTCAGAAATCTCGGAGTCGGTGAATCCGTGCTCATCTCCACGCCACGTATATTCCCGAAACTTCACCAGATCGACCACGCCACGAAAAGAATCCGAAGCGCCGATCGGCAGCTGGTAGGCAATCGCATTGGCACCGAGCCGAACGCGCAGTGTTTCCACTGCAGCTTCAAAATCGGCACCGATACGGTCCATCTTGTTGATGAACGCGATCCGAGGCACCCCATAGCGATCCGCCTGTCGCCAGACCGTCTCGCTTTGAGGTTGCACGCCTTCCACCGCCGTAAACACCGCAACCGCACCATCGAGTACCCGGAGCGAACGCTCCACCTCGATGGTGAAATCTACGTGCCCTGGGGTATCGATCACATTGATCCGACAACCACGCCAATGGCAGGTGGTGGAGGCCGAAGTAATGGTGATGCCGCGCTCCTGCTCTTGGGGCATCCAATCCATGACCGTCGATCCCTGGTCAACTTCTCCAATCCGATGCGAAGAACCCGAATAGTACAACACCCGCTCAGTGAGCGTAGTCTTACCAGCATCAATGTGAGCCATGATGCCGATATTACGGATGTTGGAAAGTTCGGAAAGCATTGGAATGAGACTGAACAGCGACCGTGCGGTCAGCGTCTAAGCGCTCCGGACCACGGCGGGTATTGTCATACCCTGGTACAGATGGTGGGGACCTTTTTGAGGTACTCCGAAAGCAGGAATTCTAACTACCAACGATAGTGGGCAAACGCCTTGTTCGCGTCAGCCATACGATGCACGTCGTCGCGCTTCTTGATGGCATTCCCACGATTGTGGGAGGCTTCCACAATCTCATTCGCCAACTTCTCTACCATCGACCGCCCGGAGCGATCGCGAGAGAACTGGACGATCCAGCGCATTGCCAAAGAGACCCGACGCTCAGGCCGTACTTCTACGGGAACCTGATAGTTCGCACCACCAACCCGGCGGGATTTGACTTCCACCATCGGCTGACAGTTCTCAATGGCCCGCTTGAACACGTTCAAGGGCTGGTCACTGGTACGGGCTTCCACCGCACGAAGGGCGCCATAGACGATCCCTTCCGCTACGGCTTTCTTCCCGTCGACCATGACAATGTTGGTAAATTGGGTGATCTGATCATCCCCATAGATTGGATCAGGAATCCAGGGGCGCTTGGCGCTGACACGACGACGCGGCATGTCTTACCTCTACTTCTTCGAGTTCTTCGGACGCTTGGCGCCGTATTTGGAACGGCCCTGCTTCCGGTTGTTGACGCCCTGGGTATCCAGGGTGCCACGGATGATGTGGTAACGCACACCAGGAAGATCCTTCACACGTCCGCCGCGAATCAGCACGGACGAGTGCTCCTGAAGATTGTGCCCCTCACCAGGGATATAGGAAGTAACTTCCATCCCATTTGTAAGACGAACACGCGCGACTTTCCGCAATGCGGAGTTCGGCTTCTTGGGAGTGGTCGTATACACGCGGGTGCATACACCGCGCTTCTGAGGACAGCCCTTCAGAGCGGGAGACGCGGTCTTAGTGACGACCTTTTGACGTCCCTTCCGCACAAGCTGGTTGATGGTCGGCATTCTATCCTCTCAATCCTAACACAAGGGGGGTACCCCTATCGGCCCCGCCCAATTATCCGTTTCTTCTTCCTTGTCAACCCGAAAGCTACACGGCCTCTTCGCTTTCGAGGTCAACATCACGCGTGGTCATGGAACGATCCCGGATCATCATCCCCAACTTCTGATACGCGGCGAAACCGGTACCAGCAGGGATCAACCGACCCATCAGGATGTTCTCCTTCAGGCCCCTCAGGGTGTCCATGCGGCCGTTGATTGCCGCATCGGTGAGCACCCGGGTGGTCTCCTGGAAGGAGGCCGCCGAAAGGAAGCTGTCGGTAGAAAGAGAGGCCTTGGTGATGCCGAGGAGCAACGGCTCTTTTTGAGCCTGCTTCCCACCATCCGCCAACACCTTTTCATTGGCCTCTTCAAACCTGTACTTCTCAACCGGCTCGTCCACAAGGAACTCGGTGGCGCCAACGGTCTTGACCCGAACACGACGCAACATCTGACGGACAATCACTTCAATGTGCTTGTCGTTGATCTTCACGCCCTGCAGACGGTAGACTTCTTGGATTTCATCCACCAGATAGCGGGCCAATTCGCCTTCACCCTTGATTTTAAGGATGTCATGCGGATTCGCGGCGCCATCCATCATCGGGTCACCCGCACGAACAAAGTCACCTTCGTTCACGATGATGTTCTTGCCCTTCGGGATCAGGTATTCCTTCGGCTCGCCACTCTCAGGCGTCACAACCACACGACGTTTGCCCTTCGTTTCACGGCCGAAAGAAACAACCCCATCCACTTCCGCGATGATGGCAACTTCTTTGGGTTTCCGTGCTTCGAACAACTCGGCAACACGCGGCAGACCGCCGGTGATGTCCTTGGTCTTGGTGGTTTCGCGAGGAATCTTTGCAAGCACGTCGCCGGGCTGCACTTCATCCCCTGCTTCCACCTGCACCATCGTATGAGCAGGCAAGAAATAACGAGCTTTAGGCTTGCTCTTCGCAGACTCCTTCAACTCTACACGCGGACGCTTGTCGGTATCGCGGAAATCTTCCACGGTCCGTTGTTTGCGGCCGGTGATGTTGTCGGTGGTCTCCTTGACCGTGCCTTCGAAGTCTTCGAAGAAGACCGTACCACTGTCGCCCGCCAGAATAGGGGTATTGAAACCGTCCCATTCGGCGATACGGGTCTTGGCGGTCACCTTCTCGAACTGCTTCACCAGCACCTTCGCGCCATAAGGAATCGCGTACTTCTCACGTTCGCGGCCCTTATCGTCCACCACATAGATTTCGCCGTTCCGCGAAGTGGCAACCTGGCGGCCATTCCGGTCCGTGACCACCGTGAGGGAGTCATTGAACTTGATGGAACCGGAGGTCTTCAGCTCCAGATAGGCCTCAGTGACCTTACTGGAAGCGGCACCACCGATGTGGAAGGTACGCATGGTAAGCTGGGTTCCCGGCTCGCCGATGGACTGTGCTGCAATCACGCCGATGGCCTCGCCGACGTTCACCAGCGCACCACGTGCGAGGTCACGTCCGTAGCACATCGCGCATACACCCCAGCGCATATCGCAGGAGAGTACCGAGCGGATCCGCACGCGGTCCACACCGGCCTGCACCAGACGATCCACCACGGCTTCGTCAATCATCTGATTGCGGGCAACCAGGACTTCATCGCTGTAGGGGTCCAGAATGTCTTCGGCAGCTACGCGGCCGAGAACCCGGTCTCCTACGTGCTCGATCACCTCGCCGCCTTCGATGAGACTGCGGATTTCCATGCCCTCGCGGGTTCCACAATCCTTGGCGGTGATGATCATGTCCTGGACGACATCGACCAGACGACGGGTGAGGTAGCCGGAGTTCGCAGTCTTCAAGGCGGTATCGGCGAGGCCCTTTCGAGCGCCGTGGGTACTGATGAAGTACTGAAGAACCGTGAGGCCTTCCCGGAAGTTCGCGGTAATCGGGTTCTCGATGATCTCGCCGTTCGGCTTAGCCATCAGACCACGCATACCAGCAAGTTGCCGGATTTGAGTAGTCGAACCACGGGCACCTGAGTCCACCATCATCCAGACCGAGTTGAAGGAGTCGTGATCTTCCATCTTTCCAGATTGAAGATTCAGGTACTTCTCGACCCGGATTTCCTTGATGAGGGCCTGGGAGATATCGTCGGTCACCTTCGACCAGAGATCCACAACCTTGTTGTAGCGCTCTTTGACAGTGATCAAACCGTCGTTGTACTGATTCTCGGTCTCGCGTGCTTCCGCGAACGCAGTTTCCAGAAGAACCGACTTCTTGGAAGGAATCTTCATGTCTTCGATGCAGATAGAGATACCTGCAACCGTCGACATCTTGAAGCCCATCTGCATGAGCGCGTCGGCCATCAGAACGGTCTGCTTGGCGCCGCACACCCGGTAGCAGCGGTCGATGAGCTCGCCCAACTGCTTCTTTCCAAGCGCACGATTCACGAGCGAGAAGGGCAGTTGACGAGGAACAACGCCGTTGTAGAAGAGCACCCGGCCGACGGTGGTGTTCACCATCTCGCCGCGCGCTTCCAGGCCTAAACCACCCGCAACCGGAACCAGCCCTTCGAAACCGAAGAAACCAGCGGAAGTGGCGATCATCACCAGGTCGTCGTCGAAACGCTTGCGCAGTGCGTCGATACCGTCGCGAAGCAGCGCCAGACGTCGAGTGGTGTTGATGCGGGCGTCCGCAGTCACCTTCCCGTTTTCTACGGAAACATCCGGCGCCATCAAACCGATGACACGGCCGTTCCCACGCAACTTCGGAAGAATCCAGGCCTTCAAAATGAGACCAGGAACTTCAAGCACCACTTCCGCCACTTCGCCAGAGAGCAGGCGAGCTTCACCCGGAATGCCAATCCCGTTGGCAGCGAACATCTGGACATCCCCCACGCCAACAAGGGCAGGGCCTGGCCGATGATTCATCTGAACGGATACAAAGGCATGCGACGCATTGGCGGGAGATTGTCCATCCAGCGCGACGGCAATATCGCCACCCACCGACGAAGCGTCGGGGATCACACTGCTACCGGCATAACGGTTGCAATGCGCACGGTGGAAATGCCAGGCTTCGGAACGGCCCGGGCCCACGTCCACGCCGATCACCAGATGTGCGTCCTTCAAGGAAGCAATCCGTTCGGGGATACGTTGCTCGAGCGGAGGAGCATCCATACGCACCTTGATGGGTGCTTGCAGATGAACTTCGTTCGCGTCGTAAGCAATCTCTACTTCTGCAACGCTCTCAAACTCGCGACCATGACCCTTGTTGGCTTCCAACAGCCGTTCTGCGCCACGCGCAAAGCGACGTTCACGGGTCATATAGTAGCAACCAAGCACCACGTCCTGGGAGGGCTGGATGATCGGCTTGCCGTTCGCGGGGCTGAGGATGTTGTTGGTAGACATCATCAGAACACGAGCTTCAATCTGGGCTTCAATCGAGAGCGGTACATGGACCGCCATCTGATCGCCGTCGAAGTCCGCGTTGAAGGCGGTACAGACCAGCGGGTGAAGCTGGATGGCTTTGCCTTCAATCAATACCGGCTCGAACGCCTGGATACCCAGACGGTGAAGGGTCGGCGCGCGGTTCAGCATGACCGGATGCTCACGAATCACTTCGTCGAGCACGTCCCAGACCTCATCTTCTTCACGTTCCACCATCCGCTTCGCAGCTTTGATGGTGGTGACGAGCCCGCGTTCTTCCAGTTTCGCGTAGATGAAGGGCTTGAACAGTTCCAAGGCCATCTTCTTGGGAAGACCGCACTGATGGAGACGGAGTTCAGGACCTACCACGATAACCGAACGACCAGAGTAGTCGACGCGCTTGCCGAGAAGGTTCTGACGGAAACGACCGTGTTTGCCCTTCAGCATGTCGGAGAGAGAACGGAGCGGACGCTTGTTGGGACCAGTGAAGATCTTGCCACGACGACCGTTATCGAAGAGCGCGTCCACCGCTTCCTGCAACATCCGCTTTTCGTTACGGATGATGATTTCAGGCGCGTTCAGGTCCTGCAACCGCTTGAGACGGTTGTTCCGGTTGATGACGCGGCGATAGAGATCATTCAGGTCGGAGGTGGCGAAACGACCACCGTCGAGGGGAACGAGCGGACGGAGATCAGGAGGGATCACGGGGATCACTTCCATCATCATCCATTCCGGCTTGTTGCCGCTCTCATGGAAGGCGTCCACGATCTTCAGACGCTTTGCGTACTTGCGACGCATTGCTTCTGAGGTGGTCTCGCGCATCAGCTTGCGGAGATCTTCGGACATCTGATCGATGCCAATCTTCGCGAGCATGTCACGGACAACTTCACCGCCCATGCCTACGTCAAAAGAGCCGTAGCCATAGGTGCGGATCGCTTCCTGGTAATCTTCCTCAGAAAGGATTTCGCCTTCCTTGAGGTTCGATTCACCAGGGCTGGTGACCATGTAAGACTCGCAATAAAGCACCTTTTCGAGGTCCTTCAGCGATACGTCCAACAGGTTGCCGATACGGCTGGGAAGGCTCTTGAGGAACCAGATGTGCGCAACGGGGGTCGCCAGTTCAATGTGGCCCAGGCGTTCCCGCCGGACCTTCGCTTGAATGACTTCCACACCGCATTTTTCGCAGGTGATCCCACGGTGCTTCATGCGCTTGTACTTGCCGCAGAGGCACTCGTAGTCTTTCACGGGTCCGAAAATTTTGGCACAGAAGAGCCCATCTTTTTCCGGCTTGAAGGTCCGGTAATTGATGGTTTCGGGCTTCTTCACTTCCCCGTGCGACCAACTCCGAATTTTCTCCGGGGAGGCCAGAGAAATCCGTACCGCCACATAGTTGAGGGGGTTTTTGGGCTTCTCGAAGAGATTGTAGACGTCCTTCATGGACAACTCCACAAGCGGTCAAAAGGGTTGAGTTCAGGAGCCATGAGCGAGGACATCCTTGTCCTCACGAAGATCCACATCAAGGGCCAGCGACTGGAGTTCCTTGAGCAGCACGTTGAAGGACTCCGGAAGACCAGCTTCCAAGAGGTTTTCGCCCTTCACAATGCTTTCGTACATGCGGGTACGACCCAGCACATCGTCCGACTTGACGGTAAGGAATTCCTGGAGACTGTACGCAGCGCCGTAAGCTTCGAGCGCCCAGACTTCCATTTCGCCCAAGCGTTGTCCGCCGAACTGCGCCTTTCCACCCAGCGGTTGCTGAGTGACCAGGGAGTAGGGCCCAATGCTACGAGCGTGAATCTTATCATCCACCAAGTGATGAAGTTTGAGCATGTACATCACGCCCACCGTCACCTTGTTCTGGAACGCATCACCGGTACGACCGTCGTAAAGGACAGTCTGGATGGTACGTCCACCGACACGCAACGCGTCGCGGATTTCACTCTCGCTTGCACCAGCGAATACGGGAGTCGCGGTGGTGATACCGGTCCGGTACTTGCTTGCGAAACGCTTCACTTCGTCGTCAGAAGATTCAGCAATGAACTTCACAACGTTCGGCTGGGAGACGAAAATTTCGGTGAGGTAACCACGAAGGACTTCCGAACCGTAGTGCTCATCAAGCAGACGACCGATCTGCTGACCCATGCCGCGAGAGGCCCAGCCAAGGTGGGTTTCGAGGATCTGACCCACGTTCATACGCGAAGGCACGCCGAGGGGATTCAGAACCAGGTCAACCGGCGTACCGTCGGAGAGGTAGGGCATATCTTCCAAAGGCAGAACCTTCGAAATAACACCCTTGTTCCCGTGACGACCCGCCATCTTGTCACCGACCTGAAGCTTACGCTTGATCGCGACATAGACCTTCACCATCTTGATCACACCAGGAGGAAGTTCATCCCCCTTGGTGAGACGCTCGACCTTCGCGGCAAAGCGAGCCCGAAGCTCATCTTCTTTCTCACGAACCTTGTCAACAAGCGCGAAAATCTGGTCCTGGATGGCGTGATCGCCTTCCACCTGAATCCGCTCATATTGTTCAACCGTGAGGCGACGGATGACATCGGCATTGAACTCTTCGCCGCGACCGATGATTTCTTCACCGGTGTTGTCGTCGAGGATACGGCCGAGTGCAATCCGACCTTTGAGGAGGCGGATGAGGTTCCGCGCCGCAGAATCACGAACAGTCCGAAGCTTCTCGTCACGATCCCGGAAGATACGTGCCTTCTGGTACTCTTCGATTTCTACGCTGCGTTGGTCCTTTTCTACGCCTTCGCGGGCGAAGATCTGACAACCGATGACGGTTCCTTCCACACCGGGGGGAACCCGGAGGGAGGTGTCCTTCACGTCGCCGGCCTTCTCGCCGAAGATTGCGCGCAGCAGTTTCTCTTCCGGAGAAAGCTGGGTTTCACCCTTGGGCGTGATTTTCCCGACCAGGATGTCGCCTGACTTCACTTCGGCGCCGATACGGATGATGCCCGACTCGTCCAGATTCTGGAGAGCTTCTTCGCCCACATTCGGAATGTCGCGGGTGATTTCTTCCTTCCCAAGCTTGGTGTCGCGTGCGCTGACCTCAAACTCTTCGATATGGATGGAAGTAAACACGTCTTCCGAGACGATCCGTTCGGAGATGAGGATCGAGTCTTCGAAGTTGTAGCCCTGCCAAGGCATGAAGGCTACCACCACGTTCCGGCCAAGAGCCAATTCACCGGTATCGGTCGCAGGACCGTCCGCGATGATTTCGCCTTTGGTCACCCGATCACCAGGCCGTACAACCGGACGCTGATTGATGCAGGTGTTCTGGTTGGAACGCTGGAACTTGGTGAGGTTGTAGATATCTACATCGTCGCCAATTCCATCTGCATCCGTATCTTCGGTCTTGATGAGGATACGGCTGGCGTCCACATATTCGACCACGCCATCGCGACGGGCAGAAGTGGTAACACCCGAATCACGCGCGACGATCGCCTCCATTCCAGTGCCAACCAGCGGCGCATCCGTACGGATGAGCGGCACAGCTTGGCGCTGCATGTTGGAACCCATCAATGCGCGGTTCGCGTCGTCGTTCTCAAGGAAAGGCACCAGTGAGGCAGCCACCGAAACCAACTGGTTTGCGGAGACGTCCATCAGGCTGACTTGCTCGCGAGGAACCATCACAAAGTCGCCGCCCTTACGAGCAGAAACGTGGGTCTCTCCGAAACGACCTTCCGAATCGATGACGGTGTTCGCCTGAGCAATCGATTGATTCTCTTCGTCCAGCGCCGAGAAATACTTGATTTCTTCGGTGGGCCTGCCCTCTGCGACGATCCGGTAGGGAGTCATGATGAACCCGTGATGGTTCACCCGCGCATAGGTAGACAAGGAGGCGATCAAACCGATGTTCGGGCCTTCCGGCGTCTCAATCGGACAGATACGACCGTAGTGAGTGGGATGCACGTCACGAACGTCGAAACCAGCACGCTCACGGGTCAAACCACCGGGCCCAAGGGCCGAAAGACGGCGCTTGTGGGTGACTTCCGAAAGCGGATTGGTCTGATCCATGAACTGCGAGAGCTGAGAGGAGCCGAAGAACTCCTTGATCACCGCAGAAACAGGCTTGGCGTTGATGAGATCCGCAGGGGTCAGCGCATCAATTTCAGAGAGGCTCATCCTCTCCTTGATCGCCTTCTCCATCCGCACCAGACCAACCCGGTACTGGTTCTCCAAGAGCTCGCCGACCGCGCGAACACGACGGTTTCCGAGGTGGTCGATATCGTCCACCTGGCCCTTCTTGTTCTTGAGGTTGATGAGGTACTGGACCACCTTCAGGATGTCTTCACGGGTCAGCGTCGTCTGCTCATCCGGCAGGTCCAAGCCCAACTTGTGGTTCAGCTTGTGACGACCAACCGCCGAGAGGTCATAACGCTCAGCGTTGAAGAAGAGATTATGGAAATGTGCATCGGCTGCATCGTAGGTCGGGGGATCACCCGGCCGGAGACGCCGATAGATTTCGATAATTGCCTCTTCCTTGGTGGCAATCTTGTCGACCGCAAGGGTATCGCGGAGGAAGGAGCCGACGAACTTGCCGTCGATGTAGAGGAGCTCCATCTCGGTGATGCCGCGCTCGACCATCGCCTTCAAATGCGCAGGACGAATCTCCTCATTGCATTCGACAACGATCTCGCCGGTGTTCATATCGACCACATCATAGGCCGATACCCGGTTGAGAATGTCCTCTTCCGGCGCAGGAATGACACCGACTTCCATCTCGACTTCTTTGCCGTCGAGAAGGTGCATGGCGGTTTTCACCAGGCCAGCCTGCCGCATCTTCCGCTGAATCTGCCGGTTGAACTTCCCGCCCTTCCGGAGAATCACCTCACCCGTCTCAGGATGCACAACATCCGTGGGGGCGATCTGGATATTCAGGAGGTCGACCGGGGTCTCTTTCACCCAGCCGGTCTCGGTGAACATGCACCGTTCGCGCTGGTAGAAGTAGTTCAGCAGGTCTTCGGTGGAGTAACCCAACGCGCGCAGAAGCACGGTTGCAGGTAACTTCCGGCGACGGTCGATACGGACATAGAGGATGTCCTTGGTATCGAACTCAAAATCGATCCAGGAACCGCGGTTCGGGATGATACGCGCGCTGTAGATATTCTTGCCGGCACCGCCCGTCTTAGAGGGGGTTTCGTCGAAGAAGATACCTGGCGAACGGTGAAGCTGGCTGACGACAACGCGCTCAGTTCCGTTGACGATGAAGGTCCCGTTCTCCGTCATCAGGGGAATTTCCCCAAAATAGACGTCGGATTCTTTCATGTCGTAGACTTTGCGCTTGCCGCTTTCCGGGTCCACTTCCCAGACCACCAGCCGCACCGTCACCTTGAGGGGCGCACTGAAGGTCATCCCGCGTTCGCGGCATTCATCCACATCATATTTCGGCGCTTCGAGTTCGAAGCCGACGAATTGGAGCTCAGCTTTCCCGCTGAAGTCCTTGATGGGGAAAACACTGCGAAAAACGGCTTGAAGCCCAACATTCTTCCGCTGATCTTGCGGGACGTCGGACTGGAGGAATTGATCGTATGATTCCTTCTGCACCGAGATCAGATTTCCAATTGGGACCAGGGGTACCTTGGAATATGAACGACGGTAACGGAAGTTATTAGCGAGAAGCTCGGCCATGGTTGGCTCCACACCCTTTGTAGCGAGGTCTGCTGCGCCACGCGTTTTCCGAGCCGGACTCGGTTCCGAGCCCGAAGCTCCCACGGGACTCTATAGCTCCCCCTGGATCCCCCAAAAGGGAGACCCTCCGCACCCGAATCCCGAGGCAGAATGCCCGAAGGTGCGGAGAGAGGTTTGGCCCAACCATTTGGTCAGGCCCGGTCAATCACTTGACCTCTACCTTAGCGCCCACTTCTTCAAGGGCCTTCTTGGCAGCCGCAGCGTCGTCCTTGGAGACAGCGCTCTTGACGGGCTTCGGTGCGCTTTCCACCAGTTCCTTGGCTTCTTTGAGGCCAAGGTTGGTGAGAACGCGAACGACCTTGATAACGTCGATCTTCTTGTCGCCAACGGCGGCAAGGATAACGTCGAACTCGGTCTTTTCTTCTTCCACCACTGCGGGCGCTGCAGCTGCAGGAGCAGCGGGGCCAGCGGCAATCACAGCTGCGCCGGCTTTTACGCCCAGCTCAGCTTCCAGAACCTCGATGAGGCCCTTCACTTCGGCGAGGCGAAGGTTCTTGATGTAGTCGACAACTTCGTTTTGGGAGAGAGACATGGAAACCTCCAAAGGGATTTGAATCTAGGACGCTGCGACCTGTTCGGACGAAGCTTCTTCCAGCTTATTGGCATAGTTGGCAAGCAACTGAACGAGATCCCGACCGGGTGCGGCGAGGACGCTGACCAATTGTTGAGGGCCAGCCGTAATGGTGCCAAGCAGGGTTGCCAGAAGTTCTTCCCGGCCAGGCATCTCAGAGACCACTTTCACCGGGTCAGTGTCAATCACCGTCCCGTCGAAATATCCAGCGCGAACCTGGACAGTGGCATAGGGCTTCAGGATATCTTTGAGCAACCGGGCGGACGCCACTGCGTCAGGGCTGGAAAGCACAAGCCCGGTCATCCCTTTCAGGAACCCGTCCAACCCGTGCGACCCGGCCCCGGCGAAGGCACGCCGAGCCAAGGTGTTCTTCACTACCTGGAAACGCATCCCGTTCTTCTCCAGCTCACGCCGAAGACGGGTCACGTCCGCCACAGTAGTTCCCCGAAACTCTGTCAGGAGCACAAACGGAGCTTTACCCAGGTTTCCCTGGAGCCCGTCGACAATCGTACTCTTCTCAGTGCGGTTCATATGAGCTCCTATGCCTCTACCACATGGGCGAGGTCATTGACGTCGAGCCGTACACCCGGACCCATCGTAGGCGCAATCGCTACGGAGCGGATGTAAGTTCCCTTCGCCGCAGCGGGCTTCAGACGAATGAGCGCGCCCACAAGTGCGATGACGTTCGCCCGGATCTGCTCGGAAGTCATCGAACACTTGCCTACGGCAGTGTGAACGATGCCCGCCTTCTCGATACGGAAGTCAATCTTACCGCCCTTCAATTCGCGCACAGTTTCAGCGATCGCTTCAGGACCGACGACCGTGCCAATCTTGGGGTTCGGCATGAGACCGCGAGGCCCGAGTACCCGGCCCAACTTACCGACCTTACCCATCATGTCACGGGTAGCGACGGCTTTGTCGAAGTCAGTCCAGTTCTCAGTATTGATTTTCTCGATGAGGTCTTCACCACCGACAAAGTCGGCGCCAGCCTCACGAGCTGCCTTCGCAGCTTCACCCTGAGCGAAGACCAACACCCGCACGGTCTTTCCGGTTCCATGGGGCAAAGAACATGCACCACGAACCATCTGATCCGATTGCTTGGCATCTACGCCCAGACGAACCGCAATATCAACACTTTCGTCGAACTTGGCGTTCGCCGATTGTTTGAGTAATGCTACGGCTTCATCAAGCGTATACCGTTTGGTAGGCTCGATAGCTACACGTAGCTTTTTCCAGCGTTTTCCTCTTGCCAAATCCTCTCCAGTGAAAACCCGCTCTCCCTCAACAAGGCGAAGAGGCTGCGGTATTTCCTGCCGGCTGGGTCAGCGGGTTGCGAGCCCTCCCCAAGACCGACAACGGTTGTTTACCGAATGTCAATGCCCATAGAGCGGGCAGTGCCCTCGACAGAACGCATCGCAGACGCAAGGTTTGCGGTGTTCATATCTGGAATCTTAATCTTGGCGATTTCTTCCACCTGAGCCTTCGTCACCGAGCCAACCTTCTTCTTGTTGGGCTCTGCAGAACCTTTGTCTGCTTTCGCGGCCTTGGCCAGCAAGGTGCTGGTGGGGGGCGGCTTGACGATGTAGGTGAACGACTTGTCAGAGTACACGGTCACAATGACCGGCACCTGCACATTGTCCGCCTTCATGTGAGCGGTCTTCGCGTTGAAGTCCTTCACGAAAGCAGGAATGTTCACACCGGCGCTACCGAGGGCAGGGCCGACTGGGGGGGACGGAGTCGCCGCACCCGCCGTGATCAAAAGCTTGACTTGACCTATTATTTTCTTCGCCATCTCTCACCTCTCGACGCGCAGCGTCAACTGACCTTTTCCACCTGATGGAACTCGAGTTCCACTGGCGTCGGGCGTCCGAAGATATTTACAATCACCCGGATTCGGCCGCGTTCGGTATTCACCGCATCGACCTTTCCGACCACCGGAGCGAGCGGGCCGTCGATAACGCGGACCTCTTCACCCCGTTCGAAATTCAGTACCACTTTCGGTGCCACTTCTTCACCGGCGATCCGCCGTGTGATCCGTGAAACCTCTTCCTCTGGCATCTGGATGGGCTTACGCCCAAACTCGCCACCAACAAAGCCGGTTACCTTAGGAGTCTCTTTTACCAGATGCCAAGTCTGGTTATCGAGCTCCATCTCCACAAGGATGTAACCGGGATAAAATTTTCGCGAGGTCGTACGCTTCTGGCCATTTTTGACCTCCACGACGTCCTCAGTGGGTACAAGCACTTGACCAAACCGCTCACCCAAAGAGTACATCTTAATGCGCTCTTCCAGTGCTCGTTTCGCCTTGTTCTCGAAACCCGAGTAGGTATGTACTACGTACCAGGCCTTGGCCATGGAACTGAAGTCTCCCGTCATGCGTGGAGGGCTCAAACGCCCGAATAGAGGAAAATCCCCGTCAACTTCGCCCACGCCAAATCGTAGACGGCCAATAGGATCGAAAAGAACACCGTCGCACCAATCACAATCATCGTATTGTTCATCGTCTCTTCCCGGGTAGGCCATGCTACTTTCCGTAGCTCTGACACCACCGAATCAGTAAAAGACGTCGCAGCACGTGTGCGAAGCAGCACGAAGAAGGTCGCGATCCCCGCAACAATAGAGACGAGGGACGATACCGAAAGAACACCCAAGAGCGCCGGATTTTCCCAGTGTTGAGCATTGACGACTTCTACAATCGTCGAATCAATGAATATCCCAACTACGATCCCACCAATCACAAACAATGCTGTGACTGATTGGGGATAGATGAGGGCTTCATTTTCTACGCTGGGACTTTCCAAATCACACCGGCCTGACGAAAGGGAGCAACGAGGGATGGCCCGCTATCCCAGTGGCACAGGACGTGCAAGGGCATTGTTGTAGGAGGGCGAAGAGCGCCCTCCTCAAAGCGGCCTACTTGATGATGTCGGCGACAACGCCAGCGCCGACCGTACGTCCACCTTCGCGGATCGCGAACCGGAGTCCACGCTCAATCGCGATCGACGTGATCAACGTCACTTTCATCTCTACACGGTCACCTGGCATCACCATCTCTACCCCTTCCTTCAACTCGATCTCTCCCGTCACGTCCGTCGTGCGGAAG
>Ga0138278_1072619_pt1 | contig 15454 bp, 28 predicted proteins | sample M_130821_M_mt_FD_106922 | JGI IMG/M metagenome (GOLD analysis project Ga0138278, IMG submission 106922) | Freshwater microbial communities from Lake Montjoie, Canada - M_130821_M_mt (Metagenome Metatranscriptome) | ecosystem: Environmental > Aquatic > Freshwater > Lake | place: Canada: Quebec...
ACCAGTCATATCAGAAGTATTCCAATCTAACCAATCGTACTTCTTGTTATTAGAAGATAAAGAATTTGAAATAACTTCTAACGATTTTGATTTCTCACGAACACCAATTACATCACCAATTTTCACATGGTAAGATGGGATATTTAAAACCTCACCATTAACAGTAATATGTCTATGAGAAACTAATTGTCTAGCACCACTTCTAGTAGGAGAAACTCCTAAACGGTAAATAGTATTATCTAAACGTGACTCACATAATTGTAATAATAATTCACCAGTAATACCTTTCATTCTAGAAGCTTTCTCAAACATATTTGAGAATTGTTTTTCTAAAATACCGTATGTGTATTTAGCTTTTTGCTTTTCATTAAGCTGAATTCCATACTCAGAAGTTTTACCACCTCTACGTTTGTTAGGTCCATGTTGACCTGGACCATACGCTTTTTTGTCTAACGCTTTATCAGGACCGAAAATAGGGTCTTTGAAACGGCGCGCAATCTTTGATTTTGGACCTGTGTATCTTGCCATTTTAATTTAAATTATGAAAAGAGATTATGAATTAAGGCTTTCCTTCGATAATCTATGCTCTTTTCTATTGTTATACTCTTCTTCTTTTTGGAGGACGACATCCATTATGAGGCATTGGCGTAACGTCAACGATCTCAGTAACTTCAATTCCTGAATTGTGAATTGAACGAATAGCTGATTCACGTCCACCACCTGGACCTTTAACAAACACCTTCACTTTACGTAATCCGAAGTCATGAGCCTCTTTTGAACAATCTTCAGCAGCAACTTGCGCAGCATAAGGAGTGTTTTTCTTAGATCCTCTAAAACCCATTTTTCCAGCCGATGACCAAGAAATAACTTGACCAGCGTTGTTAGTTAAAGAAATAATGATATTATTGAAGGTAGCATTAATATGCGCTTCACCAATAGCATCTACTTTAACATTCTTCTTCTTTTTTTGATTTGACTTTGCCATCTCTACTTATTATTTAGTCGCTTTTTTCTTGTTAGCAACTGTTTTTCTTTTACCTTTTCTTGTACGAGAGTTGTTTTTTGTTCTTTGTCCTCTTAATGGTAAACCAGCACGGTGACGAATTCCTCTGTTACAACCAATATCCATTAAACGTTTGATGTTTAATTGAACTTCTGAACGAAGTTGTCCTTCAACTTTGATTTCTCCCATTGAAATACGAATAGCTGCTAATTGATCGTCATTCCAATCTTGAACCTTAATATTTTCATCAATATTATTTGAACTCAAGATTTTCGCAGCTGTGCTGCGTCCGATTCCATAAATGTAAGTCAAACCGATTACACCTCTTTTGTTTTTTGGTAAATCTATACCTGCAATACGTGCCATACTTTTAAATTTTACCCTTGTCTTTGTTTAAGTTTAGGATTCTTTTTATTAATCACATAAACTCTTCCTTTTCTCTTAACGATTTTGCAGTCTGCAGATCGTTTTTTTACTGAAGCTCTTACTTTCATTTTTATTTCTTTAAGAAATTCCTATTTATATCTGAAAGATATTCTACCTTTTGTTAAATCATAAGGAGACATCTCTACTTTTACACGGTCACCAGGAAGAATTTTAATATAAAACATTCTCATTTTTCCTGATATATGTGCTGTAACCATATGACCATTTTCTAATTCAACTCTAAACATTGCATTAGATAAAGCCTCCGTAATCACACCGTCTTGTTCAATTGAAGTTTGCTTTGCCATTTTTTAAAAACCTGATAATTCATTAGCAGTTCTTCTACCTTTCACTTTTGAACCTTCCATTAATCCATCCATATGACGATTTAATAAATAAGATTCAATTTGTTGAAGAGTATCTAAAACAACACCAACCATAATTAATACTGATGTACCACCAAAGAACATTGCAAATGCATTATTTACTCCGGCAATATGAGCAATAGCAGGTAGTATTGCAACAATAGCTAAAGACAAAGATCCTGGAAATGTTATTCTAGAAACTAATGTATCAATATATTCTGCTGTTTCTTCACCTGGCCTAACACCTGGCACGAAACCACCGCTTCTTTTAAGATCATCCGCAATTTTTCTTGGATTAATCATAATAGCAGTGTAGAAATATGTAAATACAATAATTAAAATTGCTAATAACAAATTATAACTTACACCATAAACATCACTCAAAGCTCTTTGAATAAAACTAGCATCACCACCTTTACCTGAAAACAACATAACAGGAATAGTCATTATTGCTTGAGCAAAAATAATTGGCATTACACCACTAGCATTGACCTTAATTGGTAAATAACTTCTCGCCCCAGCATCATCAACAGCTCTTGCGCCAACTACTCTTTTAGCTGTATTTAAAGGGATTTTTCTAACACCCTGTACTATTAATATCGTGCCTAAAATAACTAACATAAATGCTACTATTTCAAGAACAATCATAATAAGATTATTAGACTTCATACCAACTTCAGCAATAAAAGCTTCTGGTAATCTGGCTAAAATACCAACAGTTATCAATAATGAAATACCATTACCAATACCTTTATCGGTAATTCTTTCACCTAACCATACAGCAAACATAGAACCTGCAACTAAAGCTAAAATTGTCAATGTCCACCAAAAAGTTGGAGACATTGGAAAACTAGTAAAATCTGGCATTGCTCCTTTATTTTGCACATATAATGTTAAATAACTCGGTGCCTGTAAAGCACAAATTATAATCGTTAAAATACGCGTATAATTGTTGATTCGTTTTCTTCCAGATTCACCTTCATTTTGCATTTTCTGAACAGCTGGAACAGCCATTCCTAATAATTGCATAATAATAGATGCACTAATATAAGGCATTATCCCTAAGGCCATAATTGAAGCATTAGAAAAACCTCCCCCTGAAAAAAGAGAAAGTAACGTTTCTAATGTGTTTTCACCACTAGCCTGAGCTTTTTCAAGTGCTACATAATTAACACCTGGTAATATGATGAAAGATCCTATCCTATAAATTAAAATTAGAGAAAGAGTCAATAAGATCCTCTTTCTCAATTCTTCAACTTTCCAGATATTTTTAATGTTCTGTATAAAACGTTTCATTATTTAAAAAATGTTGGCGAAGTTAATTAAATTTCTGAACAATTACCACCTTTTTCTTCAATAACTGTTTTTGCAGTAGAAGAAAACTTGTGAGCAGTAATGTTTATTTTAGATTTTAATTCACCACGTCCTAATATTTTCACTAACTCATTTCTAGAAACCAAACCATTTTCACGCAAAACTTCAGGATTAATATCTGAAATATTTTTACGCTCAATTAATGATTGAATGATATCTAAATTGATAGCTTTATACTCAACACGATTAATATTTTTAAAACCAAATTTAGGAACACGTCTTTGTAATGGCATTTGACCACCTTCGAAACCTATCTTAGTTTTATAACCTGATCTTGATTTTGCTCCTTTGTGTCCTCTTGTAGAAGTACCACCATGTCCAGAACCCTGACCACGTGCGATTCTTTTACCTTTCTTAACAGAACCTTTTGCAGGAGTTAAATTTTGTAAATTCATTGCTAATTATTTTAAGTATTACTCAACAACTTTGATAAGATGTTGCACTTTTTTTATCATACCAAGGATTTGAGGATTCACTTGTTTTTCAACAGTTTGATTCAACTTTCTAAATCCTAACGCTTTTAACGTTGCTTTTTGATCTGCAGGACGTCTAATAGCACTTTTTACCATTTTTATTTTTATAGTTTCCATAATAAAATTGTATTAACCATTAAACACTTTATCTAACGAAATCCCTCTTTGTCTTGCAACAGTTACTGCATCTCTCATTTTAGAAAGAGCATCAATTGTAGCTTTAACAACATTGTGAGGATTAGAAGATCCTTGAGATTTTGCAAGTACGTTGTGTACTCCAACACTTTCTAATACAGCACGCATTGCACCACCTGCAATAACACCTGTACCATTTGCTGCTGGTTTCAATAATACTTCAGCACCACCGAATTTTCCTTTTTGAGTATGGGGAACTGTACCTTTTAAAATTGGAACTTTAATTAAGTTCTTTTTAGCATCCTCTATACCTTTAGTAATTGCTTCAGTTACTTCTTTAGCTTTCCCTAAACCATGACCAACAATTCCATGCTCATCACCTACAACAACAATTGCAGAAAATGTAAAATTACGACCACCTTTAGTTACTTTAGTAACACGGTTTACAGCAACAAGCTTATCTTTTAATTCGATATCAGTAGCTTTTACTTTATTTAATATTTGTGCTGCCATCTTTTAAAATTTAAGTCCGCCTTCTCTTGCAGAGTCAGCTAATGATTTAACTCTTCCGTGGTATAAATAACCATTACGGTCAAATACTACGCTTTCTATTCCAGCTTTTACTGCTTTTTCAGCAACTTCTTTACCAATAACTCCTGCTTGATCAACTTTGTTGATTTTTTCAGTAGCCTTGTTTTTATATGAAGATGCAGACACCAAAGTTTTTCCTGTAGTATCATCAATTAACTGAGCATAAATTTGCTTGTTACTTCTAAATACAGAAAGTCTAGGTGTTTTTGAAGAACCAGTAACTCTTTTTCTGATTCTTCTTTTAATCTTAGCTCTTCTATTTATTTTACTAAATGCCATGATATTAACTTTTATTTTTTACCTGCAGCTTTACCAGCTTTTCTTCTTACTTCTTCACCTAAATAACGAACACCTTTACCTTTGTATGGTTCTGGTTTACGAAGGGAACGAATTTTGGCTGCTACTTGACCCAAAAGTTGTTTATCGTAAGACTCCAAAGTAACAATTGGAGCTTTACCCTTTTGTGTATCTGCAGATACCTTAATTTCTGAAGGAATTTCAAAAACAATTGGGTGAGAATATCCTAAAGACATATCCAACATTTGACCTGTTGCAGTTGCTCTATATCCAACACCTATTACTTCTAATTCCTTTTTGTACCCTTCTGAAACTCCCTTAATCATATTATTAATTAAAGAACGATATAGACCGTGCTTTGCTCTATGTACTGGTGAGTCCGATTCGCGGTTGAAAGTTATTTGGTTTTCTTCAATAGTTAATGTAACACAATCATCAATTGCTTGTGTCAATTCACCTTTTGAACCTTTAACAGTAATTACATTACCGTCTAACTTTACGTTTACTCCACTCGGGATGTTAACTGGGGATTTACCTATCCTTGACATTTTAACTTTACTTAAAGATTAATATACATAACATAGAACTTCTCCACCTATGTTATGGTTTTTTGCTTCTTTGTCTGTAATAATACCTTTTGAAGTAGAAATAATCGCTATTCCTAAACCATTCAATACTCTTGGTAAATTATCAGCACCACAGTATTTTCTTAATCCTGGTTTAGAAGCTCTCTCCAATTTTGTAATTGCAGGAACTTTTGTAGACTGATTATACTTTAAAGCTATTTTAATTATTCCTTGTTTATCATCCTCTTCGAACTTGTAGTTAGTTATATAACCTTGATCAAATAAGATTTCAGTTATAGCTCTTTTTACATTCGAACTTGGGATAGATACCATTTTCAATTGCGCCGAATTTGCATTACGGATACGCGTTAGAAAATCTGCTATAGGATCTGTATTCATAATTTTCCTACTATTCTTTAATTACCAACTAGCTTTTTTAACACCTGGTATTTTACCAGAAAGTGCCATTTCACGAAATGTTACACGAGAAATTCCAAATTGACGCATATACCCTCTTGGTCTTCCTGTTAAACCACAACGGTTGTGTACACGAACTTTAGAAGAATTTGCAGGCAATTTTTGAATTGCTAACATCGCATCCCATTTAGCAGCTTGAATTTCTTCAGAATCAGAAGTAGACTTTAAAACTTTAGTCAACTCTGCTCTTTTTTTAGAATATCTTACTACTAATCTTTCTCTTTTGCGCTCACGCGCTTTCATTGATTCTTTAGCCATCTCTTATTTTTTTATAAATGGAAAACCAAAAGCATCTAACAATGCTCTACCTTCTTCATCACTATCAGCTGTAGTAACAAATGTAACATCCATTCCAAGAATACGATTTACTTTATCAATATCGATCTCAGGGAAAATGATGTGTTCTTTAACACCTAAGTTAAAGTTACCTCTACCATCAAAACCTGTAGAACTGATACCTCTAAAATCTCTAGTTCTTGGTAAAGCTACTGAAATAAAACGATCTAAAAAATCATACATTTTATTACCTCTCAAAGTCACCTTCGTTCCAATAGGCATTCCCTTTCTTAATTTGAAATTAGAAACATCTTTTTTAGAAAGCGTTTGAATAGCTTTTTGACCAGCGATTCTAGATAAATCTTGAGCTGCACTATCAATTAATTTTTTATCAGCAACCGCATCACCCATACCTTGGCTTAATACGATTTTTTGAAGTCTCGGTACTTTCATTACTGTTTTGTAACCGAATTTTTCAGTAAGTTCAGCAATAATTTCCTGACTATACTTTTCTCTTAGTCTTGGTTTATAACTCATTACTTAATCTCCTCCCCTGACTTTTTTGAATAACGAACTAATTTACCTTTATCATTCATTCTACGACCTGTGCGTGAAGCAACACCGTTATGAACTACCATTAAGTTAGAAATGTGAAGAGAAGCTTCTCTTTCAACAATTCCTCCTTGAGGATCTGCAGCACTTGGCTTAGTATGACGTTTGATCATATTTACACCTTCAACTACTGCACGTAATTTTTTCTTGTCGATCGTAAGGATTTTTCCTTCCTGACCTACTGACTCACCGCTTAATACTTTAACGGTGTCACCAACTTTAATGTGTAATTTCTGTTGCATAACTTACCTTTATTTAAAGTACCTCAGGAGCAAGAGAAACAATTTTCATGTAATTGTTTTCTCTCAATTCTCTGGCTACTGGTCCAAAAATACGAGTTCCTCTCATCTCTCCCGCTTGATTTAATATAACGCAAGCGTTATCATCAAAACGGATGTAAGAACCGTCTTGACGACGAATTTCTTTTTTAGTTCTTACAATTACCGCCTTAGCTACCGATCCTTTTTTTACGGCACCAGAGGGCGTTGCGCTCTTAACAGCTACGACGATTTTATCTCCTACTGAAGCATAACGACGTTTTGTACCTCCTAAAACTCGGATGCACAATACTTCTTTTGCTCCGGAGTTATCCGCTACTGCAAGTCTTGATTCCTGTTGTATCATTACTAAAAATTATTTAGCTCTTTCAATTACTTCTACTAATCTCCAGTTCTTTGATTTAGACAAAGGTCTGGTTTCCATAATTCGAACAGTGTCACCAATGTGACAATCGTTGTTCTCATCGTGGGCTACAAATTTAGTAGTTTTTTTTACGAACTTACCATATTTAGGGTGCTTTACCTTTCTTTCTACAGAAACTACGATAGATTTTTCCATCTTATCGCTTGCTACAATCCCTATACGTTCTTTTCTTAAATTACGCTTTTCCATATAAGCTAACTTCTTAATTAAACAAGCAACTAAGCTTGTGTTCCACGTTTTGTCAATTCAGTTTGCAATCTTGCGATCGTCTTTCTAACCTTACGAATATGTATCGGATTTTCTAAAGGAGCAACACTATGTGTTAATTTTAGTTTTGCTAATTGTTCAGAAGTATCTACGATTTGATTCTTCAAGTTATCAACTGAAAGTTTTGTGATTTCTTGCTGCTTCATATTAAATACTATTTACTAGGTACAACATAATCGTTACGAACAACAAACTTACACTTTACAGGTAATTTTTGTGCTGCTAAACGAAGAGCTTCTTTAGCTGTTTCGTAAGGAACACCGTCCGCTTCGAATATAATACGTCCTGGTTTGATTACTGCTACCCAGTGACTTGGAGCTCCCTTACCTTTACCCATACGAACCTCTGCAGGTTTTGAAGTAACTGGTTTATCAGGAAATATTCTAATCCACACTTTTCCTTCACGTTTCATGTAACGCGTAACTGCGATACGTGACGCCTCAATTTGACGAGAAGTAATCCATGCTGGCTCCAAAGTTTTAAGTCCAAAAGATCCGAACGCAACAGTACTACCTCTATGAGCTAATCCTCTGTTTCTTCCTTTTTGTACTCTTCTAAATTTGGTTCTTTTTGGCTGTAACATCTTTCGAAAATTTTACTGTCCTTATTATTTTTTCTTTCTTTTTCCTACTGGCTTTCTGCCTTGAACTCCACCTGATTTACCAGCTGAAGATGCAGACATCCCAACATTAGGAGAAAGATCTCTTTTCCCATAAACTTCGCCTTTACATATCCACACCTTGATACCTAAACGACCGTAAGTTGTATGAGCTTCTGATATAGCATAATCTATATCTGCTCTGAACGTATGTAACGGAGTACGTCCATCTTTAATCATCTCAGAACGAGCCATTTCTGCACCATTCAAACGTCCCGAAATCTTAACTTTGATTCCTTCTGCTCCCATACGCATTGTACTCGCTACTGACATTTTAATTGCTCTTCTAAAAGAAATACGAGCTTCGATTTGACGAGCAATTCCATCCGCAACTAAACGAGCATCCAATTCTGGACGTTTGACCTCGAAAATATTGATTTGGATTTCTTTTTTCGTGATTTTCTTTAACTCTTCTTTTAACTTATCAACTTCTTGACCACCTTTACCAATAATAACTCCTGGACGTGCAGTATTGATAGTTACAGTAACAAGTTTAAGCGTTCTTTCAATAATAATTTTTGAAATATTAGCTCTTGATAGACGTGCATTTAAATACTTACGGATTTGATCATCTTCAACAATTTTGTCTTTGTAATCATTTCCACCGTACCAGTTTGATTCCCATCCGTGAATAAAACCAAGTCTATTTCCAATTGGATTTGTTTTTTGTCCCATTATCCTATCTTAATTTTTACCGTCAATTACTACAGTAACGTGGTTTGATCTTTTTCTTACTCTGTGAGCTCTACCTTGAGGAGCAGGTTGAATTCTTTTCAACATTGCACCACCACCAACTTCAATAGATTTAACAATTAAAGTCTCTTCTTCGATACTCTTTCCTTCATTTTTTTGCTCCCAGTTAGCAATTGCAGAACGCAATAATTTACCTAAACTGATAGAAGCATTTTTTGAGTTATGTTGCAAAATGTTTAAAGCTTTATTTACTTCAACACCTCTTACTAAGTCGGCAACTAATCTCATTTTTCTTGGAGCAATTGGAGAATCATTTAAGCGAGCAAAGGCCAAAGTGGTTCTTTCCTGCTTTAATTTCTCAGCTCTCAATCGTTTTCTAGCACCCATTTTTTGCTATTTAAAATTCTATCTTTTCTTATCTTTCTTATTCGCTCCATGCCCACGGAAGTTACGAGTTGGTGAAAACTCACCTAACTTATGACCTACCATGTTTTCAGTAACATACACAGGAATGAACTTATTACCATTATGAACAGCAAAAGTTAAACCTACGAAGTCTGGAGTAATTGTCGATGCACGAGACCAAGTTTTGATCACCGCTTTGCTATCCTTAGCTTTTGCATCATCCACTCTCATTACTAGTTTGTAATGTACGAATGGTGGTTTTTTCAACGAACGACTCATATCCTAATTATTTTTTTCTTCTTTCGATAATTAATTTATCTGAATATTTCTTTTTATCACGAGTTTTGTAGCCTTTAGCAGGAACACCATTACGTGATCTTGGGTGACCTCCGGCATTTCTACCTTCACCACCACCCATTGGGTGATCAACTGGGTTCATTACTACACCACGTACACGTGGACGTCTACCTAACCAACGTGATCTACCTGCTTTACCAGATACAACCAAGTTATGTTCAGAATTTGATACTGATCCGATAGTTGCCATACATGTTGTTAAAATCAATCTAGTCTCACCAGAAGGCATTTTAACGATAGCATACTTACCATCACGAGCGTTCAGTTGTGCATAAGTTCCAGCACCACGAGCAATTGCTCCTCCCTTACCAGGTTTTAATTCAATGTTATGAATTACAGTACCTAATGGAATTTCACTTAAGAAAAGTGCATTACCAACGTTAGGAGCTGCAGTTTTTCCAGATACGATAGTGTCTCCCACTTTCAATCCGTCTGGTGCAACGATATAACGTTTTTCACCATCTGCATAGAATAATAAAGCGATACGAGCAGTACGATTTGGATCGTACTCGATAGTTTTAACCGTAGCAGGTACATCTACTTTATCTCTTTTAAAATCAATAATACGGTATTTTTGTTTGTGACCACCTCCAATGTAACGCATGGTCATTCTACCGTCATTATTACGACCACCATTCTTACTGATACCAACAACTAAACTCTTTTCAGGAATATTAGTTGTGATTTCTTTGTAATCACTGTTGATCTTGTGTCTTTGCCCTGGAGTTGTAGGCTTAAATTTTTTAAGACTCATTCTTAAAACTTACTTAAAAATTAGTAAATAAATCAATCGTTTCTCCATCTGCAATCGTAACAATCGCTTTTTTCCAAGGATTGTTCGGTTGCTCAACGATACCTTTGTTAGTATATTTAACAGAGGATTTTCCACCACCATAGGTCATTGTACGTACATCTGTAACATGTACTGAATACAATTTTTCGATAGCTTTTTTAATTTCAATCTTATTTGCCTTTTTATCTACTGAAAAAGCGAAACGGTTGAATTTTTCACCTGCCGCTGTAGCTTTTTCCGTAATTAACGGCTTTTTGATTATTGTTTTCATCATCAATTAGTTTAAAATCTTTTCGATAACTTCAATTGAACTTTCAGTAAGAACAACTTTTTTAGCATTTAACACATCAAAAGTGTTAACTGTATCAGCTGTAACTACTTTAATTCTTCCAAGGTTACGAGAAGACCAATAAACATTGTCATTCTGTGAACCTAAAATCATCAATACTTTTTCATTTTCCAAATTCAAATCAGCTAAAAACGATTTGAATTCCTTAGTTTTCGGTGAAGATAACACTAAATCTTCTAATACCAAAATTCCATCTGATTTTGCTTTGTATGCAAAAGCTGATTTTCTAGCTAAACGTTTCAATTTAACGTTTAATTTGAAATGATAATTTCTTGGACGAGGTCCAAAGATTCTACCACCACCAACTCTTGTTCCAGATTTGATATCACCAGCACGAGCACCACCAGTTCCTTTTTGTTTTTTAATCTTTTTTGTAGAACCTGCAATTTCTGCTCTTTCTTTTGCTTTATGAGTTCCTTGACGACGATTTGCTAAATGTTGTTTAACATCTAAATAAATTGCATGATCATTTGGTTCAATACCAAAGATAGCGTCTGAAAGCGTTACTTTTTTAGAAGTAGCTTTTCCTTTTGAGTCAAATACTGATACTTCCATTACTTCTCGATTGTTACTGTTGAACCTTTAGCTCCAGGAATAGATCCTTTTACTACGATCAAATTTTTATCTGCTAAAACTTTTAACACTACTAAGTTTTCTACAACTACAGTTTTGTTACCCATTTGTCCAGCCATACGCATCCCTTTGAATACACGTGCAGGATAAGAACAAGCACCAATAGAACCTGGAGCACGTAAACGGTTATGTTGACCGTGTGTAGATTGACCTACACCACCAAAACCATGACGTTTAACAACCCCTTGAAAACCTTTACCTTTTGAAGTACCTGAGATACCAACGTATTCTCCTTCTTCAAAAATTGTAGCATCTACTACATCACCTAAGTTTAAACCATCAAAACCTTTAAATTCGGCTAATGTTGCTTTTGGTGTTGTATTTGCTTTTTTGAAATGACCTTTCAATGCATTTGGAGTGTTTTTTTCTTTTCTTTCTCCAAATCCTAATTGAATAGCTTCATATCCATCACGGTCTTGCGTCTTAACTTGAGTTACTACGCAAGGACCAGCTTCTATCACTGTGCATGGTGTTGCCTTACCCTCGGCACTGTAGATGCTAGTCATTCCGACTTTTCTACCAATAATTCCCGGCATACTTTATTTATTATTAATTAAACTTTAATCTCTACATCAACCCCACTAGGCAATTCTAATCTCATCAAAGCATCAACTGTTTTTGATGAAGAACTATAAATGTCTAAAAGACGTTTATAAGAACATAATTCGAATTGCTCACGCGCTTTTTTCATTACGTGTGGTGATCTTAAAACTGTGTATATTCTTTTGTGAGTTGGTAATGGAATTGGACCACTAACTACAGCTCCAGTAGCTTTTACTGTTTTTACGATTTTCTCAGCTGATTTATCAACTAAATTGTGATCGTAAGATTTTAATTTTATTCTAATTCTTTGGCTCATTATCTAAATATTAAGCATTGACTTTTCCTTGAACTTTTGCAATTACAGCATCAGCAACATTTCTAGGTGCTTCTGTGTAATGTGAGAACTCCATACTTGAAGTTGCACGACCTGAAGTGATTGTTCTCAATTGAGTAACATATCCAAACATTTCAGATAAAGGAACATCCGCTTTAACAACTTTTGATCCATGTCTATCATCCATACCTTTCATCATTCCTCGACGACGGTTCAAATCACCTACAACGTCACCCATATTGATTTCAGGAGTTACTACCTCCAATTTCATGATAGGCTCAAGTAAAACTGGTTTACATTTTTTAAGCGCTTCTCTGTATGCCATTCTAGCACAAACTTCAAAAGATAAAGCATCTGAATCGACATCATGGTAAGAACCGTCTAGTAAAGTTACTTTCATTGAATCAACAATGTAACCAGCCAATACTCCGTTTTTCATGGAATCTTTGAACCCTTTTTCAACTGAAGGAACAAACTCACGTGGAACGTTACCACCTTTTACAGCGTTAACAAATTCTAAGCCTGATTTTTCAGGATCATCTTGAGGCTCAATTTTAACTAAAATATCAGCAAATTTACCACGACCACCTGATTGTTTTTTATAAGCCTCACGGTGTTCAATTGAACCAGTGATTGCTTCTCTATAAGAAACTTGAGGTGCACCTTGGTTCACTTCAACTTTAAATTCTCTTTTCAAACGGTCAATAATGATCTCAAGGTGTAACTCACCCATCCCACTAATAATAGTTTGTCCAGTATCTTCGTCTGTATTAACTCTAAAAGTTGGATCTTCCTCTGATAATTTATTTAATCCAATAGATAATCTATCAGTATCAGCTTGAGTTTTAGGCTCAATAGCTAAACCAATAACTGGATCAGGGAAATTCATTGACTCAAGAATAATTGGATTTTTCTCGTCACACAAAGTATCTCCAGTACGGATATCTTTAAATCCAACAACTGCACCAATATCTCCAGCACCAAGTTCTTCAACTTGATTTTGTTTATTAGCATGCATTTGAAAGATACGAGAAATACGCTCCTTATTATCTGATCTTGTATTAAATACGTAAGAACCTGCTTGTAAATTTCCTGAATAAGCACGAATAAAACATAAACGACCTACGAAAGGATCTGTTGCAATTTTAAATGCTAATGCAGCAAAAGGCTCATCATATGAAGGTTGACGAGTCACTTCTTCTCCAGTTTTAGGATTGATTCCAGTAATTCCATCAACATCCATTGGAGAAGGTAAAATTTCCATTACCATATCCAACATCGCTTGAACACCTTTATTTTTGAAAGCAGAACCACACATCATAGGAACAACTTTCCCTGCAATTGTAGCAGCTCTTAAAGCGTTAAGAATTTCTCTTTCAGTTAATGAATTAGGATCTTCGAAATATTTCTCCATTAAAGAATCATCAAATTCAGCAACAGCTTCTAACAACTCTTCACGTAATTGACGTGCTTCATCAATAATATCTGCTGGAATTTCAATTTCTTTGAACGTCATACCCATGTCAGCTTCATTCCAAACAATCCCTTTGAAGTTAATTAAATCAACAACTCCTTGAAAATCATCTTCTGCACCAATATTTAATTGTAATGGTAAAGCATGGCTACCTAACATTTCTTTAACTTGTTTACAAACAGCTAAAAAATCTGCACCAGAACGGTCCATTTTGTTAACAAAACCAATTCTTGGAACATTATAGTTATTAGCTAAACGCCAGTTTGTCTCAGATTGAGGCTCAACACCATCAACAGCTGAAAACAAGAACACTAAACCATCAAGTACACGTAAAGAACGGTTAACTTCAACGGTGAAATCAACGTGTCCAGGAGTATCAATGATGTTCATATGATATTCTTGTCCACGGTATTGCCATTTTAATGTAGTAGCAGCAGAAGTAATTGTAATACCTCTTTCTTGCTCTTGCTCCATCCAATCCATTGTAGCACCACCATCATGAACTTCTCCAATTTTGTGATTTACACCACCATAATAAAGAATACGTTCAGTAGTAGTTGTTTTACCTGCATCAATATGAGCAGCAATACCAATGTTTCTTGTAAATTTAAGATCTCTAGCCATTTCTATTAAAATCTAAAATGTGAGAATGCTTTGTTTGCCTCAGCCATTCTTAATGTATCTTCTTTCTTTTTGTAAGCTGCACCCTCTTCTTTTGAAGCAGCAATCAACTCAGCAGCTAATCTGCTAGCCATAGTTTTCTCATTACGTTTACGAGAGTAACCAATCATCCACTTCATAGCTAATGATTGTTTTCTATCTTCACGAACAGGAGTAGGAATTTGGAAAGTAGCTCCACCTACACGGCGACTTCTAACCTCTACACTTGGCGTAACATTTTCTAACCCTTTTTTAAACACCTCTAAACCAGGTGTCTCTTCGATTTTAGACTCGATAATATCTATCGCATCATAAAAAATCTTAAAAGCTAGCGTTTTCTTCCCGTCTAACATTAAGTTATTTACAAACTTTGTTACAACTACCTCGTTAAAACGTGGATCTGGAAGGATCGCAATCTTTTTGGCTTTTCTTCTTCTCATCTTCTAAAAGCTTTAAAATTATTTTTGTTTAGGTCTCTTAGTTCCATACTTAGAGCGACGCTGAGTTCTTCCTTCAACCCCAGCTGTATCTTCGGCACCTCGTACGATGTGGTATCTAACCCCAGGAAGATCTTTTACTCTCCCTCCACGTACAAGCACCAAAGAGTGCTCTTGTAAATTATGACCTTCACCACCGATGTATGCGTTCACCTCCTTACCATTGGTGAGACGTACCCTTGCAACTTTTCTCATTGCAGAGTTCGGTTTCTTAGGAGTAGTGGTGTAAACCCTTACACATACCCCTTTACGCTGTGGACAAGAATCAAGTGCTGCTGACTTGCTCTTTTTCACCACTGCAGTTCTGCCTTTGCGTACTAACTGTTGAATAGTTGGCATATAAACCTATTAACTTTTGTGAATAATATTCTAATCCCAAATTCTTTTTTGGGAATGCAAAGATATTAATTTTAAATTACAAACCAAGCTTTTAAATTAAAAATGTCAATTTTATTAACAAAGCTGTATGGAAAATGTTTATAACAAAAAAGAGC
>Ga0138278_1012974_pt1 | contig 15367 bp, 1 predicted proteins | sample M_130821_M_mt_FD_106922 | JGI IMG/M metagenome (GOLD analysis project Ga0138278, IMG submission 106922) | Freshwater microbial communities from Lake Montjoie, Canada - M_130821_M_mt (Metagenome Metatranscriptome) | ecosystem: Environmental > Aquatic > Freshwater > Lake | place: Canada: Quebec...
AAAGAAGTTAAAATGGAATATGGTTATTTTTTTGATAACTATGATTCAAATTAATGTAATTTACACAGATCAACAACAATCAACAGTGCCTTGTTTCACTGAAACGATAGAGTCCTATTTATCAAGACTTGATCAGATCGCTAGAGAATATTCAAATATCTGTGGAATTGAGAAGAAGTTAGATATAAAAGCTTTGATGGATTATTCAGAGAAGCTATCTTACTTGGAATTATACGCTTCCAAACCTTATCTACAAGTTCCTTCAAACTACACGGCGAATTCGTCTTTTTCTGATCCTAACTTAAATGCTAATTTATCGCAAAAGACAATCGAAGTACTGTATAAATGGCAAAGTGGAACTAACATGACTACTACAAAGAGTCTCGAAGAATTACGCATGCTGTTAAATAACACAATAGAAAGCACATCAATCTCTCAACAATATCCCTTATTCTTCCTCTCTAATATTTTGAAATTAAGTGAATTCAGAAGACAAATGGTTACCTTAAGAAGTATGAGCGAAGTTTCTAAAAATCAGTGTTTACCATCTGAATGGAAGTATGTTACTACCCTTGATTACAACTCAGGAACAAACCAAGTTGTTGTAAAGTATTATCCTAAAACTTTCGACGGAACTTGTGTTACTAAACAAACCGAACTTGTTATAAATCCTATAGATCTTTATTTCAATGGAGTAGCAGTCTCATTTTGGGTTAAGGAAGATTACACTAGGTTACTGGGATCCATGAATAATGTAATATCAGGAGTAATTAACAACAAATTAGTATTTAGCTATGATTTGGTAAAGAAAGACAATTATACTACTCAACACAACATAAGAATCATGAATGAAACTAAACAAATTAATTCAAATGCATCTTGCGTTGAAAATGTCTTCTTTATGATGGCTGTTCAAAAAGACTGTGACCAATATAAATTAATTATCTCTATCAGATTCCCAGGATCTAACTCAAATGTTTTCTATACTCTCAGTCTTAAAGCTAGTAGCGTCGAAACAATGGTCCTAACCTACAACACTAATAATCAATTCACTGAAATAATGAACCAAAGATTCAGCAGAAATTTCCTCTATAACTTTGAAAATGAAATGATTTTAATGTATTCTAATGGATATCCTTCTGATATATTCCAATGTAAACCTCCTGGACCTAATTGCTTGTATTATGACATTTATGGTGTCTGTAAAGCTTGTCCTAGTCCAAAATTGTTCTTCAATAATACCTGTTATACTACCTGCCCTGATGGATACTTCGGAAGAGATGGAAATTGTGTCCCTTGTTCTTCAGGATGTAAAAAATGCTATGGTGAAAATGCTAATCAATGTAATGACTGTTTTTCTGACAGAGTTCCTCCTGTTTATCTCTATAATGAACAATGTATAAATAAATGCCCAGCTAATACTTGGCCTTACACTCTTACTAATGGAACAACTGTATGCTGGGAATGTAACCAATATTGTCTTACCTGCACTGACTGGAAAAGCTGCTCTAGTTGTAAACCTCCTACCTACTCCTTCAATGATACTTGTGTTGTAAGTTGTCCTCAAGGAACCTACCCAGATGAAATAAATAAAAAGTGTGTGAAATGTGCAACAAATTGTACTACATGTACTGGTGAATTTAGTTGTGGAGGATGTACTGTTGGAAACTACCTTAAAGACGGAAAATGTATTTCTAAATGTGGTGAGTACTACTTCCCCAATAACTTGACACAATCATGTGATCCATGCATTACATCCTGTAGAGATTGTACTGATTCAAAATATTGTCAAAGGTGCAATAATGTGACTAATTTAATTAAATTCCCATTCGGAGATAAATGTGATCCTAAGTGTCCTCCAGGAACTACTTCAATTAATAATGTTTGTATTTCTTGTTCAGATACAAATTGTATTAGATGTACTCAACCAAATACTTGTGACGAATGTATCAAATCAGCAAATTCCACTTTCTTCCTTAAAGACGGAAAATGTGTATCAAACTGTGGAGATTTCTATTATGCAAATGCTAAAAATGGAACTTGTAACCCTTGTGCTGACCCAAATTGTCAAATCTGCGAAGAAGGAAAATGTAATGCCTGTAAACCCGAAAAAGTATTAGTTGATAATAAATATTGTCCTGACTTTTGTCCTAATGGATATGTTAGAGTAGGTAAAGAATGTGTAAAATGTACTTATCCTGATCAATGTAAAAGCTGTCTCACCAGTGATTACTCAAAATGCGATGTTTGTTATGATGGAAAATTCTTATATGAAGGAAGTTGTGTTGACAAATGTCCAATTGGATTTTTCGTTGAGAATGGAAAATGTAGTCCTTGTCCTGAAGGTTGTGCCTACTGTACTGATTCCTTAAGTTGTGTGGATTGTAAAACAGATTACTTAGCAATGATTGCCAAAGGAGGAAAATGTGTTAAAACATGTCCTGAAGGATGGGCTCCAACTAACATAAATGGAACAAATATTTGTGTTTCATGTACTGACAATGTAAACTGTGCATTATGTAATAGTGCTAATCCATCTAACTGTGAAAAATGTAAATCAACATCAAATCTTTATAATTTCAGATGTTATACTCCTTGCCCACCTTCTACATTTAAAACACTCAACAATACCTGTGAATCATGCAAAACTAATTGCTTAAATTGTACAAATGCTCTCACCTGCAACAGATGTGATTCAACAACCTTCTTACAAAATGACCAATGTGTGAAAAATTGTACTGATGGATCTATTCCAATCAATGGAGTATGTATTAACTGTAACAATACAAGTTGTAAAAAATGCCTAGAAACAAACTTAAACATGTGTGTTGAATGTCCTATTGGAACCTACCTTTACAACAATACATGTGTTCAAACATGCCCTAAATCAACTTACAAAGATGGATTGAAATGTTATGATTGTGTTTCTCCTTGTACTGAATGTGTATCTGCTAAGAACTGTACTAATTGTATTAAAAACTTCTCTTTAACAGTAAATAATACCTGTACCGATACATGCGATAATGGATATGCTAGTGTTAATGGTAAATGTACAAAATGTATAGATGTTGGATGTTCAAAATGTAATGCTTCTGTAATCGATGAATGTATCAATTGTGATGCTCCTTATAAACTTTTCAACGGTGATTGCGTACAAAATTGTCCAGACTACTTTACCAATATCAACAACGTCTGTGACAGATGTTCAGCATCTGGATGTACTAAATGTAACAATAAAACAGAATGTATTAATTGCGAATCTGGAAAATATTTACTCGAAAATAAACAATGTGTCAATCCTTGTCCTCTTGGATATGTAGATAATATAATTAATAACGTTAATCAATGTGTTTCTTGTAACAAAAAATGTGAAACATGTAGAAAAGATAATACTAATTATTGTCTCTCTTGTCCCCAGCCACTAGCTCTCTACAATGGAGACTGCGTTAGTACATGTCCTTCTGGATATTACAAAAGCTTTGTTAATAATACAAACTATATCTGTCAAAAATGTAACGTAGATCAATGTTCATCTTGTAATGATTATGGAGATACTTGTTCAGCTTGTGGAGATAATTTCTTATGGCAAGATAATAAATGTGTTTCAAGTTGTAGCGATGGATATGCATTGATGACAACAAACAACACCTGTTTGAAATGTTTGGTCCCAAATTGTAAGACTTGTCCCATAGCAAATTTGAAAATATGTCAAGTTTGTACCTATCCTTATTTTAAAAATAAAGATAATGACTGTGTTAGAGATTGCCCAATTAGCACTTTTGGAAATAATACTAATAGAAATTGTGAGTCTTGTATTCCTAACTGTAAATCTTGCGATAATGGATATACTTGCAAAGAATGTGATATCGGATATTATAAGTTCAATGAAACTTGTGTTAAAGATTGTCCCTCAGGTTACTATAAATCAAATGGATTTTGTATAAGTTGCTTTGATTCTAAAAATTGTTCTAGATGTGATGCAGATGATCCTAAAAAGTGTTATGAATGTAATGCACCTACTAAATTGTTAGAAACAACTTGTGTTGGTGATTGTCCTAAAGGATATTTCGATAATAAAAATGGATCCTGTATCAGATGTTCAAGTGATTGTCAAGTTTGTACAGACATAAAAACTTGTGATCTATGCGTTCCACCAAAAGTATTAGATGTTGACAGAGTATGCAAAGATAAATGTCCTGACAAATTCGTAGAAAAAGATGGAAAATGTATTGCTTGTACTGGTGACACAAATTGTGCTAAATGTAATCAAAATAATACTGCAATTTGCGAATATTGTGTTGCTCCTTTATTAGTTCATAACAACAGGACATGCGTTAATGAATGTCCACAAGGATTTTATCCTCAAGGAACCAAATGTGTTGAATGTAGAGCAAACTGTCAAAAATGCACAAACTCCACAACTTGTGATGAATGTTTTACTGGATACTACTTATATGATAATTTCTGTGTTAATAAATGTGCTGATGGATTTGTTGGTTTGAATAAAAAATGTTATAACTGCCCAGAGAAATGTGTCAGTTGTGAGACTCCTGATAAATGTCTAACTTGCTCGACCGGTTATTTACTGGAAAATGGAAGATGTGTGGATAAATGTAGTATTGGATACTTCAGTGATGAAACAAATAAATATTGCTCTCCTTGTTCTGATGGATGTTTAAAGTGTAAAAGCAAAGATTCTTGTGATACTTGTAACTCTACTTTAGTAAATTTGAATGGAAGATGCGTTCCTTCATGTGGAAAAGGATATGTTGTCATCAATCAAAAATGTGAATCTTGTTCTGTAAATTGTGATGAATGTAATCCTTCTAATAAAGAAATCTGTAAACAATGTCAAGATGGATATTTCCTTTATAACGATCAGTGTAAAACAGATTGTCCAGCAACAACTTACAAAAATAATAAGACTTGCATTAATTGTATTTCTGGATGCGATGTTTGTAATGATACTGTTTCTTGTACTAACTGTACTTATCCTAATACTTTATCATTTGATGGAAAATCTTGTCTTCAATACTGTCCTGACGGTCAAACTCCTATTAATAGAAAATGTACTCCTTGTGACGTTGGAAACTGTAAAACCTGTAATACTAAAATAAGCACTTGTGAAGTTTGTAAATCACCAAAATTCCTTCACAATAACACCTGTATTGACTTTTGTCCTAGAGGAACATACTTAAAAGATAACATTTGTTACAATTGTGATCCTATTTGTGCAGATTGTATATCACAAGATACTTGTAAAGCATGTAAGACTGGTTCTGTTTTAATGAACGGTAAATGTATTTCAAACTGTCCTGTTGGATTTGTTGAAGTTAACTCAACTTGTGTATCTTGTAATGTAACCTCATGTGGTGTTTGTACTCCTGATCCAAAAGTTTGTAACCAATGTGTAACTCCTAAAGTCTTAATGGTTAATAATACTTGTACTGACTTTTGTCCAGAAAGGTTCTATCAATTAGACAGAAATTGCAAGAATTGTTCAGAATACTGTAGGACTTGCACAGATGCTAAGACTTGTACTAAATGTGATGATGGATTCGTTTTGCAAAATGGAGTTTGCCAGAAATTATGTAATGAAGGATATGCTCCTGTCAACGGAATATGTAAGAACTGTACTCAAACTACTTGTAAGACTTGCACATCTCAAAACCTAGATAAATGCGATTTTTGCTTCCCAGGATATTATTTGAAGAACGGAATATGTGTTACTGATTGTGATGACCGTTATTATCAATATACAGTTTCTCAAGGAAATGTTATCTGTCTTTCTTGCTCAGATAATTGCCTTAAATGTCTCAGTAATAATACTTGTCAATCTTGTGTTGCACCCACCAAATTACAAGATAATAAATGTGTTCAAGATTGCAGTCCTGGTTATGTCAGTACTCTTAATAACACATGTATTCAATGCGGTGATCCAAAATGTTTAACTTGTGATAGTAATAATAATCAAGTTTGTAAACAATGTATAAATGGACACTACCTTTTAGAAGGACAATGTGTTAATGGATGTCCTGCAGGTTATTACGCAAACAGTGTTGGAACTTGTGTAAAATGTTCTGAAACAAATTGTAAGGTATGTTCTTCACCTCTTGGAGTTTGCCAAAACTGTACCTCACCATATTTACTTGATAGTAATAATAAATGCGTTTCGAAATGTCCTGATGGATATTCTGCCGCACCAGAAGGAGTATGTAAACCTTGTATTGTTACAGATTGCGCTCAATGTACTTCAGATCAAAAATTGTGTGAAAGCTGTGTTTATCCAAAGAGTCTTAACGATAATTCATGTGTTCCAAATTGTCCTAAAGGTAAAGTTGCTAAGAATGGAAAATGTGTTTCTTGTATTCCCAACTGTAATGAATGTTTAGATACAACTACATGCAATAACTGTACCTCTCCATTTTTATTGAATGATGCTAAACAATGTGTGGATAATTGTACAAAAGGATCTGTTGAAGTCAATGGAACTTGTAAAAATTGTACTGATCCTTATTGTGATGTGTGCGCTCAAGACACAACCACTTGTAAGAAATGTACTACAGGATTATACCTTGCCAAAAACGGAACTTGCGTAAGAAACTGTTCTTCTGGAACATTTACTGACACCTTATCTGGAAAATGTTCAGACTGCTATACCACATGTGCCACTTGTTCAGGATATCCTAATCCTTGTACCTCCTGCTTATCTCCCAACGTCCTTTATAAAGATGAATGTGTTTCAAGATGTCCTGACGGATACGTTGATATAAAAGGAGTTTGTACCAAATGTAGTAGTGACAAATGCAAATCTTGTAATCCATCTAATCTAACTGAATGTTACGATTGTAAGTCTCCTTATTTAAAAGATGAAAATAATTGTGTTTCTACTTGCCCAACAAACAAATTACCAACTAATAACACCTGCGTAGTTTGTAAGGAAAATTGTTCAGTTTGTCATGTAGATAAAACATGTGATGTTTGTCAAACCGGTTTATTCAAATATGTAGGAAACTGTGTTTCTAGTTGTCCTAATGGAACATACACAGATTACGATAGTTGTAGGAACTGTACTAATTCAAAATGTAAAACATGTGAAAGCGGCTTAATTAAGTGTACTTCATGTTATCCAGGACAATATTTATACAACGGAAATTGTTATGATGAATGTCCAGTAAGCACATTTTTAGGTCTAAATAATACCTGCTATGATTGTAGTATTAGTTGTACAAAATGTACTGCACAAAACAATTGTACAGAATGTGTTTCAGGTTTCGGAATTATTAAGAGAGATAATGGAATCTTCTGTGACAAAGAACCTGTTTGTCCTTCAGGATATACTGTAACTAAAGAAGGTAATTGTATTCCTTGTGTTGACAGCAACTGTCAAAGCTGCTACTCTGCATCACCTTCTCAATGTAATACTTGTAAACAAGACTACTTCCTCTTCGGAACAAGCTGTGTTAAGCCATGTCCTCAAGGATTTTATGGAATACAAGGAAAATGTTACTCTTGTGATACTAATTGTAAGAATTGCACAAGTAAAGGATCATGCTCCGAATGCTTTGATAGATACTACTTACTTAGTAACAGTACTTGTGTAGACTGTAATAATCCCAGATATGTTAAAGTTGGTAAATACTGTCAACCTTGTAATGTTGATAACTGTCTTCAATGTGACTTATCAAATCCAGATATTTGCTTAAATTGCAGATATCCTTTCGCTTTATCTTTTGGAAAATGTACAGAAGAATGTCCTGCTGGATATTACAAAGATGGAATGAACTGTAAACAATGTAGTTCAACTTGTGAGACTTGTTCTGACCCCAACAGTTGTAAAACATGTAAGGCTGGTACATACTTACTCATTGATAAATGTGTTGATAAATGTCCAACTGGATGGGTTGTTACTCTTGATAGAAAATGTGTTAAATGTACAGATGATAATTGTGTTCTTTGTAACGCTGACACTCCTGATGTTTGTAACCAATGTAATCAATATACTTTCCTCTTCCAAGGAAAATGTAAAAAGGTTTGCGATGATGGATACTTCGCAAAAGATCAAACATGTAACAGATGTCCTGAAAACTGTACAAGATGTGATGGACCTAACAGTTGTGCCGCATGTAATAATGGGTATAAAGTTCAAGATGGAAAATGCGTTGGTAATTGTACTGTTGGATATTACTATGACCAAATAACTAATAACTGCTTCAAATGTGATGATTTAAATTGCTTAGCTTGCTCTCCTCAGAATGTATGCAAAGATTGTAAACCTCCAACTGTATTAAATAAAATTACTGATCAATGTGTTTATCGTTGCCCAAGAAAATATTTCATTAATAAAGAAAATAATACCTGCGAACTTTGTTCATCCGAATGTGCTTTATGTAATAATAAAAATACATGTACTGCATGCAATGAAGGATACTATTGGTATAACAACACATGTATATCAGCTTGTCCAGATAAATATACTATTGTAAATGGAAACTGTGTTCCTTGCTCTTCTTCAGACTGTCTTGCTTGTAAGAATGGAGATCCTGACTTTTGTAACAAATGTGACGGAAACCTTTACACTTTCAATGGCAAATGTTACCAAACATGTCCTGCTTCAACAACACCTATGATCTTATCTAATAGTACTGCAGCTTGTATCAACTGTAATCAAAAATGTGCTTCTTGTAATAGCACTGCTTGTACTGAATGTAAACAAGGATTTAGAATGATTAATGGCACTTGTATAAACATGTGCCCAGATGGAAGTACACCATTAAACGGAATTTGTGCCAAGTGTTCTGTTTTAAATTGTGCAACTTGTGAAAGTGATTTGATCAGATGTATTGATTGCTTACCAGGATTCTTCAATCAAAATGGAGAATGTGTACCAAAATGTGATGATGGATATTTCCAAAAAGGTAATGTATGCAGAAGATGTAGTGAATACTGTAAAAAGTGTAGTGATGAAAACTCTTGTATAGAGTGTCAGAACAATCTTCACGAAGGAAAATGTGTTGATAGGTGCCCTCAAAAATATTATCCTCTTTGCGGTACTGGAGTTACTAGATGTGAAAAATGTGCAACAGGATGCAGATACTGTGAAAACAATCTATTCTGCAAAGAATGTGATGATGGTTATATCAGAATGAAAGACTATTGTATCTTACCACAAGACTGTCCTGGCGGAAGATTCGTTGATATTAAGAACAAAATCTGTAATAAATGCAGAATACCTTTCTGCCAAAATTGTACAGATAGTTCTTCTTGTACTATTTGCAAAAATGGATACCTTCTTCAAAACAACGTATGTACAGAAAATAAAAATTTCACTAATATTATTAATTCTGCTTATCTTTTCAATGAATATACCTACAACTACCTTAATGATAAGAAATCAATTAATATCAATAAGGATATTAGTGGCGTTGGTATCGGATCTACTGAATTCGCTATCAGTTTATGGGCAAGATTAATCACTCCTCTTCAAAATCTCCAAGAAACAAGAGTATTTGAAATTAGAGTTCCTTTAGTAGATACAAACACTACTACCTACAATTACACTTCGAAAAATACTTTCAAATTGAGTTTCGGATTCTCTAGAACTACTATTGGTTCACCTGTATGCTCTGTTAGCCTGAATACACCTAATGGAGACAGAACAGTAAAGGTTCAAGGTCAAGACTGTTCTTTCAAGAATATTTATAACTGGAAATTATTCATTGTACAATTCAAGAAAAGTAACAATAATTATGGAAAAATCATGATGAAGACAGTAGATGAAACTACTAATACTATTTTACCTTTCATGGATAATATTCCATTCGACTATAATTTCGATCTTTTATCAAGAGATTCATTCATTTATTTCAATGAAGATGCTTCTAAGAACCCTATTTATGAACTTTCTAACATGAACATTATGGACTTTTTACCTAATGACAATGATATTCTTAAACTCTTCTCAAGTAAGCCATCTAATTGTGACTATATGTGCTCCAACTGTCAAGGTACTTGCAGAACATGCTCAAATGGAGCTATTCTTACAAATGGTAAATGTCCAGCTGGATTTATCTCTATTTTCAAAGATCCAATTCCAATTTCAACTCCTTTCAATACCACATTAAGAAAATTCAATCTAAACAAACCTGTATCATCTGATACATACAATTTCGTCGCTATGATTTACTTTGATTCAAAAACTAATTTGACTGTAAATTCTTTACAATTGTTCAATATGTATTATCAAACTAGCAGTTCAAGTCTAAATATCTTTGACCTTAATCTTATTGATGGATTCATGAATATCAAACTCACTGATATGATCCTTCCTTTAACTTTAACACAAAAGAATGGTGCTCTTAGGAGTGGACAATGGTATTCAATAAATCTCTCATTTACTCCAGGATCTATTAAATTACAATTAGTTGAATGGGGAAATGATATTATCATCAACCAACAAATTTCTAATACTACTCAAGTTATAAGAATCACTGACGATGTCGGAATGTCAATCAGTTATAACCCTACTATCGTATCTCAATTATCTCCTTTCGTTGGTACTGTCGCTGATATTAGATTATACCTTAATAACGTTATAGAATCTCAAGAATTCGTCAAGTATATTAGTGGACTAAATTGTGATCCTAACTGCATGAATTGCAACAATCAATTAACATGCTTGAAATGCAAAGATAACTTCGTTATTAATAAAGCAGGAAATTGCGATTCATTAGGATTAACAAAAGGAATACAATTACTCAATAAATTAAACGTATACAATAATAGAGTTTCAAATTTCGTTCTCTCTAATTCTGATGAATACTCATTCTTTGTTTGGTATAGAAAGAAGATTCATTCCTTTGTACCTTCTAATCCTGAAGTTACCTTAATTTCTCTCAATAATAAACCTCTCTTGACAGAAAATCTATTAAGTAACTACATTTCAAACTATACTATGAGATCACCATTTGATATTTCTTCAAAAAGTGCTCCGGCAGATAACTCAGATACTACTTTCGATTGGTATCAATTCATCTTTATTAAAACTGGAAATACATTCTCAATTCGAGTTTTAGACATTAAAAATAACAGTTTAGAGCTACTTAACCTTCCTTTTAATAATACTGACCAAACTGTTTCTCTTTCAATCGGAGATCAAAATGGTGAGCAAATTAACACAGAATTCGCCTTACTTACAAGCTTCAACACATCCATCAAAGATATTTCACGTTACAGAGATATTCCAGTTGATTGTGATCCTTCATGCATTAGTTGCAACTATCTAAACGGTATTTGTAACGTATGCAAAACAGATAGTACTAGCGGCAAAACATGCCCTCAAAACGTCCTGTTACTTAAACGTTCTATTATTCAAAATGTTCAAGATTATAACAAGACTTTATCTGCTCTCGGTTCTTTCAATCCAAGCTACAACTTAAGACTTAGTGATAGTTTCCAAACAGATGTTAATTCAATGACTTACTCAGTTACTACTTGGTTCTCTTTATTCACTAGAAACATGAATAACGTAACTAATGGAAGTGTTGTTCCTCTTTTCAGATTATCAAATAATGATAATGTTGACAAATACAGTACTGTTTATACACCAAGCAGAAGCTTAATAAAATTATCTATTCAATACAGTAATTTAACAAATACTCTTATCCCTTCATATTACTTCCTGGTTTCTCAATTAAATAAAACATTATTCGTTAAGGTTGATGGATTAGAAGTCAGAGAATCTGAATTCATTTACATCCATGCAGGAATCGACGTTGCTAACAAGAACTTCTCTTACACAATTTTCTCTCCTGTAGATGGAAAAGAATATACCAAATCTATTAAACTTACCAATTATCCAGAGAAATTACAAGAAGTAGGTACTTTGAAACTTTTCGGTGTTAATTCAATTAAAGGAAATAGATCTGTAATTCCAAATGGATTCTTCTATAATACAATGGTCTCAGTAAATACTGGATATAATTCAACTTTGGTTAATTTAACTAAAACAAGTAACAATCCATACACCGATACTACTCCTTGCGATTCTAATTGTAACAGATGCTTCGCAGGAATTTGCTTGGAATGTCAACAAGGATACAATCTAGATAGCTCTGCTTGTATTAAGAAACCTACTCTTAATTACATTATCTTAACAGATCAAAACTATGTAAGTGAAAATGACGGCTCTGGAAACTCAATCAATTCTTACTCCATTAAGGTACCTTCCACTACAGTATCCGCAAATCACGGTTTCCAAGTATTCTTAAGAAGAAACTATATTCCATTCATTTATGGATCTACTTATACAAATTTAAGTACTAGAAAGATAATGAACTATGGTTTACTTGACATATATCTTATAGCCACCTCTCAAAGTCAAGCAAACATCAGAATCGATAACCAACTCCTACCCACAAGTAGTATCAGCTTAGGACCAATTGACATTGATGTTAATAAAGATTTCGATTGGTATGCTTTAATTCTATTTGTAGATTATACTAATAGTAATTTAATCGCCACACTTCAAAGTTCAAATGGAGCTAGAGTTGATCAAAAAACTACTCCTTATAGACAATTTAGCTTTGATACAATCTCTTTCAACACTCTTACCAATGAAGTCAGCTTGGTCGGAGCAATTTTAGTAACTGATGTTCCTAGCTTACAAAACTCTATTTTCGAATTCCCATTACTTGAATGTCCAGTTGATTGTAGTCAATGTGTCCAAAATACTTGTAAAGCTTGTGATTATGGATTAACAGCTCTTACTAATTCCTGCATCAAGAAAGCTATTCGTCCATATAACATTTTAATTCAAAGCGAAACTAATCTACCTAACAGTCTTTCTTTATATGATTATTTAAGATATTCTAAAAACCCTAGATTCAGAGATTTCTCAATCATCTTCACTGTCCAAAGCTCAAACTCCTTACCAAATATTGGAAATATATTTAAGATTATTAATAATAATGATGTTAGTCTTGCTAAATACGATCCTTACAGTATTAACTACAATGTGATGACTTTGGAGAGAACTGATTTGAATACCTATGTTCTTTATTACACTACTAGAAGCGAAATGGAAAAAAATAGAACTCCTACAACTGAAAAAATCAATAACTTACCTTCACCTATTGTCAGCGAAACCACAACTATAGGTATTTCAGTTGATCATAATGCTAAAAATATTAATATTTTCATTTATAATACTGAAGGAAATACTGTTTCTCAAACAATTCCTCTTAAGGGTATTTTCGATAATTTTGGAACTTATACCAATATTGTGTTTGGTAATAACTTTAAATCTAAAGCCGAACCTGTTAATCCCAAGTTATCCCTTAATGTAAAAGATATTACTTTCTACTACGAACAACCAATGAATCTCTCTGATTTACAAAAGAATGTCAGAGAAATTTCAAGAAAAATCCAACAACCAGTTTGTAGCAATTTCGGAGCTTCAGGATGTGTATCTTGCTTTGATGGAAAATATCCAGCAATTAAAGGAATTTGTGTTCCTGCTGGAGTTACTAGCTCGCCAGATATTTCCAAAATCCCTCAATTCTTCTTGTTCCCATACCAAATTCAACAGTCTCTAGTAAGTGGGGATTTAGTTCCATCAATGATTGGAACTTACTCAACAAGAATAACTAGCTTTAATTTTGGATTCCAATATAGAAGAATCTCTTATCCAGAAAGCGATTATATTGGTATTCTCTCTTTAGGTATGATAATCCCAGGCTCTCCATTTAATCCTTTACTTTCATTCTATGAAAGAACAAATTCTTTATTCATGTCAAATAACTTTAATTCAAATGGACAATTACTTGGAGAAATCGAGAACATTTATACTCAAAGCTCAAGATTTGGGTGGCTTAGTATCAATGTTGATTGTAATTTGATCACACAAATTTGTAACTTATCCATTTATAACTATGCTACTGATTCTTCAATTTTGAAGACTTTTAGCTCCTCTGCCGTTTTACCAACCAACCTCTACACTCCTCCTGCTGGAGCTAACTTTGCTATAATCTATGATCTTACATCAATTCCTTTAAAAATAAGTGATACTGTTCAGGGAATTCCTGGAAGAAACTCTGAGTGGGAAATTTCAAATATTATGTTCGTTCCCAACTATCAATACTTAGCAAGCGATTTACCTTCTTTGAGATTACCTCTTCCTAAGAAATGTGACAAACTGTGCTTATGTGGATGTGCAGATGGTGTTTGTCCAACAAATTGCAGAGTAAAGAACAATGTAATTAGCATTCAAGATCAAGCTACAACATCTACTACTAGCACAACTACTCCTAAAAATCTTTTCAGAGCTTTATCACAATATATTATTGACAAATCTTATGTTTTCACTCCTGAACAGAGATTGGACACTATTCTAATGAATAACTTCATTGGAAATGTTCAAGTTAATATGAAATCTTACTTCCTTTCTTTACAACAGACAACATCAACTCAGACACTTTCAACTCAAAGTAGTAGTTCTTCTGGTCTTTCATCAATTAGCTTAGTCAGATTCAAAGAAGAACAAGTTTCACTTTCAAATACCAGTACTTCAACATCAAGTCTCTCAAGTAGTTCAAATACTATTTCATCATCATCATTATCTTCCTCATCCTTATCTTCAAGTTCTCTTTCCAGTACATCTACAAGTAGTGGTTTAACAACCTCATCAAGCACTTCTAATCTATTCACAAAAGCTAACAGTGATATACTCTTAATTGTTACAAATCAAGCATTCGAAGCAGTATCTTTATCAGAAGGACAAGTAATTCCTCAATCAATTACGGATTATTCTATTTTGACTGTAAAAGTTAAGGATCTTTATACTTTAAGATTTATTATGGGATCATCAGTTCAGAATAAATTCGTTTCCTATAAAGATGTATCCATCAATAACTCTCTTCAAAATATCACTAAACTTAATATCATTGTCTACTCTGATATAAGAAAAAATATGGCGAAAATCATTATATATGCTGATGACAAGAGATTCGATGTTTCATTTAATTACAACTATTCTACTGAACCTTTGAATAGAAGCTCTATGATATATACTCATTCTTCAATTACTTCCTCTAATATCATTGTCTCCTTAGTAAGACTCGACTATGCTCTTACCTACCTTCTTCAAGATAAAACTGTTTACTCTAATTTCTGTGATAGGTCAACTTGCATTCAATGTTATAGTGATCCTACTGGAGATTCATGTTTAGTTTGTAATGCTTCTTTTGCTCTTTATAATGGAACCTGCAGATCAAGACAATTCACAATTCCAATAGCCAACAAGAAAAAGAGAACAACTGTCTTGAAAGGAAGAAGTCAAAGAGTGCTTAAGAATTAAGTGATTTTAGAG
>Ga0138278_1167411_pt1 | contig 14741 bp, 12 predicted proteins | sample M_130821_M_mt_FD_106922 | JGI IMG/M metagenome (GOLD analysis project Ga0138278, IMG submission 106922) | Freshwater microbial communities from Lake Montjoie, Canada - M_130821_M_mt (Metagenome Metatranscriptome) | ecosystem: Environmental > Aquatic > Freshwater > Lake | place: Canada: Quebec...
AGAAACAGCTTATTTTAAGCTTATCCGAGTAGATCTTGTACGATTACAAGGCCGTACATATCTGGTCTAACCATGGCCTTACCATATCTGGTCATTACAGCCTTACGTGGAACGAAGGTGTTTGGATCAAAGATGGTTGGAGTTGCTTGTAGTGGAACGTATGGAGCGTAAACATAACCGCTCTCTAGGAATGAACCACCCTTGCGACCAACGAGGATTACGTTACGGTGGAAGTATGGGTGAACGATGATGTCCCATTTCTTGTTCATATCGCCAACTTTAACAGCGCCGATTGAACCCTTCTCATCGGTTGCGGTTACTGAAGCGCGGAATCCTGAAGTGAATTCAAGGATGTTAGCAACTTCTGGACCACAAACGAGGAAGTTGGCACCACCACGTAGAGTCTTACGGTGGATGTTTGCAGATACATCGTTGATGGTTTCAACTAGGGTTTCATACCACATTGAAACGTTACCAGTGAAGTCTGGAGGAGCTGCGTAGTTACCGGCACCGATATCGGCACCTGAGTTACGATCAACGAACTTACCTGGACGACGTGACCAGTATTTAACACCAGCAGTTTGACCCTTGACGAGATCGTTTAGGATTTCTTGATCAATTTCAAGACCAATTTGTTCACTTAGCATTGAAGTTAGTTCAACTTCAGCGTCTAGGTTGTGGTAAGCATTTAGATCTTGACCAAGTTCTGGAGTCCAGCTGGCCTTTAGCTTACGTGAACGAGCAGTGATTGAGAAGCTGTCAACTTTTAGTTCAACTTCTGGAATTACAGCGGTACCTTCAAGAACCCATGGGTTTGCACCAACGAGAGCACCGAGAGCGTTTTCGCCAACGTTGTTTAGGTTGTCTTTGATTGGGTATGATAGAGCAACGTGTGATCCAGTAACAAGAGCAACAAGACGAGTGTCGGTATCACCAACAACTACAACTTCTAGTTTCTTGCCGCCAGAGTCAACAACGCGGGTTAGACGACGAACTAGTTTACCGCTGTTTTCTAGAGCAGAACCGGTTACATCGTAAGCACCTTCACCAGCATCAGAAGCAGCTTGTGCAAATGATAGTGAGAAGACATCTTGTTCCGCAAGTAGATCAGCTTGAGCTACTGAGGTTAGTGGAATACGGAATACTGAAACTTTCTTGCCAGTCTCTGCAAGGATATCTGGATCCCAACGAACTAGAGCTTTTTCGGCATCGGTTAGTGCGCTAACAAGGGTGTTGTTTAGTTGGGTGATGACTGAGGCGGTTGGAACGTATGAGTGATAACGGGCAGTGCTGTAACCGTTAGCAAGGTTGTAGAAACCTTTTTCAGCGTAATCAAGACCATCAACACGAACGCCACCAGTGATTTCAACACCTAGACGATCACCGAAGAATGAAGTACCTTTTTGGAATACGCGATCACCGACGTTACCAACGTCAGTTCCACGACGGAAGTCCATGAAGAATACTAGACCTGATGGTAGGCTCATTGGTTGAACTGAGACTAGATCGTTGGCGATTAGGCCAGCGAATACACGGCGAACGATTGGGAACGCAACAGCTGCAAATCCTTGAACATCGCCAGCTGCCATGGTGTTGGCTTCGCGGAGTAGTTCAGCAGCTTGGTTCTCAAGTAGACGTGCCATTGTGCTTTTTTGACGTGAGGACTTTAGACCTTCTAGAAGACCGCTCTTTTCCCATTTGGAAACGATACCTGCGGTTTCTTTTAGCATGTTTCTTTCGACCATGCCTTCAGTTAGTTTTTCTAATACATTATTTCCCATTGTAATCTCCTATGAATGATAATTGGGGGGTTAATTTACTTTTTTAATGCCAGCGAGAGCTTTCATTCTCTCTGCCATAACATCGTTATATGATGCTGGCTCTTTTCTTGCGAGAAAAGGCGTTTGTTTACGGCTAATAGCTTCGCTTAGTGATTTTGGTGTTTTCTCTTGTACACTCTGCACCGTGCTTTGAAGTGTTTCGTAAATTGTTTTTGCCTCTAATACACTTACTGCTCTTGTAATGTTTTCAACAATGTTATTTTTTTGTCGCTCATTCAGGGAGACATTACTTAGAACTTTGTTTGTATATAATAGTTTAGCGTTTGATACATTTGTTTTTTCAAGTTGTTCTTTTAGTGCTTGAACAGCTAAAATAAGTTGATCGTTTTGTTTGTTTGTTTTCTTTACACTTTCTTGTAGTTCTTTAATTCTTTCTGCATATTTCTTGCGTTCTTCAGCTTTCTTATCATCGCGAGCTTCGGCATAAGCTATTGCAGTATTTTCTCTCGCCTTACGCTTGTGTGAACCCATGTAGCCTTCTGATTCAACAGCCATATCAACACGAAGAGCTTCTTCAAGTTCATTCATCTCTTCTTCTGTTAATTCTACTTCTTCTTCTGTTAATGAAGAGTAATCAGTTGATGATTCGCTTTCTGTTGGCGCTGTTGGCGCTTTTTTTTCTTCCTCTTGCTCTGCTTTCTCTCGTTCAGCTTCTAGTGCGGAAGCTCTTGACTTAGCAGCGTTTCCTCTTGCTATATCTTTATCTGCATTTGCTTTTAAATTTGCTATAACGGTTGGATCCGTTACTTCGTCAAGTTCTAATTCGATCTCTTCGTCTAGTTCTTCTTCTTTGGGCTTCATATCTTCATCATCTATAGAAACCCAACGACGACCCTCGTCATAAGCTTCATCAAGTTCTAATTCGATCTCTTCATCGAGATCAAGATTTTCCATCATTGGAAGGGCAGCTTCTGGAGAAGGTGGAGCAGAAACCATATTTGTATCAACACCAGGCTTTGAAGTTAATCCATCAAAGTTGATTGTTACAAGTTCGTTGTCATCGCCGTCTAAATCAAAAAATGCGCTTTTGATATTTTTAAAAACATCATTTTTATTTGCTTCAACAGGAGAAGCGCCAAGGTTTGCCATTGGATCTGGAATTTCTGGAGCGTCGGTTACTGTTGGACCTGCTGGATCAGCAGCATTAGCTGCAGCTGCATCGGGTGACATTTGTGGGGGAGGTTGTGGAGGAGTTACTTCTTCTTGCTCAAGTAGTCTCTCTACGGTCTCTTTAAACTCTTTTGAGTACTTTTCTATCAGGGTTGCTTCTGCGTTTTTCATTGCAGTTTCACGAAGCGCAGCAGCATCGATGATTGCTTGTTCTAACATTGATGACATTAAATTTCTCCCGTACAGGAATTTCTTTTGTTCTTTTGTATTTAAATAGTGTAATATGAGTCAAAATGACAAATTTAAATATAATGATAGTCTTATTGTTTCTTTTCTACAACTTTTTTCTTCTTTTTGACTACCTCTTTGAATTCCCCGTTGAGTTCGTCGTTATGTCTTTTAGCATTCTTTTTATAACCGTTTCTTTTTAGTCTCTCGGTTACACTCTTTTTTTCAAATCTTCTTGTGTAAGAACAGTTTTCATAAAGATATTGAACTAAGGATTCTTTGCTGCACTCCTTTAAGAACTTCTTAATCAACATCTCGGTTGATTCGCTTGATGGACGAACTCCATCTGGTAGTCTTACTTCTAACAATGTTGCATGTGCCATAATTTCCTACGCTTTCTTTCTCTCAAGTATATTGAGTTGTTGATTCCAAAGGTCTGAGTTGTTATTTATCAAGGAACTTATATCCATTCCTTCGTTAATTTTTTCTTCTTTCTCGCTTATCGGCTCTGTACCAGAGAATGGGTCAAATCCCATAAAGTTTAAACTTTTCTTGAACTCTTTTTTAGATTCATTCTTTTTTTGAATTGATTCTTGCTGAAGTTTTTTTATAATAGGTTTATTTTCTACTGTATTTTGGACCTTTTGTGTTACCGAACTTTCCGATATAACTTTCATCAAACCTTCTTCAACAAGAACTTCTTTTAAACACTCTTTAATTAATGGTTTAATAACTTTTTTTAATACTGTTTTATCCATTTTTACCTCAAATAATTATAATATATCATTAAATAGTAGTTTTGTTTTCAAAATATTAAGAAATTATGATTTTACACCGAATATCCTTGGTTGCAAGAGAACTTTACCAGAATTTATACTCTTTATACCTATTTGAGTTATATTTTCGCCTGAACCTATGCTGTCGTAATCAGTACATGCACCAGTAGTACCAACATATACCAATTTACCACCTTGACCAATAAGAGGTACAGCTTCTGCACCATTGACTGTAACTTCACCACCGGTTGTTATTGTATAGGTCGTACCAGATATTTTAGTAACAATACCAATTGCATTTGATTTACGATCATCAGTTTTATCCGCATTACATAAATAACTACCGCTAAATGCAACTATGTTATTTAAACCTATCAAACTTGATGTAAGTGGGCTGGTTAGAATGAATATTGAATTTTGTGCTGAGACGTTGGTTAGTGAACTACCATCACCTATAATTCCAGCAGATGCGGTTAATGAAGATATCGAAATTGATTGTTCAAGTGAAGCAGTGCCGTTTGTGATGGTTATACCAGAACTACCTGTAAATAATGCTCTAACACTTGAAGTAAAATTAGTAATATTATTTATAGAAATCCCAGATATTGCAGCACCACTTCCGCTAAAAGAACCGGTTAAACCAACAGAAGCTGAAACTGATCCAAGGAAATATGCATCTCCAGAAGAAGTTAAACTTCCTGAAACTCTTAATCCTGGGAAGATTTCAATGTAATCAGAAAAATAATTTGTTGGTGCGTTGCCTTTATTATAAATTATACTTGCTACTGAATTTTGCACTCCAGTTGTTGGGTCCGTACTTCCACTGCCAAATAATATACCAGCTCCGTTTAGATCAACGTGAGTACTGGCACCACTCATAATTGTTATATACTTTGTGCCAACTACTATTGAATCCTGCGCTACGGTTGTTAATTTACCTATACTTGCGGTACCTTGAATGGTCACATCGCCAGTAAATAATGCACTTGTACCAGTTATTGCAGATTGGAATTGTGTAACTTTCTGGAAGATATTACCAGAAACAAATGTATTGTCTTCAGTCTTAAAAGCTACGTTATCTCGAGTTAATCCTACAAGGACCGAACAAGTTAATGCGTTTGTAACAACACCATAAACAACGTTTGTATAAATATTACCAGATGTTCTTAGATCGCTTGCTGTTAATTCTCCAAGAACTGTATATGAACCGCTTAAAGTTTTTGCGTTGATCCATTGATTTTGAGCATTAGTATTATAGACAAGTAGATCGCCATTTGCTGGTGTTGGTGCAGTTACGTCATGTAATTCGTCTAACTCATAACCATTTTGAATTTTAACGAATACTGATCCGTTGGCTGTGTTAGCTCTTAATACTTGTCCAAGTCTAACTTCATGATAAGGTGTTGGTGGTTTGGTGTTAGTATAATTACCAGAAGATGAAAGGTAGAACATACTACCTTCGCTATAACCATTTGTATTTACACCAGAAAGTACACCTTCTAAAATTACATAACCAAATTCATTTACTGCAATAGTACCCATAACTAAACCAAGGGTATCAGCAGAAGTAGCATCGTTACCCCAACTTGCAGTTACAGCTAATGGATTATTTCCAACAGCGCCACCGATTCTTACAACCTGACCTTTATTTAAGGTTGTGCCGCCACCATTTTTAACCTTTAATACTGTTTGTTGTCCGAGATTTATATTGAATGGAGAAACATCTACATCATATAGTAAATCTCCTGTGTTTGCACTATAACGAATTCTTCCAGGATTATAAACTGTAGCATCAGCTGGTGGTGTTCTATTAAAATCTATATAATTAACATAGCCATGAGAAGCCGTTAAAACAGATGCAGAAATATGATTTGTTTCTATATTTGCCGCATTAATGCTGGATGCAGTTATAGTGCTTATTTGCGCCCAACTACCAGTATAATAAGAAGAAGTTACAGTTGTTATTTGAATTGCATTTTTTAGTCTGACTTCGTTTCCAACTTCGCCGCTACCAGTTATGCTACCTGAGGTATTAACAGTAGATAATCCTCCACCACCTGTTCCGCCAGAAGATGTGATAACATATTGACCATTGCTTGCAGAAATAGAAATTCCTGATCCTGCAATAAACACATTACGAACATCATTTGACCAAGTGGTGAATTGTGAACCGCTTAGATTTGTTAGATTTAAGCCATTACCATAAAAACCAGTTGATGAACTTACGTAACCTGATGTTTCAATGTTGCCTGTAATTGTTTGATTACCGTTGAAAATATTTGATGCGGTTGTTGCATAATCTTGTGAACCAAGACCACCAAGTGTTAGAGCATCTACATTAGTTATATTTGCACCGCTACCGCTAAATCCAATTGATGCGGTTACAGTATCAAATACGGCGTTTGGTATTGCACCAAGTGAAATCTCACCAGTTAAATTATCATAGATTATTGGAGAGGTGCCACTTATTTGGTTTCTAACATCTGTAATAAAGTTAGGGAAGCTTGATGCAGCACCAGTTAAGTTTGTTAATTGTGATCCATCACCATAGTATGAACCACTAAATGATCCTGTTAATCCAGCAGAAGCGCTGATATATCCAGATACAAGAACATTTCCTGTTATTTGTTGATCACCGTTGAATATATTTGAACCAGTTTTTGCATATTTCTGTGAAGTTAAACCACCAAGAGTTAAAGCATCTACGTTAGTTATATTGGCACCACTACCGCTAAAACCAACAGAGGCAGTTATAGTATCAAATATGGAGTTTGGTTTAATGCCAATTGGATTACCAGACGTACCGCTACCAGTTATATTTCCAGCTGTGTAAATTAAATCAGCTATTCCACCAAATGATATTTCGCCAGAGGAAGTATTGTAAATTATTGGGTATGTGCCACTTAAACGTGCTCTAACATCGGTGTCAAAATTAGGGAAACTTGATGCTGCACCTGTTAGATTAGTTAAGTTTGAACCATTACCATAATATGAACCGCTAAATGAGCCAGTGATACCAGCAGACGCACTAATATTACCAATAACTTCTAATTTGGCACTTGGAGTAGTTGTTCCAACGCCAACTTTACCATCGTTTTTAATAACAAAGGGTGTGGTATCAGGTCTTGTTTCGTCCTCGACTATAAATGTATCAGAAGTACCATATTGACTTAATCTAAGAGTTGGTTGTGTAGAAGATGATGCTGCAAATACAGCAGCGCCATCGCCATTTGAAGAAGTTATATGTAATCTTGCTGGGTATGTTGCGAATGGACCAGTTGTATAACTTCCCCCAGAGATTATTTCTGAGGCTGTTACACCCATGATCATAGGCACGATAGACGTAAATACATTATTTGCCTCAATAGTTAATGCGCCACCGCCATTGTGTCCAATGTTTAATCTTGCTTTTCCGCCAGTATTAGATGAAACACCAAAATATGCTTGGCCGAGAGCAAGACCCATATATGTTCTAAGTGTTGAGCCAGTTTGTCCAAACTCTGTTGCAGCAACAAAAGATCCAGAAACGCCACCAACTATTATTTTTTCTTTTCCAACGCCAAATTGAGTAGCGCTACCTGTGTTATAATAATCTCCAACAATTAAAGGAATGGTTGTATTGCCAAAATTATTTTGATAAGAATCAAATGAGCCTGATGGTCCAATAACAGCTTTTTTAGAATAGAGGAAATCATTGCTTGAAGTATTAAACGTAGCATTAGAACCACTTATTGAACCATTGAAAGATCCGGTAACGCTTCTAACTTGGATATCATCTTTTAATCTAAATTCGTTACCTGTTTTACCGCTACCAGTTATGCTTCCTGATGATAATAGACCACCACCTCCATCAGCGCCTGTCCAATTAATAATACCATCAGCAGGATTGTAGTTAATACCGGTGCCACCGACTAATTGATTGCGAACATCGGAGATAAAACCAGAAGTTCCATTATTCCAGTTGGATCCAGTTAATCCAGATATGCCAGCACCTGTACCACTAAAGGAACCAGTGATACCAGAAGAAGCACTAATAGAAGATGCGTTTATAGTACCACCTAATAGTGATCCAGTTAATCCAGCAGATGCACTAACTGATACGGCATTTACATTGCCTCCGTATAGTGAGCCTGTTAAACCAGCAGATGCACTAACATAACCTGTTATATTTTGGTTACCGGTAAAAGAATTATTAGTTGCAAGTTTGGCAAAATCACCTGATGAATATGTATCAAGTCTTGATGCTGTATTGGCAGTTAGTGAATTACCAGCATTTATTGCATAAGAAGCAGTATTATATAATCTACCAGAGAAACCAGCAGAAGCAGTAACAGATACGGTAGAAACGTTATCAACTAATTTAATAGGATCTAAGGAGTCTTTGCCACTTCCAGTTAAATTGGAGCCAGTTACAACACCAGTAAATGGCGATGCGGATATTAGACCTGTTGAAGAGTTGTATGAAATTCCTGTTCCGCCTGAGAGTTGATTGCGAACATCTGTTGCAAAACTATTTGTTGGTCCCCAGTTTGAAGCGGATAGATTGGTTAATTGAGTACCACTACCACTGAAATATCCAGAGACTACTTTAACATTGCCAGTTACATAGACATCTCCACCTTCCATTTGAAGATATCCACCGGCTGCAATACGGATATTAGAAGGAGTACCTGCTAAATTAACAAATCTTTGTGTTCCCCACCAATTTTGTGTTGTTGGTCCCTTGTTTAGCAGTGCATATTCAACAGCAGCTAAACCGCCAAGTTTATCTGCATTTGTTGCAGTTCCATAAAGTGAACCAGAAACACCACTTGATGCTGTTATGGCGTTTGCAACAATATTTCCGTGATATTCTGTTAAATAAGATTGTGTTACGCCGCTGAAAGATACTGTACTATCTGAAGTAATATCTCCGTAAGTAGCAATTGCACCAACACCACTACCATTTATCTTTCTAAAACCAGATAATATTAATGTGTTCCACAAGAATACGTTTCTGGTTGTATTAATTGCTGCGGAATTGACGGCAGCAGCATTTTTCATATTGAAGCTACAATCTGTTAAATACATTGTAGGATAGAAATATTCTGGTGATGGATATGCTGGTCCTGTTGTGCTTTCATTTATAATTGCAGAACCAGTAACCCTTCCTGACATTTCAATCAGCATCCTATCGGCTGCTAAATAAACATCGCCAGATGCACTAATGGCATTAGTTACACCAGCAATGCTTGATGAGCAATACATTTCAACCGTATCTAAATTTATATCACCACCTTGGAACTTTAATGCATCAACACCTGCTCGTTGTGAATTAAATTTAACATTTCTTGCAATTATTTTTGTATTGCTGAAATTTCTTGTACTGGTGGTTCTTAGGATACCGCCATATGATGCAAAATAGGAGTTTTTTAAATAAACAGAACCAGAACCATTTCCCTGTAGTGTAACTACTGGATCAGTACCGGCGCTGTTGAAGAGCAAACCTTCAAATCCAACTACGTGATTATATTTCTGTGTTGCGCTTGCAAAATCGATACTTGCAGAACCTGCAATTTCTATTGCTCTCTGATCAACTTTATTTAAATGTGATCTAATATATGTATTATGACGTGTAATTGAAAGATTTTCTGTATATTTTCCTGGCGCAACTTCAACTATAACGCCTTTTGAAAAGTCAGAATAATTTGAAGAAGCGTAGTTTAACGCTCCTTGAATTGTTTTAAATGGATCGGTTAAAGAACCATTTTGTGTAGAACTTGTGCTACCAGAAGAAACATAGATGATATAATCAGCTTGAGTTGGAAGATTGGTTAAGCCAGAAGCATCACCGTAAAATCCAGCAGAAGATGATATGCCTTGTGAAGCAGTTAAGCTACCAGAAACTTTTAATCCTGGGAAGACTTCAAGATGATTCGTTGTTGCATCACGGTATAAAACATATGCAACAGATCCCATATCACCAGTAGTTCCATCGGTGCTACCACTTCCCCACAAAAGACCAGCACCGTTCATTTGAGCATGAGTGCTGCTTCCGCTAAGTAAAGTTATATATTTGTCACCAATTACAAGGGATTGTTGATAGATTGTATCAAGGTGTGCAATGCTTGCAGTTTGAGTTACAGTTAAATTCTGTACAGTAATATTGTTATCTAAGCGCACCTCGTTTCCAGAAGTACCATCACCAATAATTCCATTGCTTGTTGATACTGAGGTAACAACACTACCAATTCCTTCACCAGCAACCCATTCTTGTCTCGCAGCGTCCCAAGTTAAAACTTGACCATCAGATCCAGTTATATATGGAATGCCTTGAGTTGAAAAACCTTCGTTGAAAGACATATTTTTATTTCCCTTGTAATTTTAGTTTTTTAGCCTACACCAACAGAACCAGACCAATTATTTGGAAGATTGGAAGCATCGATACCAGTTAAGCCAACGATAACCGATGCAGAGACTTGAGAACCGTTATCTGATAATAGATAAAGCTCAGTTACTCTTAGATCTCCTTCAAAAGATTCGCCTTTGTTTAAAAGGAAATAGTTATTTGTATCTTTTATTCCGTTTCTGCTAAAGCCAACTCTTAAACTGGTTGAACTTGGATTAACATTTTTTACTACTATAAATCTTGTAACGTATGGAAACTCAATTTGTAGTGGCTCGCTTGATACAGTTGGAGCAACTGATGAACTGACCCATGGAATAGAAGAGATTTGATAACTTCCTACGCTTCCAAGTCCGCTTTGTGGTGTGTAATAAGGATTTGCCATTTTATTTTCTCACTATATCGTTTAATAGACGGTTTAATCTGTCTGCTTTAGTAAATACTTCTTCGCTTTTTCTTACTTTTCCTTCGCTCATCATAAATGCGCCTGGAGTTGATGGTTCTTGAACGAAATCAAAACAAATAAGTTGAAAATCATCTTCGACTATTGTTTTTCCTTCTTGTTTATGCGTTGATCCAAGACCTCTTGAACTAATTCCAAGTTTAACACCACTCTTAACAAGCGATTTTAAAATATTTCCAGAGGGAGTGTCTAAAACCCTAACTTTTCCCATAACACTATCGCCTTCCCACCATACTTTTGTAACCATGTGGGAAGCATTTTTAAGGTTAATTACGCTATCGTCAGGATGGTCTAATTCCCCTAATGCTCTGCGATCTTCAACTATTTTTTGATAGTTTTCTACTTCACGACGGAGCACCTTTTCTGGGTAAACTCTTCCATTTCCATTTAGGTGATCGCACTTTTGCATAACACCCGTAAGAAAAAGGACTCCACCCTCTCTAACCATCTTTCTTTCATCTTCGGTTAGGAGATCAGGGCAAAATCCACCTTCGCACAATTCGTAAAATTCTCTAAGTATTTGTTTGCTCATATTTTTATTCTTTATGGTTATAGCCCTCCTGATTTTTTGTCAGGAGGGCTAAACTTATGATCCGTTGCAACAATGACGTACTACTGGTAGAAACCATTTTTTGTCATTAGTTTTTGTTCTAGTTTGCTTTTTTATCAGCATAATATTCACCTTCTTTCCAAAATTTTCCGCTCGTAATGTTATATATAGTTGTAATACATACGTCGTATTCTATAGATAATTTTTTAGCAGATATTCCTTCTTCTTTCTTAGACCTTATTTCTCTGACAGTATCCATATTTAATTTTGCGGCGGGATTTTTTTCTCCCCTACATTTCAAAGATGTTAGAAGTTTAGAAATGAACTTTCTTTTTTTGCCTTTTTGTACTTCACTAATTTTTCTCTTTGTTTCCTCAGAATGCTTTTTGCCCAAATTTATTAATCTTAATTTTTCTTTAGCACTATCCGGCATTTTAAACCCTATATTACTTCCGGCTATTATATTTATGTTATATCCTATATTTCTATCGTAGCTTTTGAATAGGTCTAAGAAAAATTGTTCTCTTATTAAAATTTCTTCCGGATTCTTTATTTCTTCTAATATTTCAAAAACAAAATTTTCATTTCCGTATCTATCCCAAGCTCTTTGTAATAAACAATTTCTATGTTTTTTGTTTTTTAAACTCCATATATGCTGCTGCTTTCTAACCGTAAAATTATTTGTGCTACCAATATAGATTTTATTATTTACAATATTTGTTATTTTATACACAACAATTTTAGACATTTCATTCTCTTTCTAAACTATAAATAGTGTTTCTACTCTCTTTTTACCTTAAATAATATTCCATCATCATCAACTAATCTGCTGATAAAATAAGAAGCACCGGAACCTATAAACCCAGCGATTAAAATATTAAATGGAACACTAATAAAAAACCAATTAAATAATCCTACCCAAAATCCCATACACATCGTACATTTAAATAGTTTTCCAAAAAAGCCATTTTTTGGTCTAATATTATTAAAAATTGATCCATATACAAGGATCATGGTCATACCATAGCAGGCTAAAATAAAAGCTAATAAATTAGACATTATATATTTTCCTATTGAGTATTGTATTTATCTAATTCTTGCATAACTTTTTGTAAGTATTTTACTTCACTATCAACTTTATCGATTAAAAGTTTAATATACGGTTTGGAAGGCATGGCACCCGCTTCTTTAGTCTCTAACCAAAATTTTTTTAAAGTTGGATCAGTTTGTTTTATTGTTGATCTGAAAGTTTTTGTAAAAAATGGCCTATAGGTATTAATCAAAAAATCTCTCAATTGTTGAGGGTCTTGAATAGTATCTGCTTTCTTCATAATTTGATCTATTTGATCTGATAAAGAATCAACATTTATCATATGCGGAGCTACAATTTCATTGTATTTTTGTTTTTCTATTTGTGAAGATTTTTCCGGGGCTTCAGCATAGTCTTTTTTTAAGTTTTGAAGCAAGGCGTATTGTACTCTTAAATCTGCTGCTGTTTTTTCAAGTTCTTGCTGTCCCCAAGCTTGAAGAAGCTGGGACTTTTGTAAGTTTGCTACTTCTTCTTTAATAATTTCTTTTAAATATTCTTTTGAAATTTTCATCTATTTTCTCCTAGTAATTATATCGATAAATACCACGAGTTGGAAAGCCATATTTTGGAATACTTCCTTTAAATGGCTCCTGTGGAACTTCTCCAAGCTCTGTTGAATTTTCTGTATCTGGTTCAATAAGTGCTTTTTCAAGTTCGTCTTCGTATGCTTTTTGGTAAGCAACTACTGGACGTTCTTGTTCGATGTAATTTGCTAAATTATAAATAACAACTTGCAGTGGATCTTCTCCACCTGGAGCAGATTGTGGATAAACTGCCTGCAGTGAACCAAAAACATTTCCACCGGAAATAGAATCAGGAGAAATAACACCTTTTATAACCAGTGTTTTTAATATTTCTTCTTGTGTATTATACGTATACTCATTTTGTTGAGCTTTTGGTAGAACTAATATTTTTTGTTTCTCTGGCATAACAACAACATCAATTTCTGGATGTTCTCTCATTATATAATCGCCAGATAATGTTTTTGCAATCTGTATTTCTTTTGGTATTCCAGTTTCTTTATCGCTTAGGACAACTTTTAACATTAGTGGTTTACCTCATGAACAAATTGTTGAATTTTTAGAATTTTTTCAAGCATATCGTGAGTAATTTCTTTTGCGTCACGAAAACTCTTTAGGAAGTCTTTAACGTTTTGTGTTTTTTGTTTCATTCCTTCATCGCTCTTAATCTCTTCACTCTTTAGAGCAGCTTCAAGACCTTCCTGTAATCTTTCAATCTCTTCATTTAGATAAACTCTAAGGTCTATTCCGTCGTCAGCAAAAGAGCCAACAAAACGTGTTAGTAAATCTTTTTGTTCTGATAGAAGATCAGAATATTTTTCATTAAACTTTTTTGTAAACGTATTGTACAGGATGTTGTCAACTGGCTTTAGATTATTTACTTTTTCTTCAAGCTTAGAAATTTGTTGTAAAACGGTTTTTTCTAAAAGAATTTTTTCTTTTATTGGAGTTGTGTCACTAAACACTTGTGTTATTGTAGCAAGATTTTTATAGCTTGGTACAAAGTTGTTATAGACCTTACCACCAAGGTACTTATTAATAACACTAATAAGTGTAGATTGCTCATTAAATATCTTTTTCTTATCAAGTTTTTCATATCTACTCTTAACTTCTTGTAGGTATTTGTCTGCAATTTCATTTTCAACTGTTCCCTTGTCAAGAGCTTTATATAAATTTAGCTCTTTTCCAAGTTCTGTTTTTGGTCCAAAGAAATCAAGAATCATCGTTTTAACAAAATTGGCTCTGTTGATATCTTTTTCTAAAATTGCTTTTGTGCCTTCTATTGAAAGTGCTTCAAAAAGAAAAGCGGTATTTCTTTTTTTATGATGCTTAAATTTGTATTCTTTACCCATAGATATCATCCTTAAACAATATTTTATATTTAATATTGTTATTATCGCAGAACGTCATGCAAGCTGTATTTTTATTCCTCTTTTTTGTTTTCTTCTAATGCTTTAGAAAGTAAGTTTAATTTTTGTTCTACTTCTAAAAGAAGTTTTTCATCTTTTTTATAATTATCTTCTACGTGTTCGCGAATGCCTCTTGAAAATGTGTCAAGATCACTTTTTCCTGGGAATAGACTGCGTTTTGTGCTGCCTAACACGGATTCAGGAGAATGCGTTCTTGCTGTATGTCTTTGAAATGCACCAAGACCCTTGCTACTGTGCGTTACTTTTTTATAAAACTTACCTTTTGATCCCGGTGTGAGATATGATCCGTCGCTACGTTTTGCTGGTGCTGCCAAAAGTGCTGATTCCTCACCACCTGCTTCTCCTCC
>Ga0138278_1044785_pt1 | contig 14700 bp, 24 predicted proteins | sample M_130821_M_mt_FD_106922 | JGI IMG/M metagenome (GOLD analysis project Ga0138278, IMG submission 106922) | Freshwater microbial communities from Lake Montjoie, Canada - M_130821_M_mt (Metagenome Metatranscriptome) | ecosystem: Environmental > Aquatic > Freshwater > Lake | place: Canada: Quebec...
CGACGTTCAATTAAATATGATTCAATTTGGTTCGATAATTCTAATGCTACACCAATAACAATAAGCATTCCTGTTCCAGATTCTTCAAAAGGAATATGGAAAACTTTTTGTAAAATTGCTGGTAAAACTGCTAATGTTGCTAAATAAATAGCCCCAACCAATCCAACTCGCGTTAATGTATAATTAAAATAATCTGCAGTTTGCTTTCCTGGACGTAAACCCGGAACAAACCCGCCACCTTTTCTAATATTTTCAGCAAGTTCTGTTGGATTAACAAACAAAGCTGTATAGAAAAATGAAAACATAATAACTAAAAGAAAATCAACTACTGTCAATAACGGCCCATTATAAAACGACTGAACAACCATCAATAATGACGGAAAATAAGATGATAACATGCTTGCAATCATTAATGGAAAACGAATAACCGTTGACGCAAAAATAACAGGCATAATACCAGCACTATTAATTTTGAAAGGAATATAGGTACTTTGACCACCATATACTCGATTTCCAACTACTCGTCGTGCATAATGCACCGGAATCTTCCTATCCCCTTTTTCTAAGAAAACAATCCCTGCCGTAATTGCTAAATACGCTATAATTACCGCAATTGCTGTTAATATATGAGTATGACCTTGTTCAACCATAGCCATAAGCTTTAAAGCGTGTGCTGGATAACTTGATATAATACCAGCAAAAATAAGCACAGAACTTCCATTCCCAATTCCATGTAAAGAGATTTGATCACCCATCCACATTACAAGCATAGCACCAGCTGTTAATGTTAAAATGAAAGTAATTCTAAATCCCCATCCTGGAACAAGAACGATTCCTTTGCTTTCCAAGAGCATAGCATACGAAAAACTATACGCAACACTTAATGCAAGTGCTAAATAACGCGTATATTGATTAATAATTTTTCGACCATATTCACCTTCCTTCGTCAATTGTTCAAAAGAAGGAATTGTCATTCCCAAAATTTGCATAAAAATTGATGCTGTAATATACGGTTGAATTCCCAACGCAAAAACAGTACAACGACTTAAAGCGCCTCCTGAAAATATATCAAAAAAACCAAGAAACCCACCAATTCCAGATTTTTGTTGCATAAGGTCTGACAACATCGGAACATTCACCCCAATAACTGGAATATATGTACCTAAACGATTAATTATCAAAACTCCAAGAACAAATAAGATTTTTTTTCTTAGTTCTGAAATAGCAAAAATATTGCGAAAGCTTTTCAATAAAACCACGGCTTACCTCTCTTGTATGACTCTAGCCTCTCCACCTACTCCGGTGATTGCTTCTTTTGCACCATTACTAAATGCATCAGCTTCAATCGTCACTTTTTTAGATAAAGTTCCAGTTGCTAAAATTTTCAGCAACCAACCTTTTTTCAGTAATCTTCTTTCGATTAAAATATCTTTTGTTACAACGTCACCATCTTGTGAGAAAGACTCAATTTGACGCAATGTAACAACACCAATTTTTAAAGCAAAAGGAGCATTGCTAAATCCTCGTTTTGGTAAACGACGAGATATTGGCATTTGACCACCTTCAAAAGAAGGCCTTACGCCTCCACCTGAACGAGCATTTTGACCTTTACCGCCTTTTCCGGCTGTACCACCACGGCTACCGCCTCTACCAACACGTTTTCTTTTTTTAGTTAATTTAACTAAACTATTAAGCTGCAACATCTTTTCCCTTAATGATTTCTTCTGTTGTTTTGCCACGAAGATTTGCAATGTGTTGAAGCGAACGTAGCTTTGACAAAGCGTTTAACGTTGCTTTTACCACATTTTGACTGCAAGAAGCTCCTAATGATTTTGCTAAAACATCTTTAATACCTAATGCTTCCATTACAGCTCTAACTGATCCGCCTGCAATAACACCAGTACCTTTTGATGCTGAACATAAAATCACGGTTGTTGCACCATGTTTTCCTGTAACATTATATGGAATCGTACTACCACGTAAAGAAATTTTAATACGTTCTTTACGAGCCTTTACTGTCGCTTTTGCAATAGCAGAAGAAACTTCTCTGCTTTTACCTAAAGCAATTCCAACGCTTCCATCTTGATCTCCAGAAACAACAAAAGCTGAAAATGCAAAACGTTTTCCACCTTTAGTAACTTTTGTTACACGGCGAACGCTTACAACACTTTCAAATGATGTATCTTCTGGTTTTTGGGCAATTCTTTTATTCATTATATTTTCACCATTATATACTGCTAAATAATCTGATTAGATCTGTAAACCGCCTTCACGCAGACCTTCAACAACTGACTTCACGCGTCCATGATATAAAAATCTACCTCTATCAAAACAAACTTGCGTAACGCCAGCTTCTTTTGTTTTTTGAGCTAAATCTATACCAACCAAGCGAGCTGCTGCTGACTTATCAACTTCATTATTTTTAAGAACTAAAGTTGATGAAGATGCAATTGTTTTTCCAGCAGCATCATCTATGACTTGCGCATAAATATGATTTAAGCTTCTGAAAACAACAATACGAGGCTTGCCTCCAGCTGTCATCTTGATTTTATAATGCACTCGTTGCGCTCGACGCGCACGACTTTTTTGCAAAACTTTTTCTTTCATATCCAAACCTTAGCTTTTATTTATCGCCTTTTGTTTTACCAGCTTTACGTATAATCACTTGATCAGAAAATCTAATCCCTGTGCCTTTGTAAGGTTCTGGCATACGTAAAGCACGTATTTTCTGAGCGAAATCCCCAGCCAAAAATTTATCAAAAGAACTTACAATTATATTTTGCCCTGATTTATCAATTTCTACAGTAACATTTGCTGGCAAAGCAAAATTAATTTTATGACTATAGCCTAAAGAGAATACAATTTCTTGTCCTTGCAATACACCTTTAAAACCAAGTCCTACAATCTTAACTTCTTTTTTGAACTTTTCACGAGAACCAGATATTTTATTAAAAAGCAACGCTCTATGCAATCCCCAGAAATTATTACTTTTTTTATCTTCTGGATTTACAAGACCAAGTGTTAATTGATCGTTTTCAAATGTTGCTGTTAAACAATCTGGCAATACATGTGTACCTTCAGCGTGAGGTCCCTTGTATTTAATATTTTGTCCATCAATATCAATACGAACACTCGCTGTTGATATTGATTTTCGGCCAACTTTAGACATGCACGAGCCCTTTCTACTACCAAACGGTACAAATAATTTCACCACCAACACGCATTTTTTTTGCTGTTTTATCAGTTAACAATCCTTTGTTTGTTGTTAAAACTGAAATTCCCAATCCACCAATAACCGGTTTCATGTTCCCAATACCAGCATAAATTCTACGACTTGGTTTACTTACTCGTGTAATTTCATGAATCACAGATTCATTATTTACATATTTCAAAACGACTTTTAATTCTTTTTTAACAACATCATTTTCATGAAGAACTTCAACGCCGCTCACAAAACCTTCTTCTTGTAAGATTAATGCTAATTCATATTTTAATTTTGAATACGGCATACTTACAGAAGCTTTTGAACGAGCAATTCCGTTTCGAATGATTGTTAAACAATTTCCCAAGATATCAATTGACATAACTTTTCCTTATTCCCTACCAGCTAGCTTTTCTTACACCTGGCAATAAACCAGCTGAAGCAAGCTCACGAAAAACAATACGAGACACCCCAAAAAATCTTAGAAAACCACGCGCTCTGCCTGTTTGACTGCAACGATTTCTAATTCGTACAGCGCTTGAATTTTTAGGCAAATCTGAAAGTTTTGCTTGGGCAGCCATACGCTCTTCCAATGATAATGAAAGATCAACAGTTGCTTTTTTCAATACCGCACGACGCTCTTTATAAAGCTCAACCATGCGGATTCTTTTATTATTTTTTTCTACAGAAGACTTTTTTGCCATAGACGGACCCTATAACCTTAACTGTTTTTTTGAGCAAATGGCATACCAAAGCCTTTTAACAATGCGTATGCATGCTTATCATTTTTTGTCGTTGTGTGAATAGTAATATTCAAACCATATATTTTACCAGCTGTATCATAATCTACTTCTGGAAATATAACCCATTCTTTAATACCAATATTGTAACCACCACGACCATCAAGTTTTGAAGGCAGCCCACGAAAATCTCGCACTGTTGGCAAAGACAAGTTTATCAACCTATCGAGAAATTCATACATTCTGTCGCGTCGCAACGTAACCATCGTTCCAAGTGGCATGCCAGCTCTAATTTTAAATCCAGCAATAGATTTTTTTGCAATTGTACGAACAGCTTTTTGTCCTGCAATAGAAGATAAAACTTCTTCTACTTTTTTCAAAACTTTACTATCGCCAACAGCTTCTTTAACACCGATATTTAAAACAATCTTAGAAATTTTTGGAACTTCCATAACATTAGACAATGCTAACTCTTTTTGCAACTGAGCAACCAATGTATTTTTGTAAAAGTCCTCTAAGCGTGGTTGATATGCCTTGTTCATTTAATAACCCTTATGACGCCTTGATATTATTTTCTATTTAATTTATTTAATCTAACAGGCAGACCAGTTAAACTATCAACTGGCAAAACATTTGAAATATCAATAAAAGCTTCACGCTTTTGAATTCCGCCTGCTTCACCTTGACGTTTCGGTTTAATATGACAAGTGATAATATTAACACCTTTTACTTTGACTTTATTATTTTTAAAATCAAAGGCCATAATTTCACCTTGTTTGCCTTTATCTTTACCTGTTAAGACAACAACTTTATCGTCTTTTCTTAATGTTTTCATATTCTATAATCCCTACAAAACTTCAGGCGCTAATGATATTACTTTAGCATAACCTTTTGCACGAATTTCTCTAGCGATTGGTCCGAAAACACGAGTTGCTACCATTTTACCATCTTTAACAATGATACCAGCATTATCGCCAAAACGAATATAAGAACCATCTTTTCTACGAAACTCTTTTCTTGTTCGCACTATTAACACATCAACTACATCACTTTTTTTGACTATTCCATGAGGAACTGCAACTTTAACAGCACATTTAATCAAATCGCCTAAATAAGCAAATTTCTTATGAGTACTTCCGACAATGTGAATACATTGTAATAGTTTTGCACCAGAGTTATCAGCTACTTCAAGAAAAGATTCTTTTTGTATCATAATGTACTACCTTATTTAACGATACGGTGTAGGTACATGAACTTAGTTCTTGACTTTGGAGCACCAATATAAAATTCTACGGTGTCGCCCATTTTTGCCAAAGATTGCTCATCATGAACTTTATACTTCGTTGTCTTTTTCACGATTTTATTAAATTTTTCATGCTTAAAAGAACGTACATATTTGACAACGATGGTTTTATCCATTTTATCAGAAACAACTTCTCCAAGCATTAATTTTCTTTTAATTTCCATGAGCTATTCCTTGTTGTAACAAAGTAAAAGTGCAAGCTAAGCTTTTTCGCAACTTTCTCACTAAATTAACATCTTTAACCGGCTCTGACATCTTCTTCATTCTAATAGTGAAGATCTCTTTTTTTATCTCGTTTGCGTAAGCTGCAAGCTCCGCAACAGATAATTTTTGTAGCTCTTTTTTAAAAGCTTTCCGCATAGCCATAGCTTTTATACCTTCTTAACAAACTGTGTTTTCATAGGAAGTTTATAAGCAGCTTTTTTAAATATAGCTTTTGCTTTTTCTTCATCTACTTCTGACAGTTCAAAAATAATTCTTTCACGTTTCACAACTGCAACCCAAAACTCTGGATTACCTTTACCTTTACCCATACGAGTTTCAGCAGGTTTTTTAGTGATCGGTTTATCTGGGAATACACGAATGAAAAGTTTACCTTCTTTCTTGATTTCGCGAGAAATTGTCATTCGAGCAGCTTCAATTTGCTGCGCACTAAACCAAACTGGTTCAAGCGCACGCAATCCGAAAGTACCAAATTCTAACTCACGAGCACCTTTTGAAAGACCACCCATTCGTCCTTTTTGCATTTTTCTAAATTTAGTCTTCTTTGGCATTAACATAGGAACTCTTTCTCTACTTTGTTAAACAAGCTGAAAATCACCCTTACAGATCCAGACTTTCACACCAATAATTCCATAGGTTGTCAATGCTCTTGCATAACCATAATCGATGTTGGATCGTAAAGTATGTAATGGAACAGAACCCATACGAAGCCACTCAGCACGAGCAATTTCTGCTCCGTTAAGACGGCCTTTGCAACAAATCTTAATACCTTGGGCACTTGATTTCATTGCTGAGGTTCCAGCTTTTTTCATTACTTTTTTAAAACTTGCACGCTTAACCAACTGATCTGCAATGTTTTTTGCAACAAGAACTGCATCCACTTCTGGATTTTTTATTTCTTCTACAGAAATATCAACACTTGCAACTTTCAACATTTTTGATATATCTTTACGTAAATTATCGATTTCTTGTCCTTTTTTACCAATGACAAGACCAGGACGGCTTGTATGTATAATAATACGTACAGCATTGCCTGTTTTTTCGATTTCTACTCGAGATAATTCTGCTGCTTCAAGCGTTTTATCTAAATATTTTCTAATTTTCAGATCTTCAAGAAGTTCTTTTGCATAAGAACCTTTGCGACCGTCGCGTGGAAACCACTTTGCATCCCAATCACGATACACCCCAACGCGAAAACCAATTGGATTAACCTTTTGTCCCACCAAGTTTCCTTTAAAAATTACTTCGTATTAACTGTATTAATTTGTTCAAGTACAACTACGATATGACTCGAACGTTTTCTCTGTATCGAAGATCTACCCATTGCTGATGGTTTAAAATATTTATGAACAGGACCGCCATCGATTCTAATTTCAGAAACTTTTAAATCGCCCACAGCTATTTGTGATAAATTTTTTGCGTTTGCTACAGCTGACTCTATCGCCTTTCTAATCGGCGTAGCTTTCTGTGCAGGATACACAGCAAGCCAGTCTAAAGCGTACTGAGCTTTTTTCCCTCTTACAACGTCCACAATTGGACGTAATTTGTAAGGAGAATATTTTACATACTTAGCTATTGCTTTAAATTGCATGTCTAACTTTCTCTCTATAATTATATTCTAACACAAAAACCATGTAACTCAAACTTTTAACCAAGTTCACAGCTATCTAACTATTTTTGTCCACTGTGAGCTTTAAATGTTCGAGTTGGAGAAAACTCACCCAAATGATGGCCAACCATATTTTCTGTGATGAATACATCTAAAAACTTTTTGCCATTATGAACAGCAAAAGTTAATCCAACAAACTCAGGTATAACCATACTTCCACGAGACCAAGTCTTAATGGTTTCTTTTTTAGTACCTGATTTTATCTTCTCCACTTTTTTCATCAAAGAAGGGTCAACAAATGGCCCTTTTTTTGCAGATCGAGACATAGTTATCCCATTCTTTTCTACGTTATGTTATTTTATTTACGTCTTCTTATAATTTTCGCATCTTTACGTTTGCGAGTTCTTGTACCCTTACAACCTTTACCCCAAGGAGTTACAGGATGTGATCCAGATTTAGATCTACCTTCACCACCACCATGTGGGTGATCAACAGGGTTCATAGCCATACCACGTACAGATGGTCGAATACCACGATTTCTTGAACGTCCCGCTTTACCCCAAGAAATGTTTTTAAAATCAGCATTTCCTAAAGAACCAACAGTAGCCCAACAATCTAAATTAATAAGACGAACTTCATTTGAAGGCATTCTTAATGTTGCAAAATCATTTTCTTTTGCAATAATTTGAGCACCACAACCTGCACTACGCACAAGTTTTCCACCCGCATTTGGTTTCATTTCAATATTATGAATTGTAAAACCAACTGGTATAGATCTTAATGGTAAACAATTACCAACAGTCGGTTCAACTTGCTGTCCTGCAACAACGCGAGAACCTACAGCTAAACCTTCTGGCAAAAGCATATAACGCTTAACACCATTTTTATAAACAGCCAATCCAATACGAACGTTGCGACTTGGATCATACTCAACAGTTGTAATTATACCTTCTATATCACGTTCGCTACGCTTAAAATCAATAACACGATATCTTTGAGCAGCACCGCCACCCTGATGACGCATCGTGATTCTACCGTATGCATTTCTTCCACCCTTTTTTTTCAAACCAATCGTTAATTGTTTATGAGGCGTAGTTTGAGTAATATCACTATTACTCAAAAATGTCTGAAATCTTAACGATGGATTTTCGGGTTTTCTTGTTACTATAGCCATTCAACTATCCTTAACCGTTATTTTGTTCAACAGGCGCAGATGAAGAAACTCCTGCTTTCGCAGCAACATCCCCAAACAAATTAATGTTATAGCCTTGTTTTAATGTTACATATGCACGTTTACAAGTTTTCCCAGTTGTTATGATTCTTGATTTAGTCATACGACGTTTACCTTTACGAACCAATATAGCAACTTTTGAAACATGAACACCAAACAATTTTTCTACCGCTTCTTGAACTAACGGTTTGTTAGCATGCATATGTACTTCTAAAACCAACTTTTGTAATTGTTGATTTTGTCGATAAGCTTTATCAGAAACGATTGGCCCTTGGATAATATCATAAATACTTAATTCCATTGCGCCACCATATCTTTAAAATTGCTGAAATCTTTTTTTAATACCACTAAATAATCGCTATTTGATAAATCATATGCGTTTAAAGCATCAAAAGAAATAACTTGAACATTTGGTAAATTTCTTAATGATAACCAACTTGCGTAATCATCTCGTTGTAGAAAAACACTTACTTTTTTACCTACAATATTCATATTTTGTAATGCTAAAGCACCTGCTTTTGTTGATGGTTTATTATCAACAAGCTGAAAATCGTATGAAATAATTTTATTATTTTCAACGTATGCAGCAAGCAAAGCTCGCATAACTTCATATTTAGTACGTTTCGTTACTTTTAATGTACGAGTACGTGGTTGTGGCCCGAAAATAACGCCTCCACCTCTCCATAATGGAGATTTAGCCATACCAGCACGAGCTCTACCTGTTCCTTTTTGTTTCCAAGGTTTTCTTGTTGACAATGAAACATCTGCTCTTCCTTTACAACCAACAGTCCCTTGACGCCAGTTTTGTAAAAGAGCTCTAATCCAAACAGCATAGCTATGAGACATATCTTTTTCAGGAGCCGTTAACTCTAAATCTTTCATAGAAGGAAAATCTATAGCGAAAGACTTTTCGTTTACTTTTTTTGTATCTTTTATATCTTGCTTAGTCATTTTCTATCCACGTTTCCTAAGGAACACTAAAGATCCTGGTTTTCCAGCCATTGAACCTTTAACGAGTACTATGCTATCTTCTGAACGCACTTGAACAACTTGTAACTTTTGTACAGTTCTTTGTTTGTCACCCATGTGTCCAGGAAGTCTTTTACCTTTGATAACTTTACCTGTTGCACGCATGTTTCCCATACTTCCAGGTCGTTTTCCGAAAGTTGAACCGTGACTCTTCGGACCGCCGGCAAAGCCGTAACGTCGAACAACACCAGCAAAACCACAACCTTTTGTAATACCTGTCGCATCAACAGAGTCATCTTTAGCTAAAATAGTTCCTAAATCAACAACTGAACCGACTATAAGCCCTTCAGGTAATGCTGAAACAGAAATTTCTTTAATAAAAAGACAGTACTGTTTTAATTTTTTTAACCATTCTTGAGCAAACGGTTGACCTTGATACTTTTTACGTAAACAAGCAACCTGTACTGCTGTATAACCATCTACTTCTTGAGTTTTAATTTGGGTCACAAACCAACCTGAAGTATCAACAACTGTCACTGGCACCACAGCATTATCATCTGCGAAAACCTGTGTCATGCCAACTTTACGACCCCAAATACCTTGTATCATTTCTTAAACCTTTCTGATCTATCTGATCTCGACGTCAACGCCAGCAGATATATTTAATTTCATCAAAGCTGTCATAGTCTGATCAGATGGAGAAATGATCTCCAAGATACGCTTATGCGTAATCAGCTCAAATTGTTCTCTTGATTTTTTATTTACGTGCGGTGAGCGTAATACCGTAAAACAACGATGCTTATTAGGTAAAGCAACTGGACCAACTAAGTCAGTCCCAGTTTTTTTTGCAGTTAAAGCAATTTGCTTTACAGCCTTATCAAGCAATTGATGGTCATACGATTTTAGCGTCAAACGAATCTTCTGCTTTTTCATCTATTTAATAACCTCAATTATGCAAGAATTTCTGTAACAATACCTGACCCAACAGTTCTTCCACCCTCACGGATAGCAAAACGTAGATCTTTTTCCATAGCGATAGGAGATATTAAATCAACTATTAATGTAACGTTATCACCTGGCATAACCATTTCACGACCAGCTTCTAAAGAAACAACACCTGTAACGTCTGTTGTTCTAAAATAGAACTGAGGTCTATAATTTGTAAAGAATGGGCTATGACGGCCGCCTTCTTTTTCTGTCAGAATGTAAACTTCACATTTGAATTTTTTATGAGGTTTAATTGAACCTGGTTTTGCAATAACCATACCACGAACGATATCTTCTTTTTTAATACCACGAAGTAATAGTCCTGCGTTATCACCAGCTTCACCTTGAGACAATTCTTTTTTGAACATCTCAATACCTGTTACAGTTGTTTTAACTGTATCAGCCAAACCAACGATTTCTACGAATTCACCAACTTTAATAATACCTTGTTCGATTTTACCTGTTGCTACAGTACCACGACCAGCAATAGAGAAAACACCTTCAACTGGCATTAAGAAAGGTTTATCAACTTCACGTTTTGGAAGTGGAATAAATGTATCCACAGCATCCATCAATCTTTCAATTGATTGAGAACCAAGGAAACTTTCTTCGCCTTGTAAAGCTTTTAATGCTGAACCACGAACAACTGGGCATTTATCGCCAGGAAATCCGTACTGAGTCAACAAATCACGAATTTCTTCTTCAACCATGTCAACCATTTCTTCATCATCAACCATGTCCACTTTGTTAAGGAACACAACTAATTGAGGAACGTTAACGTTTTTAGCTAAAAGAATGTGCTCTCTTGTTTGAGGCATAGGGCCGTCTGCTGCAGATACTACAAGTATACCGCCATCCATTTGAGCAGCACCTGTGATCATGTTTTTAACATAATCAGCGTGACCAGGACAATCTACGTGAGCATAGTGACGATTTGCAGTCTCATATTCAACGTGAGACGTTGCAATTGTAATACCACGAGCTCTTTCTTCTGGAGCATTATCGATTTGATCGAATGCTCTTGCTTCAGCTCCACCTTTTTTTGCTAATACGCATGTAATTGCAGCGGTCAATGTAGTTTTTCCATGATCAACGTGACCAATGGTTCCAATATTGACGTGCGGCTTGCTTCTATCGTATATACCTTTTGCCATCTATAAATCTCCCGATAACGACAATTAACAATAAATTTATTTTTTCTTTTTCTCTGCTAATGCTTCTTGAACGTTCCTTGGAACTTCTTGATACAATGCAAATTCCATTGTATAACCAGCTCGACCTTTTGTCATAGAACGCAAATCAGTTGCGTACCCAAACATTTCTCCTAGTGGTACTTCAGCATTAATAGTTTGTGAAGAACCTTTTGCTGTCATGCCTAATATTTTACCACGACGAGAACTAAGATCACCAATTACATCTCCCATATGATCGTCTGGAGTGTCAACTTCAACTTTCATTATAGGTTCTAATAGAACCGGAGATGCTTTTTCCATACCAGACTTGAAAGCCATCTTTGTTGCCATTTTAAATGCAATTTCAGATGAATCGACATCATGATAAGAACCATCATACACCGTAACTTTAATATCAACAACAGGGCTACCAATAATTGTACCTTCTGTTATTGCCTCTAAAGCACCCTTTTCAATAGCTGGAATATATTCTCTTGGAACTGTTCCACCAACAACTTTATTTTCAAACTGATATCCAGCACCACGATCTAAAGGTTCTAGCTTCAACCAAACGTGACCATATTGTCCACGACCACCAGATTGCTTAATAAACTTACCTTCAATATCAACAGGCTGTTGAATTGTTTCTTTATAAGCAACTTGTAATTGACCTTGAACAACTTCTACTTTGTGTTCACGTTTTAAACGATCAACAACGATTTCTAAATGCAATTCGCCCATTCCAGAAATAACTGTCTGACTCGTTTCATGATTGTAAGTAAAATGGAAAGAAGGATCTTCTTGACTCATTTTCTTTAAAGCAACAACCATTTTATCATGATCACTTTTTTCTTTTGGCTCAACAGATGACGAAATAACTGGAGCTGGAATATCAATAGATTCAAGCAACACAGGATGCGCTTGATCACACAATGTATCACCTGTATTAATATCTTTAATACCTACAACAGCAACAATATCACCAGCTTGAGCATTATCAATTTCTTCACGCTTATTTGCATGCATTTTAATCAAACGACTTACACGTTCTTTTGTACCTTTTGAAGCATTAAACACGTATGAACCAGATTCTAAACGACCTGAATAAATTCGAATAAATGTTAATACCCCAACAAAAGGATCTGTCATAATTTTAAAAGCTAAAGCAGAAAATGGTAATTTAGGATCTGAAGATCTTGTTACTTCGGCACCAGTATTTGCATCCACACCCACAACAGCTGGAACATCTAAAGGAGAAGGTAAATAATCAACAACAGCATCTAATAGAAGCTGAATACCTTTATTCTTAAAAGCTGTTCCACCGAAAACTGGATATATTTGTCTGCTAATAACACCTTTACGAACAGCAGCTTTAATTTCTGCAGTCGTAATCAGCTCTTCATTTAAATATTTTTCGCTTAAAACTTCATCAAAATCACATACCTTACTAATGATAGCTTCACGCATTTCTGCAATTTGATCTGCATATTCTGCTGGAGCATCAACCCAAGTAACTTTTGGACTTAACAAATCAGCTCCACCTGTAAATGAAACCATTTTGCTTGTTAAAACATCAATGATAGCATTAAAGTCTTCTGAACGTCCAACTGGAATTTGCATTGCAATAGCGTTACCTTTACCCAACTTTTCATTAATATCAGCAACTACTCTAAAATAGTCTCCGCCAATACGATCAAGTTTATTAATAAAAATAACTCGAGGAACTTCATAACGCTCAGTTTGACGCCATACAGTTTCTGACTGAGGCTGCACACCAGCTACGCCACAAAAAACCCCAACTACACCATCCAACACACGCAAAGAGCGACCAACTTCGATCGTAAAATCTACGTGACCTGGAGTATCAATAATATTTACTTGGCAATCTTTCCAGAAGCATGTCGTCGCTGCAGATTGAATAGTAATACCTCGTTCTTGCTCTTGCTCCATCCAATCCATAGTTGCTGCACCTTCATGCACTTCACCTATTTTATGAGACACACCTGTATAAAACAAAATCCGTTCAGTTACGGTTGTTTTACCAGCATCAATATGAGCAGCAATACCTATGTTTCTATACTTATCTAGAGCATATTTCATTAGAATCTACCTTTTACCAAGAATAATGTGAAAACGCACGATTTGCTTCAGCCATTTTATGCACATCTAATCTTTTTTTCATTGCCCCGCCTCTTCCTTCATATGCATCAAGCAATTCATGACCTAAACGCAAGCCCATACTTTTATCAGTACGAGAAGCTGCGCCAGAAATCAACCAGCGTAAAGCCAAAGATCTGCCACGAACAAAACTTACTTCTGTAGGAATTTGATAAACACTACCACCAACACGGCGTGAACGAACTTCTACCAAAGGAACTATTTGATCATATGATTTTTGGAAAGCTTCTAAAGTTTTAGGGCCTTCACCAAATTTTTTTGACATTACCGCTAGTGCATCATACACGATTTTGCGAGCAACGTTTTTCTTTCCTCTTTCCATGACAACATTAATTAAACGCTGTACAAGCTCTGACTGATATAAAGGATCAACCCCAATATCACGTTTTTTTATAACTGTTTTACGTCTTGGCATCTATAATTCCTTTATTTCTTTGATTTTCCGCTTGTAGCAGCCTGTCCTTCTTTAGGACGCTTAGCTCCATACTTCGAACGAGACTGTTTTCTACCTTCTACACCAGCAGCATCTAATGTTCCACGAACAATATGATATTTGCAACCTGGTAAATCTTTTACCCTACCACCACGGATCAACACCATTGAGTGCTCTTGTAAATTATGGCCTTCACCTGGAATATAAGCAGTTACTTCAATTCCATTTGAAAGTTTAACACGAGCTACTTTACGTAAAGCTGAGTTTGGTTTTTTAGGGGTTACTGTAAATACCCTTGTACAAACACCACGAAGCTGAGGACACTTTTCCAGTGCAGAGCTTTTTGATTTTGTTGTAACTTTTTCGCGTCCGAAACGCACAAGCTGATTAATTGTTGGCATGCGTACACCTTTTTATAACATCTAAAAATTGTAAGTTAATCTTAAGAAAAAATAAGTATTTCTAATATGAGAAATATAAAATATCTTTGCAAAAACTACTATTGTCTAAATTTAATTATAAATTGTTTCCGGCTTTTTTCAAGCAAAATAAGTAAAGCATATTATATAAACGACTTTTATTGATACTAATGTTATATTCTGAATCTTTTGAAACACCTACGATTCTTAATCTAACTCTAGACTTGTAGATCAC
>Ga0138278_1029773_pt1 | contig 14494 bp, 37 predicted proteins | sample M_130821_M_mt_FD_106922 | JGI IMG/M metagenome (GOLD analysis project Ga0138278, IMG submission 106922) | Freshwater microbial communities from Lake Montjoie, Canada - M_130821_M_mt (Metagenome Metatranscriptome) | ecosystem: Environmental > Aquatic > Freshwater > Lake | place: Canada: Quebec...
CTCTATTTATCTTATCTTATCTCATTTCATCAATCAATTTTAGCAGTCCAATTTCTAAACTACTCTATTTATCTTATCTTATCTCATTTCATCAATCAATTTTAGCAGTCCAATCTATTGCTCACTCGAACGAGGCGAACAAAGCTACTCCTCTCAACTTTCCAATATGCTTAGGCACTGCCAGACTGTCAGGTGCCACTGGGAACGCACACTCCAGGAAGACCGAGGTGATGAAGTACTTGTCGTTCCTCCTGCGCTACTTGTAGATGGGCACCTTGAGCTTGCTGTTCTTGGTGCCCTCGTTGTTGGTGTCCAGCAGTTCCTGCAGCTTGCTGTTCTACTTCTTCTCGTCTTCGAAGTAGGTCGACATGTCCTTCACGGTGGGGTCCTACTTGACCTAGCCCACCTTGGACACTCCCTGCGGGGGCTGGATGGCGTCCTTCGAGTAGAAGCTGAGTTTCAGGTTGAAGCCGTCCTTCTGGATCATGTTTTCCGAGTTGTCCTCCAGAGCGAACTTGTCATTGAACATGCAGCCTTCGAGGGTGAGTCCACTTACTTTGACCTACTTGAAGCAGTCCTGCTACTCCTCGTCCTTCTTTTTCTTCTTGGGGTTCTCCTCGCAGACCCAGGTGATCATGAACATGTTGCCGATCTTGAACTTGTCCTTCTCGCTCGTGCGCGAGTACAGCCGCACGATTTCCTGCTTGACGCTGTTGATGAAGCCCTGGGGGTTGAACATGCAGTCCAACTTCTACTTGGAGTCCACCAGGTGGCCCTCAGCCTTGAAGCGGTCCAGTTCGTTGAAGCGGTCTTCCTACTGCTTCTACCAGGATACGATGGAGGCGCTCAGCCAGGAGATTTCCTCACCTGCCGCATTCTACAGCCATGTGTAAGGAATGCGGTTGTTATAGATAGCGCCAATGGCTTCCGAGAGGTCAGCAGTCATGATGATTTCACCCTTGATCGCACTTCGAATGTCATCCAACGTGCGTTTCATGATGCCCACGATGTTGTTGTATCGTTCGATCTCGAACTTGAAGAACACGTTGAGAGGCTAGTTTAGCCCTTCCTTGTCGCCCTTGTCCATGAACATTGGTCCCTTCTTGTTGAGCACTTTGGGTTAATCCAGGTCGAATCCGTAGCTGTCCTACTTGCCTTTCTACTGCTGGATGAGGCCTTCCACGATGGTCTCTTTGGAGGGGGCACTGCCTCCACCTCCACCTCCGTCCTTGGGTTGCACGTTGATGATGGTGTCGATCATGGCCTGCACTTCGATGACCCTGCAGTTGAAGTCCGCCAGCGGGTTGAGCTAGAATGCACTGGGGTTGTCGTTCGATGGCAGGTCGTTTTGGATCATGTCGTGGATGCACTTCAGTTCTTTCAGCTTCGAGTCGGCCAGCACCTTGAAGAAGCCTTCCTTGAACTTTTCCTTGGGGTCGCTGCTGACGATGCGTTCGTCCAGGAATTTCTTTTCCTCGTCGCCCTAGCTCACAAATGCACTGAGGTCTCCGTCCTTGGTGTTGTGTGAGATATATACTTGAGTCTAAGTGTCGAAGAGTTCGTTGTCGAAGTTATCAGTGATCTTTCCGCCCTAAATCACGTCACAGACCATGTACTTGAGGGTCTTCTAGTTGATCTTGTCGTTGGAGATGATGTGTTTCTCACACTAGAGGAGGGCCACGTCCAGGTCGGAGGTGTTGAATTCGTACGGCACGCAGAACCCTATGGGTCCGAACTTCCTCCGTTCGATCACGCAGCAGTGCAGCTAGCAGAGCACCTGGATGAGTCTGCGGAAGTTCTTGCCCTTGCCCATGTCGAGTATCTTGTCCAGTCGGTCCTGGTTGACGACACTGTTCTAGACCTTGTAGAGCCCGTCCTTCATGCCCTTGGGGGGTTCGTCAGTGACCTTGATGCACATCTGGAGCACGCCCAGCGGGAATTCGTTGGTGGGGTCGCACGTCATCCACAGTCTGAACTTGTCGTCGATCAAGTCGGGTTTGTCTCCCTCGGGTTTCTTGAATTCCGCCTCTAGTTTAGACATAAGCGAGAGCGACAGGTGGCTGTTGTTGAGGATCACCCAGCGTCCGTTCTCTTTGCCGTTGTTGATGGCCGACTGGGCCTTCACTTCCTGGCCTTCGCCCATCGAAATGATATGGGGCTTGTTGATCTTCAGAGTGTTAGCCAATGCTTCTACACTGGAGGTGGGGTCTGCGCCCTTCGAAAGCAGGAACAGCACGGGAGTCTACTTGTCAGTCTCCCTCTAGGTGTCTTCGATCACGATCTTGATGGGGTCAATCTAGATGCTGGTGCGTTTGCAGAGCACAGCTTTGACCAGCTCCTTCGTGCAAAGGTTGCAGCGGTCCTACCTGAAGCAGCGGATGAACACGCACAGCTAGAATGCACGTAGTTCGGGGTCGATCTCGCTCTCGAGGATCTGGCGCACGTCGGCGGGGAAGTCCGCACTAGACACGTCCTCGGGGGCTTCACTCTTGTAGTACTTCTCCCAGTCCTTGGGGTTCTCACTTATCTTTTGTGCAATTCCAGTGAATTTTTTGATGTTCTTCTGCTTGCCGAATTCTTAGGAGGACAGCTGCAGGATGTTCAGCCAGTCGCCCGGTTCCTTGATGTAGTCGGGTTTCTTCAGTGCGGTCTCATCCACGATGGAGGTGCCTGTGGCCTTCAGGTAGAAGCCGATGTCGAGAGCTGTGATTTTGTCCTTGGTGAGCAACTACTTCAGACACAGAATTACTTTGAATGTTAATTTGTCCCTTTCGAACAGCCCTCTCATGGTCTACTCATAGACGATCTTCAAGAGTGCATCGCAGATCTGGATGACCCGCTGGCTGGTGTCGATTTCCTCCGCTTCCTCGTCATCGCCTGTCTTGCGTTCGACTTTGGATGTGTCGATACTCTTGATGAACAACTGCATGAACTGCTTGAGCGATGTGTTGTACATCCAGTTGATGCTGAACAAGTCGATGATCACGAACTACAGGATGCTGCCCAGCATGGCTACCTCCACCTACTCCTGCCGCTCCTTCTTGATCTGCTCCTGCTTGACCTCGCTGATGTGGATGTTGGTCTCCACCTTCTTGGACTCGTTGCGCACATCACTCAGAGTCTTCACAAGCTCCTTGTCCTCGAGGATCTTGTCCTTGTCGCAGTTGGCCAGGTTGTTGAGCAGCTGTTCGTCTAGAGCCTTCAGGTTGCGCTGGTTGGCATTGATGAAGCTCATGAGTTGGTTCAGGTTCTCCTCGAGTTCGGCCTTCTCCTTGTTGATCACCACCGCCAGCAGCTGCTCCTGCAGACCCATCATGGTCACGGTGAAGTCGATGACCACGGTCTGGGCCTAGAGTTCGGGAGACCAGCTGGGGTTGGTCAGTCGGGACGTGCAGTACATGTAGAATTCGTCGTTCCACTCAACCTCTTCGGATCCGAGTTTGATGGTCTTCTTGCGGTTTTTGATCGAGTACTGCTTGTCCAGGATGGGGTTCAGGAAGGGATCCATTTCGTTCTCCACGTTCTCGAGGATGAAGGGGAAGCCGGAACTGATTGCGTCAGTGATGCTCAGCCGCAGATCTTTGTCTCCCATTTCGGAAATCCACTTGCGTGCTCCTTCCGCCTTGCTCACCTACATGCGTTCGAGCCAAGTGCGTGCCTGGTTCTGGGGGTCGATGATCAACGGTTAACGCTTACTCTTCTCGATGATGATGCCGTTCTGCTTGGATAGTTCGTCGTTGGGCAGCCCTTGCAGGAGCCAGCCGCCGATTTTGTCCTGACTCACGAGGAATGAGATCAAGTCTAGTTCGTTGAAGTAGGGCACCTGCAATTCGTCACAGAGTTCCTTGAAGTTCTTGTCGAGCTCCTTTCTGAAGTAGGTGTTGAAGGGACCGCACTAGGCTACGAATGCGCACCCGATACCAATGTCTCCGATCAGCATGACTTTGGTCTTGTTCTAGTTGCTGCGATCTGTGTCCCAACGGACGCGGTTGGCTTCTAGCGACCCGATCAGGTTCTTGGCTGCTTAGAGTTTGCGCTCGAACTCCTCCAGGGTTTCACGCTTGGCATCAGCGTCTGCCTGGATCTTGTCCAGTTCGGCTTGTTTGCGTGCCACGTCTTCCTGCACCTGCTTAAGTTCTGTCTCCTTGGCGGCCAGCTTCTCCTCTTCGTTCTTCAGTTTCTCTGCCATCTCGTTGACCTTTTGGATCAGGGGAGCTACCATCTTGTAGGCTGCCCTGAACTTCTTCATGCACTCGATCCAGTTGATCACGTTGCCTGCTGCTGCGTTCAGCGACTTCACCAGGTCCTAGTTGAACCATTCCTGGAACAGATAGGCCTCCACCAACTCGATGGCCTCGTCATTCACTTTGTCCTTCTTGTCACCAAACTCTTTCATGCCCGCCAGCAGCTTCTGGGTGTTCTTGAGCAGGGACTTCAGCGTCAGGTCGTACGAGTCCTTGTAGAAGTTGACTTTGACTCCACGCTTCACTTCGACGTCTACTACGAGTTCCACAGGGCGCACAGGCACGTACATCAGCATGCCCACACAGTCGAAGCAATACTTGATTGCCATGAACTGCTTGTCGGGCTGCGTCTTGGCCAGTTCATCCAGCTCCTTCGGCTGGATCTTGCCCAGAGCAGACATGGCCTCCTCTAGCACGGGTTTGGACGCAGCCAGCTTCTCCTCTGCAATGCCCTTCTCCCTGAAGACGATCACCTTGTTCTTTTCGATTTCGGTTTTGTCAGAAAGCACCTCTGCCTCCTTCTTCTTGGCCTTGTCTGTTTCCTCCTTGATCATGTCGGCCTTGATCTTAATGCCCTGCATCAGCTTCATCACACTCTCCTGCTGCTCCTTGATGATGTTCTGCAGCTGTTCGATCTGCAGCCCTGCCGACTTGATGGTCTCCAGCCCCTTGATCACGTTCTGCTCTTCCAGGTCGATCTTCTCGAACTTCAAGAAGTAGAGGTCGATCTACATGTCGATAAAGCTTAGCTAGCTCTTGGGCGTGCACTACACATTGCGCCGCATGACGTTGAATTAGTCCCCAGACTTCTTGATTACCTTGTTGTGGATCTTGGCCATGAACTGGAACAACTTGTCCATCATGTCTTCGCTCTTCACCTAGATCTGCTTCTCGTTCTTCACGCAGTACGCGTTTATGATGTGCTTAGAGGTCTCCACCAGGGCGTTTTCAGGCCAGGGGAAAAACTAGTTAATGGAGCAGGAGGTGAACAGGGAGGGGAACTGGATGCCTCGCTCCCTGAACTTGGGGTTGGCGGGTGAGAAGGCCAGGATGATGTGCAGCGAGTCCATCACCTTGTTCAGGGCTGCCTCCTAGAGTTTCTCAGGAGGTGGTGCTTCCCCTCCGCGTGCGACGTTGACTATCTTCTCAGCCTCAGTCTGGGCTGTGTCCTTGTCAGCCTTCTCGAGCATGTTGCTCACTTCTCCCGTCGAGAGGAAACTGTTGATAAATTCGAGGAACTCTTCCTTCTTGATGTCGTTGTCAGTGAGCAGGAAGGACACGTCGTTGACCACCTACCTGCAGGCGATCAGCCAGACCTGCTTGAAGTCCTCAAGGAACTGTTTGCGGTCCTAGTTCTTGTCCATCACAATCTGTTTGCAGGCGAAGTGGCGGCCCATGTAGCAGGCCAGCTGGGTGCAGCTCTGTTTGCCGGAACCTCCCACTCCGATCAGCATCACAGAGGATCGTTTAGTCATGACCATGCGTGCGATCCTGTTGAGGTGCTCAAGAGCTTACTCGAACAGCACTAGGTCCATCTTCTTGTTCTTACCTTCTTCGTTGTACTTCTTGAGTTTCTTGTAGGTGCGGTCTTTAAGCGTGTTCTAGCCCACTGAGGCCTCTTACCAGAATGGCGCTTCCACAGGCTCTCCGGAGACAGGGTCGTCCTAGGCCTCCTGCAGCTACTCGGAGAAGATTATCTTCTCCTGGTTGCTCAGTTCGACGTCCTTGAAGATCCTGGTGGTGATTTCATAGAGCAGGTTGTTGTACTTCTCGATGTCGGGTTCTTCGATGAACCTGTCCGCAATGACACGGGTGCATTCGTTGCGCCAGAGGTGGACTACCACCTCCTAGGGCTTGATGCCTACGAGGGTCTTCGCGTTCTTGAGCTGTTTGAGGTCGATCCTGAAGATCCCCAGCATGATCTTGCTGATGTCCTTCATGGTGAAGTTCTAGGTGAACTTGGAGGGCGTGGGGATGAACTTCTCCTTCACCACCCGCCACAGGTCGATGGTGGCCTGGCAGAGGGAGGCGATGTTGTTGCCGGTCGAGGTGTCGAAGTCGCTCTTGATGGTCGTTTCGGGGAACTTGTGGCTGGTCATGAAACCGTAGATGTTCTGCACCACTATTGGTTCAGGCGGAAGCATGTTCATGATGAAGAAGTGGCGTTTGAGGCGGTTGGGGATGTCATTCTTTCCTCCGCCGGGATTGGACATGGCGCAGACCTAGTGAGTCTTCTCGATCTTGCCCATTTTGGGTTCCTCACCCTTCTTGAAGATCTAGAATCCTGTGTCCTCCAGTACCTGGCGCATGAGTTCGTTGGTCACCTGGTCACCCCATTTGTTGACCATGGGCATGCTCAAGTCGTCGATGAAGAAGAGCTGACGGAAGTCGTTCTTCTTGGGGTTCAGGAAGGAGCCTTTCAACTCGAATTCCTCGAAGATGGCCTCCTGCAGCAGGGCGGGACTTGTCGCCTAAGAGAAGTTGATGCGCTTGAGCAGCTACTGCTTGGTGCATTCCTCTCTTCGTGTGAAGAGCAGGATGTTGGAGGTCTTGGCGGTACCTGAGTCTCCAGAGATCAGCACCTTGTAGTTCTTGGCACCTGACTGCTGGAGGAGGATACCCAGAATGTAACTCACCTTGGAGGAGTCGTAGTTGGGAATGAGGAGAGAGCTCTACTTGTCCGATGGCTCCACCTTTTCGATGTCTTATTTCTCCCAGTTGACACTCTTCTCCTTCTCGAAGTTCTGCTAGTTCATGACCTAGTCGAAGCAGGTCAGGTTGTCCTTCAGCTTGGGGGCGTTGAAGTTGTTGTCCTTGTTGGTGAAGTAGAGGGAGCTCATCTTCTTGCGCTGCTCGGTGTCGAGTGTGCCGCAGATGGCCCAGAAGAGGCACTAGACGAAGATGCGTTCGGCAATGGCTGCGTTCTCGCCTTCGATGGGCTGGTTGTCCAGTTTGTACTTCTCGAGGAAGCAGTTGAAAAGTTCGATGAAGTTCTTCATCATGCACTACTCGTTGGTGACGATGGTGCCCTTGATCTTGTTGGTCTCCATGAACTTGAAGATGTCGTTGGTCACGAACTACTTGGTCTACAGGCCTTCCACTGCGTCATTCTTGCTCTTGTTAGCTCCGAGTACACGTTTACGCGCTTCCTTGTCCTACTCGATCTAGCGCTTCCACCCGAGGTCTTCGAAAGAGATTTAGACAATACCTGCACGAGACACTGTGGCGGGGGATGCGTTCTTGAGGGACTCGTTCTCGAAGAAGAGTTTCACGTTGTCGCTCATGGGAATGCGCTCGTTGTTGGCGAGGGTTAGGATCTTGTTGTCGTCCATTACAGTGTTTAAGTCCTCCACCCAAATGGCGTCCACTGGGCCGTCACAGATCATCCAGGAAATCACGTTCTTGGGCTTTCGCTGGTTGACTTCCTTCCAAATCGTCGAGAACACTCCGGGCTAGAAGTCGTTGGTCTCGAGGTCTCTTTCTCCTTACAGTTGGTCCTGCGTGATCGACCTAGGGTTCAGCTTCTCAGTCTTCCACATGTCCTTCTCACCCTTGTTCTTGGCGATGTCGGAGAGGGCCTTCTTGAGCACTTCGATGATGACCGACTTGCCTGAGCCGGTGGGTCCCACCAGCATGATACTGTGGCGCACGCAGTTGGTGTCGTAGAGCTGGTTGATCTTGGTCAGCCAGGGGTCGGGGTCAGTGACCTTGTTCTTGTTGAGGCGGATGAGGTTGAATTCGTCGATCACGTTGATCACTGCGGTCTGCACTTCCTTGTTGGGGATGCTCTTCTTGTTGAAATTGACGAACACGTCGTCCAGCAGTGACTCGAACAGGCCCACGTCGTCCTTCACCAGCTTGCTGAGGTTCATGTCCTTGAGGGCCTTCTACATCAGCTCCTCCTCGAGCACGTTCTTGTTCTAGTCGGTCCTGCCCATTGTCTCAGTACGCAGGATGTTGCCTGCCTGCCTCAGCACTGACTTGATGTTCCTTAGACCGAAGTCCTAGTGGCGCTGCTTGGAAAGCTGTTCCTCACACTGGCGCTACACGATGTTGAACTTGATCGCGAGGTCTTCGTTGGTGGTGTAGCCACTGGTGGCCAGGAAGGTCTTCATGATTTCCTTTCGGTCGGGCACCATCATGCACACTCCTCTGAACTGCACCTTCAGATTCTCGGGCAGTTCCTGTCTGCCCGCATACCCGGGGTTCATCGTGATGAAGTAGCCCACCACAGGGTTGAACTTGATTTGCGAGTTTTCCTTGTCCGGGAAGACGATCTCCTCCAGTGCGGCCTGCTTGCTCTGTTTGATCACCTGCACCTGGGTGGCGACCACTGAGAGCACCTCCAGTTTGATACGGTTGAACTCGTCGAAGCAGCCCCAGATGCCGCTGATAGAGAGACCCTTGAATATCTTGGCCATGTCGTCTTAGCCCTGCTGGGGGGTGCAGTTGGTGACTACCACGAAGATTCCAAGAGTACGTCCCATGTCCTTCACTGTCTCGGTCTTACCCGTCCCTGCAGGGCCTGCAGGTGCTCCTCCGTACTACATGCCGAGTGCCTGAGCCAGTGTGATGTAGCACTTGTCGGTCAGCCCAGTGACGGCCAGACGTTCCTTAGCTCCCAGCTACTCGTAGCTCTAGACGAAGTCCACATCTGTAATGGAGATGATGCAGTTGTCATAGTCGTCCAGCCAGTAGACTCTGTTCTGCTTCTGCCAGGTGAAGTCCTCCAGCCGGTTGAGGTCCTTTACGGACAGGTTGAAGATTTCGACCAGATGCACCATGATGGTGATCATCGCTTCGACCTTCTGGCGCTGCAGGCGGTCCAGGTCGGTTAAGCACTTCCGGATGAGGTTCTCGTTGACGATCTCCATTCGGCCTTTGAACTCGTTGAACATGTTGGTCTTCTGCTTGGAGCCCATGTTGGCCATGTCCGTCTTTGAACGTAAGAAGATGAAGCTTTCGCAGGTGAAGGTCCACTACATCTGCATGCCCATCAGAGCGCATTGGGCGGGGGTCGTCTTCAGGAAGTTATCCAAGTCGGTCTCCATCTTGTTCGAGCCATCTGAGCGCACGTCCATGGCTGCGCGTCCGGCGAACTTCTTCACTGTGTCCTTCATGATTTTTTCGAGGCACTCGAGCCAGATCTCGATTTGTTCTTTGGAACCGAGTTCCTCAGTCATCTTCATTTTTTCACGTTCCTTGCCCATGACTGAGTAGAACTCCACTGCTTTCTCATCCACGAATGTGATGCCGGTGAGTGCGTCGAAGATGTTCTGCAGTTACTCCTTGATTGCCTCAGGGTTGGATCCGGTGGACAAGATGCTCAGCAGCGTCTCGTCACTCACGAAGTAGAACCTTGCAAACTTCTGTTTCTTGGTCTCGAGGTACTTGTCAAGCTTCTTCTGGCACTCATAGAGTTGCTTCTCCAGGTCAGGAAGACGAGTGGTGATCACGTCGTTCTCACAGCAGCCTTTGACTAGCTGCAGGTCCTTGGCCAGATTCATGTTCTTGCTGAAGTCCTTGTCCAGATTCTTGAATTTGCCAGCTTCCACGGGGAGCTGCTTGCGGATGTCCTCCGAACTGAACACAGGCTCGAGCGAGGTCCAGAGTGACTGCACCTTGACCCAGCGCTTGATGGTCTGCTCCAGCTCCATGAACATCTGGCTGAGCGCGTTGATCTTGTCGAGATAGGGCACCATGAACTTCTTGCTCTGCAGGGTGCTCACTTCCGTCTGCTCGGTCGTCAGCTTCTCCATGATTTCGGGGATGCCGGTGAAGATCCACATGGAGTCTTTTTCCTTGTACTTCTTGAACTCGAATTTGTAGTCTTTCTCCCAGTTGTTAGTGATGCGTGCCACCTTCTCCAGGTTCTTCTTCTGATTCTTGGCCTTGTCCGTTATTTCCTCCACCTCCTCCTTGGCTTTGTGCAGCTGCGCCTCCTAGAGGTTCTGGATCTTGATGTTCTCGTAGCCGTTGAGCTAGTTGATCTGAGCATTGGCGGGGGCGATGTTCTCGTTGATCTCCTTCCAGTGGAGTTCTCCGAATCCAGTGGCCTCCTGGACCATGTCGGTTAGGCAGCCCACGAGGATGTTGTAGTTCTCCAGCATGGAAGTCATCTCGGTCTAGGCGTCCTACTTCTTGAGGTCCTTGCCCAGACGTTTGCCTTCGGAGATGAACTTGCTTATTTTGTCCTTAATTTCGTCGATTTGCGAGTGCTCCTTCTGCATCTCGAGGAAGTTGATTGTGTTCCAGATTTCGATGTCCTGAGTCACCTGGTTTTACAGGTTGTACAGCTTCTCTAGGGTCTCAATTTCCTTCTGCATCTCGGTCAAGTCGCCGAAGGGTTCCTTCGGGATACCCAGCAGGTCCTGCGCCTGGTTCAGCTGCATACGCTGCTTGTCCAGCAGTTTCTACTGCTCGTTGAAGTTGGTCAGCAGGTTGGCTGCCTGTTTAGGCTCTAGCCCCTCCTTCTTGGGTCCGTTGACGTCCTACTCCTACCGGAAGCTGACGATCTTCTCCTTGAACTTCTTGATGTTGCCCAGGAGCTGTTCTTTGATGTGGCTCTCGGTGTGGATGATATTGTCGAACTTGTTGTTGCTTTTGCGCAGCAGTTCGTTCCAGTTGTTTTCGAGTTCTCGCCTCTTCTCCTCCTCTGTGGCGTGGATTTCGATGTTGATGTCCTTGTAGGCGTCGATCAGCTTGTACATGTCCTTGATGGGCTGGATCACGAGCCGCATCTAATACTCCCGGGAGCGCACGTCCTTGATCTCGCTCATGATTGACACAAGGGTCTCTGTGGAATCATTCTCGCGTTCGATGGAGACTTTCTGAGTCTTGATATTGTCAGACCACTACTCGAGAGAGGCCTTGCACATCTCGTGCAGGTTGCTGAGCAGCTTGTGCTTGATGTTGAAGATGCTGACCTTGATTGTCTCCTTGATCATCTCGTTCTTGAGGCAAATTGCCCCGATGTTGAAATAGTTGTCTGTGCGCATGAGGTCTTCGTCCACAATGTCCAGCATTGCTAGATGCTCTGCTTAGTCCTTCAGCTGGGGGTTCTTGTACTTCTTCGTGAATTCGGCGACGTAGTCGTCAGCCTCAGGCAGCTAGTAGATGCTCTAGTTCTTAAAGGTGCCTACTGAGTTGTTGAGCATGTCCTGGGTGCCCTTGATTGAACCTGTCAGAAGCAGGATCACTCGCACGATCTCCTTGTCGGTGGCGATCTGTTTGTAGAAGGGGTCCTTCTTGTCGTCATCCTTGTCATCCTGGCCCCAGTTGTAGATCTTCTTGGAGCAGGAGAGGATCTCCTTGGCTGCGTTGTTGATCGCCTGCTGCACCTCCTCGATGGAGGGCACTTACTTCATCTCTTTTTTCGAGTTCATCTCGAGGTTGATTTCGAAGAAAGGTTTGCTGGCCTTCTGCGAGCCCTTGGTGTTGGTGCACACGCGTTCCTTCATCTTGTTGAGGGAAGCCTTGGTAGAGTGGAGCAGCGCCTGCTAGGTTGCCTAGTTGTAGTACTCCCGCACTGTGCGCTGAGACTCCTTCTCCTTTTCGTTTGAGTTGGTGTTGATCATCTGGAGCAGGTCATTGACCGCCTTCTCGATCATGATGTTCTTGCTGTAGAGGTCAATCGTCTTCTTGTCGATCTTGACCTTCTGCATGTTCACGAAGTCCTCCAGCGGGATTGCGTTGGCCTCGTTGTCGGGGAACTGGACCAGCACCTCCTGGGAGATGGCCTTGATGTTCTTCTCGATCCTGGACTCGATTAGGTCGTTGCTGTTGAAGATTAGTTCCGAGAGTTCGACCAGGTCCTCTTTGATCTGCTTGATGAAGCTTTCGATCTTCAGGCTGGTCCAGGTGATCTCCTAGAACCCGGGTTTCAGTTTGTACTCGAAATTCTTAAGGTGGGGCTGCATCAGTTTGGTCAGGATGGACCTGATCTTGGAGCGCACCTTGTAGTACTCCCCGATGACCTCGTTGAGCTCGTTGAAGTAGCGCTTCTACTTGTCCTCCTGGATCAGCACAGTCTCAGCGGGTTTGAGGAGCTTGACCTTGTTGCGGTCGAGCACCTTGGCCTCCCTGATTAGTTGGAAGACAACGGGGTCGAAGTTGACCACGATGAGTCTCTCGTTGTTGGTGCGTGTGACGCTGGTGAACACAGGGCTCTGCAGCTTGGCCTTGTGGTTCTCCACGGTGGTGAAGAACTCCATCACGATGTAGATCTGGCGCTTGACCAGGATCTCCACCACCTCGTTCTAGGTTTTGATCACTTCCTTGCCGAGTTCGCGTTTGTCACTGAGTATCTTGAGTTTGCCGAAGGGCACAGTCACGCGGGAGGTGAGGTGCTTCAGGAATAGGATGTGTTTGGCCTACTGGGGCATGTTGCGGATCTGCTAGTTGTTCATGTTGTTGTTGCTGACTGTTTCCTTGATGGAGACCAACTCAGCCAGGTAACTGGCCACGATTTTGCCGAAGTAGGTGTTGTCGAGGTCGCGTAGCAGTGAGGGACGCTCGAAGATCTTCTTGAACTTCTGGAGCAGGCGGATCTGCTGCTCGATGGAGTTCATACTGGTGAAACTCTGGTAGATGTACTGCTTGATGTTGCCCTCCTCCTTGGAGATGTCGACAGTGAACTTGACCTAGCACTTGTCGAAGCGGCTGTCGTTGATCTCGAGCTAGTTGTCGCAGTTGACTTCAAACTGCTCCACCTACTTCTCGAGTTCGTCTATGTTCTTCCCGTCGATGTCGTAGTTGTTGAGGATGTTGATCTGCTTCTTGATCAGGAACACCTCAATCAGCTTGTTCAGCTTGCGTTTGAAGCTGTCGAACAGGCTGAAGATGCCGGTGATTTCGTCGTCGTTAAGGTCGAACGTGCGCTTGTGGCAGTCGTTCATGTCGGCGTCGTAGTTCTTGAAGGTCTTCTTGTACTCGTCGTTGAGCTCGATACACTCGAGGAAGACCTTGATGAGGTTCTCCACGTTCTTGTAGTTCCAGAAGTACTTGAGGTTGTCAGTCTCCTGCTTGATGAAGTTCTTGCAACAGGTGATCATCTGGTTGGTCAATTTCTTGAACAGCTTGAGGATGTTCGTCTTGTTCGACTACTACTTGTCGATGTTCTAGATCATCCGGATGGACTACAGCAGCAGGCTCAGCTGGTCCTTGACCTTGGAGGGCCTCGACTGCTCAAGTTGCTCCACCTAGCGTTCCAGCTGGGACAGCTACTTATCGTTGTTCTTGGCCTCTGTCAGCTAGCGGTTGAGCTCGTTCTCCTTCGTGCGCTACTCCTTCTGGCGCTCTTCGAAGTCGGTCTTGTACTGCGAGATGTTCTTGAGGTTCTCGCGGTCCTTTTTCTCGATTCCGTTCTGGTTGATGTGCGCACTCAGGTTGATCATGAACTCGAGCAGGATCTAGACCTTCTTGTTGGTGTCATCCTTGAGCTGCTCATCGATGCTGTTGAGCTTTTAGTAGCGGTGCTTCCAGAAGTCCATCTCGTTTCGAAGACCGCACTCTTCCTTGGCGATCTCGTTGGGCTCCTGCTTCTCGTTGATGACTTTCTCCATGATGGCCAGCCACTCGATGATGGTCTGCTTGAGCTCATCAAGCTAGACGCTGTTCTGGTTGTTGGGTTGGTTGGTGAGTTTCTTGAGGGTGGCGAGACCGCCCTCCTTAGTGTCCTTGATCACTTGGGACACGTCCTTTGAGAGGAAGTCCATGTTGTTGGTGGCGAAGAACTCGGCTAGTTTAGGCTTGATCTTGAGCAGGATCTCGGTCTTGCTGTTGCGGATGCTCTCGTTCAAGTCGTTGTTGAACCTGCGGAAGGTATGCAGCTACTCCTCCTTCTGCTACTCCTCGCAGAGCCCCCAGCTGCGGGCGGTGTTCGCCTGCTTCAGGAAGGGCAGCATGCAGTGGTGCATCAGGTTCTTGAGGGAGTCTGCGGAGTGCTGGTTCAGCTCTCCCCAGGCGACTAGGTCGCCGAAGTTGTCGTTGTTGAGTTCGTCGTTGTTGCCCGTGCGGACGAAGTAGACGGTCTTGCCCACCAGGTTGGAGCTGTCGAGCTCCAGGTAGGTGATCTCCTCCTGCATGTTGTCGGGGTCTTCCCCCTTCACGTTTAGGTAGAAGACGAGCGAGCTGCAGGAGCCGGTTATGAAGTCGTTGATTTTGGCGATGGTCTTCTTTTCGTACTTGGGGTTGCCCCCAGAGGTTAAGTTGAACACTGCTTCAACTATATTGTTCATCTTCGGTAAAAG
>Ga0138278_1013452_pt1 | contig 13671 bp, 1 predicted proteins | sample M_130821_M_mt_FD_106922 | JGI IMG/M metagenome (GOLD analysis project Ga0138278, IMG submission 106922) | Freshwater microbial communities from Lake Montjoie, Canada - M_130821_M_mt (Metagenome Metatranscriptome) | ecosystem: Environmental > Aquatic > Freshwater > Lake | place: Canada: Quebec...
AGAACGGCAGCACCCCTGCACAAATGGCAAAGGGACGACTGGAAGTGCTCTGCCTCCTCTAGTGCCTCCTCTAGCACAAGTAGTTGCTCGTTTCTCTCATTGCTGCACAACTTGCATCGAAACAAAGAAAATCAGTAAGAAATTTTAATATCAAGCTCAAAAAGCTAACTATCAAACATACTCATCATGGATGAAAAAGTAAGAATAAAAACAAACAAACAGAAACCCAATATCTATCTAATCACTGAGCAACATGGCGACGCCGGCCAAAATCCACTTGTTGGGATTGACCTTGGTCTTGAGATACAGCGACCACACGAAACCGGGGCACACACCCACAGCCACCTGCTCGTTGGCGCGACCGCGCTCCTTGGTCTTGAACACGGGGCAGTCGTACGTGCCGCGCGTGTCCTGCTTGTCGATGGGAATGGCCTTGATGAACAGCACAGGCATGGCTGGCGTCAGCTCCTTCAGGCGGCTGTCCTGGATCAGCATGGTTTGCGTGTCCCAGCGTGCGCCCTCCATAAACAGACCGCACACGTACGAGCCCTCACGAGGCGGCGAGGGGAAGTCGTCCTTGCCGTACTTCTTGGTGACTTCGCACTGCAGACACATCTTGTCCAGCGGCCACTCATTCTTGCGCGCCGTCTGCTGCTCAATGGCCGTCAAGAAGGACTGGGGATTGAAGAGGCCGCCCAGCCACACCACGTTGGGCAGGTTGAAGTCGTTGCTCCAGGCCTCGAGAAACTTGATGCGGTCCAGCAGGTCAGCGTACCAGAAGGCCAGAGGCTTGGTCGACGGGTAGGCAATCTTCTCCCAGCTGCCGGGCACCTTGCCGAGATACAAAGCGTCGCTGAGGGCCTCCATGGCGGCGGTGATGGTCAACTCGCCCTTGAGACCCAAGTCCAGCTCCTTGAGTGACCGCCGCAGCTCGCGCGTGAGACGGTTCATACGCGCGCACTCCTGGAAGGCCACCACCGTGTATGGTGTGCGCTCCTCCGGCGGGCATCGCGCGCCCAGCTCCAGCATGTTGAAGTCCTCTGTGAGCTTCTCCAGGATCTCGTCGAGAATGTTCTTCAAACGCTCCTCGCGCGTCTGGCCCGAGCCGGCACCTTCGCCGCCCGTGCTGCGGGGCTGCAGCTCCAGCACTGTGTTGAACAGATGCGCCGATGTCACAGTCAAGAAATCAATCTCAGCGTTGGGGTGCATGCCATAGAGGTACGGCGACTCGGCCGGCATGGTCTCATCAACCAGCGCGTGGTACTCGGCGTAGTCTGAGGGCGGTGGCGCCACGAAACCCTGGGCAAGCTCAATCTCTGAGTCGAGCATCTCCGGCTTGAGATACTCGACCAGGTAGGTCGAGCACAGCCGACGGTCAAGATTGTCGGTGATGTGGCCGCCATACATGATCTCGCCAAAGAGATAGCGCAGATCCGTCCAGGGCACAATGGAGTTGACTTCCAAGTAGTTGTAAAGCACGTTGACGGAGATGGTAAGATCGCCGCGATTAAAGGGATAGTTGCGATTCCAGCCCATGGGTCCGAACTTGCGGCGCTCGATGACGACGGCGTGGAAGTAGCACAGCGCGAACCAGATCTTCTTGAACTCCACCTCGCGTGCGCACATCTCGAGAGTCTCCTGCGAGAACTCGTCCATGGCAGCGTGCAGATTGGCTTGCATGCCCGTAGGGGGCTCGTTGGTGATCTTGATGCAGGCCTGCAGAATACCCGCTGGCATGATGTGGGCTGATGGCGTTCCGGCCGGCTCGGCCGTCAGGAAAAAGCGGAAGTTTTCGTGCGCGTCCAGGGCACACTCTTCGAGTTTCTTCTCCAATGTACCCAGCCACTTGGACACGAGATGGATGTTCTCCAGGACAATCCAGTGACCCTCCTTGGAGGCAATGTCCATGGCCTGTTCGGCCACCACTTCCTGGCCCTGTCCAAGCGACACTTGGTGGTAGTTGCCGGCATCCGACGTGAAGCCCAGCTTGCGACCCAAGTCCTCGACCTGCAGCACCGGGTTGACACCAGGCGACAGAATGAAGAAGACACCGGTGGTGCGGCTTGTCTCTTCAAACGACTTGACGAACTCGACCGCACGTCCAGCCGTGTAGCGCTCGCCAAGCTGCTCGGCCACAAACAGGCGGATAGCGTACAGAATACGATCGGGACGCAGGCAGCGCAACATGCACAGACGCTGCATGCTGGACTTGTTCTTCCACTCGCCCGGGAACTTCTCCTTCTCGGGCACCTCCGACTCGCAAAACTTCTTCCAGCGCTTGGCAGAGCCCTCAATGTCGCGGTCCAGGCCGGCAAAGGTCTCCATCTGCGACAGAGATTTGATGGAGCCCCACAGGGCGTGGCTGAGGAAGTCCACAGGGCTGACTTGATTGGGCAGTGATGGGAAGCGGATCAAGAAGTCGAGCTCGGTCGGCACAATTTCCTTCTTCATCGAGAGAATTTGGAAGACCATTTGTGTGGTGAAGATGAGCTTGTCGCGCTCAAAGAGACCGCGAGTGGTGTAGACAAAGACGTTGTATGTGATGGTGTCGATGACGTTCATCACACGCTTGAACACATCCTCGTCGGGCTCCGACACCTTGATGGCACGCTGGAAGACCACATTGAAGGCCTTGAGCGACACTTGGTACATGGGGTGGATCTTGTAGAGCTCGTTGATGATGAAGTAGAGCAGCGAGGCACGAGCGGCAGCCGGGCGGTAGTTCTCGCGAGCAGTGTTGATTTCAACCTCCGTCAGCTTGGCCAGTTTGACTTTCTCTTCGATTTCGGCGGCGGTGGACTTGGTGTTCTCCAAACTCTCGACCAGGGCCACGTCCTTGAGGAAGTCGCCCTCGGCACTTGACAGGCGCGCCAGCAATGCGTCTTCCAGCTCCTTCAGCGTGATCATGTACTCGTTCTGCTCCTTGGTCAACTTGGCCTTCAGGGCCTGCAAATCAGGGCGCTCGGCACTGACGACATCGGCCAGCAGCTGGTCCTCCAGACCAGCCTGGGTGACAGTGAAGTTGATCAGAGTGCACTGCGCCTGCAGCTCGGGCTTGTAGTGCGGGTTGCCCAGCTTGGTGTGCAGGATCAGGCGGAAGCGCGGGCTGTACTCGACTTCCTTGTCGCCGATAATGAGAGCACGGCCCTTCTTGATGGTGACACGACCCAGCAGATTGTCCAACACTGGGTCGATATTTTCACCCAGGTTTTCAATCAGCACACAATCTCCGTTTGACACAGCACGCTCAATGAAGTCCAGATAGCCCTTCTGGCCAAGGCGCACAACCCGCAGGTCAGCCTCACGCTGCTTGATCCACTTGATTCCCTGCTCCTGAGGATCAATGATCAGCGGCCAGCGGGCAGCGCTGGTCAGAATGGTAGCGTTTTCGGTTGACACACGATCCGAGGGCAGGCCCTCGTTCTGCCACTTGGCAATGGTGGCACTGTCCGTCAGCAGAGACAGGGGGTCCAAACCCTCGGTGACTGGGATGGGCTTTGTCTGCTGTGAGAGGTACGGCAGCCACTTCTGCGTGAACAACACCTCACGGTAGCGCTTGCTGAAGCAGCCAGTGTACGACAGGAAGGCGGACACGAGCAGCACATCACCCGGCAGTGTTTTCTCCTGTTCCTTGAAGCGCGTCACGGCCTCACCCCAGCGAACCTTCTCAGAGGCAAGCCCACCCACAAGGCGGTTGGCCAGCGAGATAGTCAGCGCCGTGGCGTCAGCTTCACGCTGGCAGCGCAGCTTGGCATCGGTGGCAAGCTGGAACTCGGCCGTCAGCTTGGCCAGGGCCTCATCGAGCTTCTTGATCTTCTCCATGATCTTGGCCAGCTTGGACTGGGCTGCCTCGAGCTGCGCGTTGGCCTCGGCGAGAGCAATACGCTTGGGCTCGACATCGCAATAGACCTCGTAGAAGGTAACAATGTTGACGACCCACGAGCACAGTCCAGAGGCAGCCAGTGACTTGCCGCGCACAAAATCGGGATTAAACTCGGGATCAGTCAGGTACTTCTTGACTTCAACGAGATTTTCTTGCGGGATGTTCTCCTTGTCGTAGTTGAGCAGGTTGTCGAGAAACTCACCGACGTTGCTCATCAGCAACTTGCCCGCCTTCCAGCTGCGGTCCTTGGGCACCTTGCCCTTGGCCATCAACACCATGACAGCCGCGACGACAGTCACGACAATGGCAGGGGGAGAGCCGAAGGACTTGAGCTCCGTCAGATTGTTCTTGTTCAGTGTGTTCAAGGCTTCCTGGGCAGCGATGAGGGCAGGCTCAGCCTTGGCCAAATCAGCCGAGCACGAGCGCTGCTTGGCCGACACATCCTCGGTGATCACGCGCACCTTTTCCTCCTCCACGGCGGCAATCTCCTTCTCCTTGTTGACTTTCTCTGTCTCAATACCGACACGCTCAATCAACGCGTCGGCCTCCTGGTTCTTTTGCGCCAGCTCCACCTCTTGGGCCTTGAGCTTCTCCTTCAAGTCGTCGACCTGTGCGGCCGTGCTCTTCAGCTTGGTCAGACCATTCTCCATGCGATCCATGTTGTTTTGCAACTGGCCAGCCTTGCGCTCAAGCAACGATTTGTACAGCTTGATCTGCTCCAGGAAACTCTTGGGTGTGGTGTAGTTGTATCGTCGCTCGTTTGCAAGATAGACCTTGCTGAGCTCGTTGACCGAGGCATGCACGTACGCCATGAACTCGCTGATGGACGGCTTGAGCTCGCCTGGGATAAACTCGTTGTCCTCCAGGAAGTTGCGGCTGACAGACACGAGGGCATCCACGGGCCACTCGTGGAACCAGTCAATGGTGGTGCAGTTGACAAGTCCCGGGAATTTGCGGGCGCGCACGCGAATGGTGTCACCGACGGGTGAGAAGCAGAGCACAACCTTCAGCAGGCGACGCACGCGCTCAATGAAGAAGTCCCAGCAGTTGGCGGTGGAGTCTTCCAAGCCTGAGCTCTTGACCTCGTTGCGAACACCATCAATGACTTCTTGGCGCTGATCGTCGGGAAACAAATCGGGAATCTGGCCTGAGGACAGAAGATCGTTGATCAACACCAAAAACTTCTCATCAGCGACTTGGGCGTCGGTCATTAAGAACATGACGCCCTGTCCCTTCTGACCGGTCTTGACGAAGCACTTGGCCAAATCAACCTTGAGCTCGTTGATGCCGTAGCCCTTGGCCAGCTGGATCTGGAACGTGTCCAGGGAACTGATGCTGGCGGCCAAGCGCGACAAGCTCTGTTTGCCGCTGCCACCCACACCAACCAGCAGCGCGTTGCCACGTGGCGATTCCAGAATACGATTGATGCGGCAAATGTGTTGCATGGCGTCTCGGAAGAGCACAAGATTCATCACGGCATTGACCTCGTTGTAGTTGTTCAAAGCCTCCTGCAGCAGGCCGCTCAGACTGGGCCAGTCCTTGATGGGCTGGTACTTGCCGTCACCGAGCGCCACTGCGAAGTGGCAATGAATGCGCGGGTGCTCCAGGAGCTTGTCGGGTTCGAGATCGTTGAAGCACTCCTTGGTGATCTGCGTCTGCAGGCCCTGGAAGGTCTCTAGGTCCTTGTCGTCGACGAGCTTGTCAGAGTAGACACGATCCGTCTCGTGCAGCCACAGGCGCACAAGGTGCTGTGGGGTCTTGATACCGTCGGCACCGCTGAAGTTGACACCCTGAAAGATGTTCGAAAGATCGCGCAAGTTGAACAAATAGTGAAACTTGATGGCGGTGGGCAAAAAGATAGATGCCACGCGGTTGTGCAGCTTGATGGCAGCATCGACAAGCTGGTCAGAGATCTTCATAACTTGTGTCGAAAACTTTCCATGCGTGAGGTGTCCACTGAGAAGAGAGCGGAAGATTGTGGACAGCGCCTCATTGCTCGGGCTGCTCAAAGCAAACACAGTGAAGTGACGCAGCAGACGTGGGTTGATGGTAAAGCTGCCGGCCTTGGGGTTCATGGCGCACACATACTGCGTGTTCGACACCACTTTCATGGTGTGTTTGGTGCGATCGTACCAATGGTTGTAGTCGACATGCTGGCGCATGATGGTGTGTGGGGACGCCGTGCCATACGAGTCAACAGCAGGCATGTTCAAATCGTCGACAAAGTAGATAAGCCGCTTGGTGCCCGGTGGTCCGTAGTTGCGGCCGGCCTTCTTCTCCAGCGGAGCCTCCAGCACAGCTTGCATGGTGTGGTGCACCGTGTAGTGGTTGAACGAGGTCTGTGCGACAACCCAGTCATCATCGAGCGACTTCAGCTTGTTGAGAATCAGGGCGGTCTTGCCCGTGCCGGGCGCGCCGACAAGCAGCACTGGCACCGAGGCGTTGATCAGCATGTCCATCCAGTAGCGCACCCGCACCGTCTCCGTGGTCGGCACCAGCGCGGCCTGCAGGGGCATTTCGGGATCAAACTCAAACTTGGGCACAATATCACCCCAGGGAGCAAACTTCTTGTCCTCAGTGCGGATGTAGTAGTCAAAGACAGTGCCCTGTGACGGGAATTTGATGGTCTTGAACTCAGTCACCCACCACTTGGAGAACTCCTCGCGCCAGTCCACAATCTGGTCCTTGAACAGTGCTCCACCAAAGGCCCACACGGCGGCCCAGGCAAAGTACAGCTCATAATCTTCCTTGCTGCAGCCCTCGGGGGTGTGTTGGGGCACCAGCAACAGCTTGAGCAGATGGCAGAGCGAGTTGACCATGGACCAGTCCGAGACAGGTGTGATGACCTTGAAGCGCATTTTGAGGGCATCCAGACAGGGCGGTACGTACTTCTCAAAGAGAATCATCAGATTAGCCTTCTGGCCAGGCGACTCGAGAGACTCGATCCACGAGGTGACAAAAGGGTTCCATCCCAAATCGGTTGGGTTGACGAACAAAATGCCAGCGCGTGACACAGTGGCAGGCGAGGCGTACGTGAGATTGGCGATTTCAAACAGCAACCGCATCGAGGGCTTCAGGGCAATGCGCTCGTTGGAGGCCAGCGTGAGCACCTTGTTGTCGTCCATGACCGTGTTGAGCGACTCAATCCACAGGGCATCAATGTCACCGTCCATCACAATCCATTTTGGCGCATCGCTAGAAAGATTGGCGACATCACGCATGATGCTGGAGAAGAGGCCATCGACCCACTCACGAGTGGTCACGTTGATGTAGCCATACAGCTCGTTGGTGGTGACAGCCTTGGGGTTGAGATCAGACCAGACAGGCTTGCGCTTCTGCAAAGCGTAGGTCTTGTTGAGTGACTTGAGGATGCAGCTCTTGCCAGTAGCAGCCGCGCCCAGCACAAAGACGGAGTGACGCACGTCCAGCAACTCCTGCAGCTGCACCACTTTCAGCACAAAGCTGTCTTCGGCCTGCAGCTTCAGGTCCAGCACGGCCTGACGAACGATATTCTCGAATTCAATGTTGCGCTTGCGCGGCACGTTGAGACCAGGAAAGAGATCGAGAATCAGGCCCATGAAGACAGGCAAGTCCTCGTTGACGATCTTGGGGATGTTGAAATCACGCAAGGCACGCATCAGCACTTCATCCTCGTTGCGATCAGGGTCAGCACGCTTGAGGGAGCCGGCGACGACGAGCACAGACTTGATGGCCCGCAGACCCCAGTCGTAGTGGTCTTGCTTGGACAAGAGATCGCGGTTGAGTGTGTACAGCGTGATGAACTTGCGAGCGAGCAGCTTGGCGTTCAAGAAACCCTCAGACACAAGCATAATTTCGCAAATCTGTCCGTAATCGGGCACGACCATGGCACAAGGGCGGAAAAGAGCCTTGATGTTCTCGGGCAACTCAGTGCGGCCAGCATAACCGGGGTTCATGGTGATGAAGATACCCACAGTCGGGTCAAGCGAGATTTCCTCGCCGAGAAAGTTGAAGCGCTTCTTCTTTGCACGAATGGCGTCCTGGATGGTCTTGACCTGCACGGCCACGACAGACAACACCTCGACGGAGATACGGTTGAACTCGTCGAAGCAACCCCAAGCACCACTCTGCGCAAGACCCTTGTAGATGTTGCCGACAGACTTGTAGTCCATCTGCTCGGAACAGTTGAACACGTACACCATGATACCGATGTTGCGCGACAAATCCTTGGTGGTCTCGGTCTTGCCAGTACCGGCCGGGCCGGCGGGCGCCCCACTCATGATCAAATGGAGCGATTGGGTCAGGGTGATGTAGCATCGATCCGTCAACGGCGTAATCACCAGACGTGGCACGTTGCCGAGGTACTCGTAGCTGTAGGTGAAGCGGGCATCGCAGATGGCAATGCGGCAGTGGCGGGCCTTCTCATCCCACATGTGGCGCAGCTGGCTGAGCCAGATGAAAGCCTCAGCGTTCTCGGCCTTCTGTGTAATGAGGTTCTGCACCACGTCGCGAGAGTGCACATCGACGGTACAGATGGTCTGCAGCATGACGCGGTTGGCCCCAGACAGCTTGCCCTGCAGCAGCGTGATCAAATCGTTCAAGTGGCTGATCTGCTTCTTGTTGTATTCCTTCATGGCGTTCTCATAGCCTTCTTCCAAGCGGCCAAAGGCAATGTTCACCTCGGTGGCCCACCAGATCTGCGTGCCCACAAGGGACACCTGCGCCGGGTAGTCAAACACCCACTCGGAGCGAGGCTTCTCCTCATAGGCAACCACGGACTCGGTCATAATGTCGCGCACTGTGTCTTGCATGGTCACCAGCACGTTGTTGAGCCACACCTCCACACGTCCCTCGCAACGGCAGGGCTTGGTGAATGTGACGTACTCTCCGTCGAGGGCATACATGCCCAAAGCCTCCTTCTGGTCGTTCTCGTTAAGCTTGATGTCGCAAAGCATCTGGAAGAGCTTGTCCAGCTGCTTGGCCACCTTGACGGGATTGTTGCCGTTGGACAGAATGTCCAGCAAGTCGGAGGAAGAGATGAAGTAGAAGCGTGGGAAAGCAAGACGCTTGGTCTCCAAGTACTCTTGCAAGGCCTTCTCGCAGAGCGACAAGCGGTGCTGCAGGTTCTCCAACAGATCAAACAGGCCGGCCTTGTTGGTGGATTCCACCACGTTGGGCGTCTGCCTCGCAGAGCGCATGATCTCCTTGAAGTCGGTGTCAATGGTATCGAAGCGCTTCGAGTCCTCAGGCAGCTGACTGCGAATGTCCTCCGAGCCAATGAAAATGCTCTGCAAGTGCGACCACGTGCGCTGCACCTCGAACCAAATCTCGATGACTGAATCGGCAGTCGAAAGCTTCTTCTGCCAGCCCGATACTGCCTCGAGAAAGTAGGCAATGTATTTTGACGTCAGCAAGTTCTGCAACTGCACTTGGTTCTCCTCCAGGGTCTCAATGAGCTCCTCTGACGCCTTGAGCATGGGGGTGCCAGTGTCGGCATGAGTATCGTAGTCAAAGTTCATGCTGCCCCAGGTGGCCTCCAGCTGGCCCAGCATCTTCTCCATGCCCTGCTCCTTGTTGGCCCGGTCCACAATGCCGCTCACTTCGTCCTCAAACTCGTGCAGGTTGAGTGCGAGAAGGTCAGCCAGCGTGGTCTTGTCGGACATTGAAATGCGCACTCCGGTCGTGTTCATGACCTGTTGCCAATGGCGGTCGCGGATAGCCGGGCTCTGCAGTAGACCCACGGCGCCAAGGGACGTGATCATGTTCTTGACCTTGGAGTCCACGCCATTGAATGCCTCCCAGGCGCGTGTCTCCTTGTCCAGCGCTCGAATCTCAGCCACAAGCTTCTTGCACTCGAGCTCCATTGTCTCCACGTTGACTTCCTGCCACAGGGTCTGCTGCCACTCTTCAAACTGCGACCGCACCAAGACAATCATATCCCACAGCTGCTTGAGCAGTCCCAGCTCCTTGCGACAAGCCTTGAGCTGCTTGTACTCGGGCAGCTTCACCAAGAACATGTCCGCAGCCTTCTGAAGCTCATTCATCTCGTTCTCCATGACCATGTACTCCTCAAAGTGCTTGTCGATCCGGGTGTAAGGATTTTGAGCGTCGAATCGCAGTGGAGCACGCTTGAGGAAGTCCTCGCGGAACTCAAAATTGCGCACATCAAATTGGTTGCTGCGGCGCTTGAGCTTGCCCACCTCATCGGCCTGGGCAGGGGCAACGCCGTGTCCAACGTTCTCAGACAGCTTCTTGGTGTCAGCCCACTTTGCCGGCAGGTTGCTCAGGAGCTGATGAACGGCTTCGGGCATATCGACATCGTAAGTGCGCAGCAATTGAACAGTGTCGTTGAGTGGCCCGAAACACTTGTCTGTGGCCTCTGCACGAGAGTTGAGCGCGTTCAAATACCGCATAACCGCCACAAGCTTGTTGTAGTCGCCCTCGGGGATCTCCGTCTTGAGACCGACATTGGCCTCCTGGATAAAGTTGGACAGCTCGTTGAGAGTGTTGGTGACATGCTCGGTCAGATGCTTGATCAGCATGAAGCTCCACTTCTTGACTGTAGCGTGGAGCGCCGACTTGAACCCGCGGACGTCAAGGCGGAACCATTGGTCAAATATCACCAAGTCCTTCAGCTTGGACACAGTGTCAGCAATGCCGTTGTACTTGTCAACATTCTGCTTGAACTGCTCCAGTGTAGGTGGGGACTCAGGAATCGGCTCGTCGCCATACTGCTCGATATCCTCCTGTGTCAACACGTGATTGTACAGCAAAAACTGACGCATGAATTCACTGCGGTCGTCCAGCCACAAATGCTGGAACTGGTCCAGCAGAGACTGCTCGTACTGCAGGACCTTGTCCACCACTGCCCCGATCTTGCCCAGCAGCTCCTCCCGCAGGTCCGTCAGGTCTTGCATAGCCTCCAGGTCAGAGCGGTAGTCTTCCACACCGCGGTGCTTGGCCAGGCGCGGAACGCGTGCACCGACGGAGAAGAAGTCTGAGGAGACGTTCTTGATCTGCTGCAGCAGCGAGATGGAGGAGCCTTCGTTCATCGCTGGCTCGAAGCGAATGTCGGGCGACACAAGCGTCATCTTGCCCTCAGACAGGGCGCGAGCTTGCGACTCGTCAGCCGCCTTGGCCTCGGTATTGTCCAGAAGGTACGAGAACGAGCCGTGCACAGTGTTGAAAAGACCGTCAACCACCATCGAGTCCACATAGTCCACATAGCTGTGCCAGGTGCTTGAGGTGGCATCTGCCTTGAACAGGGCAAGGTTGTCCGCGAGCAAGGCGTGGAAGCGCTGACCACCCGTCTTGATGGCCTCAAAGGCAGCGCTCATCTGCTTGTCCTTCTCGTCATAGTTGAGCAGGCCGCTCTTGGGGTCGCGGACCAGCAACGGCGCGTCATACCACTTGGCCATGGTCGAAAGGATCTCGTCCACGTTGGCCTTGCTCTTCTGCACGCGGTTGCTCAGGTCCTCAACAGCAGCCTTGGCTGAGAGGCAGTACTCAGCCACTCCTTCGCTGTTCCAGTTGAGCTGGCTGATGGCACGCTCGAGCGTCGCGTCGATCACGCTCATCTCGCCAGCAATGAGGGGCGCCTCCACGTCCAACACCGTCTGACGGACACGGTTGTACTCGGTGGTCGTGATGGCCAGGTTGCCAATAAACTGCCGAAAGGTTTCGTTGCGTGCAAAAATTGCAGCCGCACTCGAGGGAATGTCAGTGGCAGCCTTGGTCATCTCAAGATATTTGACCTCACGCAGCACAGCCACCAATTGCGGGTCAAAGTTGACGCGCAACAGCCCAGTCTCGGCGTCTCTCTGCAGCAATGGAAGGTTCAGATTGACATCCGACTTGGTTCCGACCTCCTTGGCCCAGGCCTCGTAGACTTCGCCTTCGTAAGCTCCCAGAATCTCCATCATTTCCGTGCACTTGCGGAAGACACGCAGAGCCTCGGGCGTCTCGAAGGCGGGGCGCTTGGAGGCAGTGAAGTCCTTCATGGACAGCGCGATGCGGTCGCGGAGCTCCTTGGCAAACTTGAGCGCGCCAGCAGTGTGTGGCATATTCTTGCCAACGCGCGGGTTGCTCTTGAAGCTGTCAAAGATCTGCTTGACCGTCTCGAGCTCCTGGTCCAGCCGAGTGACCAGCGTGGGGTACTTGGGCGCCAGTTCTGCAGCGATGATGGGACGGTCGAGCAGGCCCTGGAAGCCGTAGATCAGCTTGAAGGCCCCCTCAATGCCCGGGGCCAAGTCAAATGCCTGCGCGGCAATGGAGGCCAGGCGGCGGTCAATGTCCTGCGCGGTCGCCAGATACACGTCGTAGTCTGCGGGGAACTGGGCCACGCCGGGGTTGAGGCAGTCGTAACCACCCTCGTCACCCGTCTTCTTGCCCCACTGCGCGTAGAGCTCGCCTTGTAGCTCGTACAGCTTCTTGACTTGCGAAGAAAGCTTTTCAGTGCTGAGCTCAACTTTCTCCAGCTTGGCAAAGTCGTCGGCCGTCTGGAAGATAACCAGCAGCATGTTGAGGCGCTGCTGGTACTGGTTGAAGCGCGCAAAGACAAGGTCGGTCTCGAACTCCCAGGGCTTGCCGCCCTCGGCCTGGTTGACCTGGTCGCGCAGGCTGCTGAAGATGCTGCGCACTTTCTCGCACACAGCGAGAGCTGTTTTCACCTTCTCCAAGGCCTCTCGTGGCTCTTGTTTGAAGACAGCCAGTGGCTCAATGAACTTTTGGATAGCTCCGATCAATTGATTGAAGATCTCTCGAAGAATGACGACAATGTGGCGTGGAGTAGCGTAGAACTTCGAGTGTTTCCAGATCAAAGACAAGATTTTCATGAGCTGCAAGAAAACAATTGGAAAATTGGGAAACTCTCCTTCTTCAACGTCTTCCAAAAACTTGCGAAGGGGCTCCAAGTGCTTGCAAACATCAGAGGCCTCAGCAAGAGCGTCGGCAACATCTTGGTGCAGCTTCTTGAGGGCGGGAGAATAGCTGCTGTGATAGTCGTCCAGAATCTGGCTCATGCGAGACATGTGGGGGGTGTTGAGCTGGTCGGAGATGCAAGTCAAGTTGGCTTTCTTGGAAGCCCAGAAATCCAGCTCGACCAGCGCGCTAGGATTGAGGCCCTCGATCAGCGGCTGGGCCGAGTCCTTCTTTAGCACGTCGCGCACCTGGTGCGCCCACTCAATCACGGCCGACTCAATGGCGTGTACCACGGCCTTGTTCACCGCACTGTCGCTCTCCTCGATGCCATCCATGCCAGCGGGCAGAGGCAGGAGCGTCTGCCCCTTGACTTGCCCAGAGATGACGTGGGCAGAGCTTTTGAGGTGTTGTGCATGGGTAATGACATCGTCCGACACCACCTTGGGCCAGCTCACGTTGTTGGCTGAGCTGCTCAACAATGGGAGAAACAAGCCCTCCACGAGAGCAGAGAGCTGTTCAATGGGGGCTGAGGACAAGTCGCCTCGCTGTAGCTGCTTCATGTTTTCTTTTGTCACTTGACCTTCCTCGGGCTTCAGAAAGTAGACTGCCTTTTTCTTGAGGTTGTGAGGAAATTCAAAGGTAGGGACGAGAGAGTCCTTCGCATCAATGTAAAAAAGAATCTTGGTGCATTCTTTTTTGTCAAAAAAGTCGATAATCATTTGTTTGTTCTCTTCTTGAGAAACCATCTTCTTCCATTTATCAATCTTGAGCTTTGTGCTGTTGAGCACCCAGTCGCTCATCCAGACAGCACGATCATCTTCCCAATCCGCCATCGTTGCACTCGAGGTCGAAGAGTTGTGGACCGTTCAGTTGTGTGCGGCGTAAAAAAT
>Ga0138278_1014236_pt1 | contig 11940 bp, 1 predicted proteins | sample M_130821_M_mt_FD_106922 | JGI IMG/M metagenome (GOLD analysis project Ga0138278, IMG submission 106922) | Freshwater microbial communities from Lake Montjoie, Canada - M_130821_M_mt (Metagenome Metatranscriptome) | ecosystem: Environmental > Aquatic > Freshwater > Lake | place: Canada: Quebec...
ATGGAGGCCTTCATTCGAGGCTCTCATCTTACATTGTTCATATTTCTGGCGGCTTTTTTCCAAGCCTTTCTTCCATGCGCCGCAAAACCAGGGGACTCTGTGATTTTTTCTGTTTTTCCGTCACAAGGATCTCTGAATGGTGGAACTCTCCTCACAGTTCTGGGAGCAAATTTCCAACGCCAAGATATTTCAGGAGTCACGCTGGTGTATATTGGCAACATGCCATGCCCCGTGGACTTCTACAAATCATCAGATAGCCAGCTTGTTTGCAAAACTCCGGCCTATCGCGTGGATTTGACAGTTCTCGTTGTGAAGGTTGTTCTCGTCGCCATTGATCGGGCTGAATACGCGCAATGCCCATACAACAACTGTCGCTTTCAATACAGAGCGGACAGAACCCCCATCATCCAGCGCCTGCAGCACGGCGTGGGCTCTCTTGAGCGTCTTAACGTAGAAGGCATTTATCGAGCAAACATTGGGAGTGCTGTTACGATTAAGTTTGGAGACTATCACTGCGTAATGGAAGATAACCTCACTCTCCCCTCCTATTACTCACCCGGCAACTGCTCCATGCCCCTGCTGACAGCTGGTCGCTACAACTTCTCTCTCGATGTGCAAGATTCGTCAGTCGGCTATGGGAGTGCTGATGTGGACGCCGTCGCAATATCTGTTGGAGCAGACTCAACATACATGGTGACAGTCTATCCCAAAATCATCAGCCTCTCCACTCAAGTGTCTGGTGCAAATGGAGGCCACACACTCACCATCACTGGAAACGGCTTCAGCACCACCATCGGCAACAACGTTGTGTCGCTTCAAGGAGTTCCCTGCAATGTCACGTCAGCATCTCAGACGTTGCTAAAATGCACTGTGGGCCCTGCACCTGCCGTAGGACTGGGCACTGCACCGTACACGAGTACTCGTGGCCTTCTCCATCGTGTCTACTGGAACAGCGGCAGCTTTGATATGAACTCATTCATCACCAACGCCAAATACCCCAATAGCCCCAGCATTACTCGTGTACAGGGTGATGGACTGACGGGCTATTGTGTCAACTGCGCTTATTATTACGGTCAGCAGCTGGAGGGCTTCTTTGTGCCCAAAGTCTCCTCTTACTACCAATTCTACATCGCCTCTGACGATGCCAGTGACCTGTATCTGAGCAACAACAACAGTCCTGCCAACATGACGCGTATCGCATACAGTCCAGGCTATTCGCCGAGCTATTGGTCTAACCTTGCCTTGCAGCGCTCGACTCCTCTGTTTCTCCAAGCAGGACGCCCTTACTTTCTCCGAACACGGCATACTCAAGGAAATGGTGGCGATTATGTGAACGTTGCGGTCCGCGTTATCAACCCACCAGCTCGCAGTGCCATCGAGCAGTCCATGCACTCCGTTCACGAGAGGCAGACAGTGACCATCACCAGCAGCGTGCGCAGAGAGATTCAGCGACTCAACTTCACTGCTGCCAGCGGCAAGTTTATGTTTTACATCAGCGATTTTGGAGCAAGGAGTGCCCAAGTCGACCTCAGCTCTACAGACATGTCTTTGGCGGCATCAGCCGTTAAGACAGTTCAAACATCGTGTGGCAGCATCAGTGTTACCCGCACATCGCAGCTGTCCGGAGCCTTTATCGTCTACGATATCCAAATGAACTGCCCGACACTAGCCTCGTTTCCGCAGATCAAGGTGGACAATACCGGCATGACGGGGAGTGTGGCTTGGAAGCGGCTGCAAGCGGCGTCAAATCCCATTCGTGGTACTTATCAGATTGGTTTCAATGGCACATGGACCCAGCCTGTAAATTGGAACGATCCTATCTCAACTATTCGAAGTAGCTTGCTCGCGATGGGCAATATTGCTTCTCTCTCCCTCGCTCAAACCTCGTACAACAATAACGACAACATTATTTTCAACGTCGACGTATCCAGCCCTGTGGGTGATCAGCCGTTGTTTGTCCTGAACATCTCCATGCTGACGGGTGATGGTGTGCAAGGAGCTGTTACCACGATTGAGGACGGCTCGACCGATGCTTTCTATGACCCTATTCCTGGCGACATGCTCTACTTTCCTACCTATGACGTACAAAGCGTGTCTGTCAAAGTCAACAGCATTGCTGCGGTCTGCAATGATGTCGCTATCAATGGTAGTGCGTGCGGCTTCTCCTATTCCAAATCAGTTACGCCCGTGATTAACAGCATCTCTACACCCAACCCCAGTGCCGTCCTTGTGGGTGATAGTGTGACTATTGATGGACTTGGCTTCGGAGTCAACACAAATCTCATCTCTGTCAAGCTCGGCAGTGGGTCGTGCGGTGTAGTTTCGCTCTCCAACACTAGAATTATCTGCACCGTGGGCCATCTTCCAACTGGACCTTTCAGTGTCTCATTGCTCCACTACAACATTGGCTTGGCGACCATCAATGCCTCGGTCTCCAATTCTTTCAACTACAGTTATTTTATCAGCGCCACTTCGCCACTCAGTGGAGCTCCTGAAGGCGGCAATACACTGTTGGTCACCGGTACTGGCTTTGGCCCCTCCTCTCTTGTCAATCTCTTCGTGGGAGACAGGCTGTGCAGTGTGCTCTTCTCGAATGCCAGCCATGTCTACTGCAGTGTACCCAGCGCTTCTGATTCATTGAGCAGCATGTTCGCTGCAAATGGAACCGATTCGACTGTCAATATATCGGTCGGCCTGTTTGGCAATCTCACAGCAGGAGCCTACTCTTATTCGTGGGCTCTCCAGCCAGTCGTGGCACAGGTCAGCCCGGCAAACTTCAGTGCTGGAGTTACAACTTTGGTTACCTTTGAGGGCGACTTCTCTCTCCACACACAGCAAGATAACAGCAGTACATGCAGCGTTTCTATTACTCTGGGCGGCTTTCCTTGTGTGAACCCCATTGTCAACCTGAGCTACATCACTTGCGCCATGTCTCGTGGGGCAGTACTGCCAATATCACAGCAGTCTAATATTCGTCCAGTGGTGACCCTTTGTGGCAGCGATGGACGCAGACTATTTGCGCATGCTGAGCCAGGAGTGGAGGTCGATCTTGCACTGCGTGTGACTGGTCTGAGTAGCAGCGTTGGGAGCATTGCTGGAGGCTCGCAGCTGTTGATATCCGGTGCAGGATTTGTTCTCAACCGTCGAAACAGACTGGCAGTCTGGATTCAAGACGCAACTAATAACAGCAATGATGTTCAATCTGTTGACTGCCATGTGAGCGATTCAACATACACCTCCGTTACATGTAATATCAGTGCTATCTCCCAAAACGACACTTCAGCTGTATTGAATGGCACTGTACACATTTCTGTCAACGGTGTCGAAGCTGCATGCGAAGGCTGCTCGTTTTCCATTGACATCAGTTCAACCCCCACAGTTACAAACATGTCTTTCTGGACTGGCTACGCTGGTGAGGTTGTAGTATTTTATGGAACGAAGCTTTATCCTCTCCATGCTCACTTGATGTTGGGTTCGTACTACTGTGAACCAGATCCAGCCTGGTTAAACAACAGCAATAATAACTCTGTTCTTGATGGCAGTGAGTATCACTGCATTGTCCCGCAACTCCCAGCTGGAGACTACTATGCAATTGTACACGTGGATGGGTTGGGCTTCGCATTGCACCTTTGTATTCATCATACTTTTACAAGCTTGCTCCAATTGACGTCCATCAGCACACTCACGGGATCTCTCGGAGGAGGCTCCACTGTTGTATTGTTTGGTGCTGGCTTTAGCTCAACGTTGAACAACAACATCATCTCTTTCGGATCACTGACTGTCAATGCCTTCATTATCAGCAGCAACTATACACACATACAATGTTTTTCTCCCCTTACCCCGGTCTCAGTGACAACTGTAACAACTGCTCCAATTTCCATCACAGTTTTGGGCCTAGATTACGGCAATGGTAGCCGTGTGGACGCCAGCTCCTGCCCGAACCGCACTCTGTGCACATTTACCTACTTACCGTCAATGACTCCTCGTGTGACGGCCGTAAGCCCTTCCTCGGGATACGTAGGCACCAAGCTGCTCATCACTGGCACTGGCTTTGGCTCCTATAACAGCGGCACCAACGTCATTATTGGCGGCGTGCCATGCGTTATCAATGCCTCGGCCTACACAGCAACACGGATTTCATGCACACTCGGCACAAGTCCAGCCGGTCAATCTCTTGTATGTCACCATTCCGGAGGTTGGTACCGCGCGAGTGACTGCCATGTTTACCAGTCTCTTGGCGATTTCCAATTTTACTCCCACCGTCGGTAGCTTTGGTGGTGGTCAAACAGTGGACGTGTTCGGACAGGGCTTTGGGGGAAGTGCTGACACCTCGTTGGTCTTCTTCTGCAACCGCCCGTGCACAGTGCTGTCCTCCTCTTACAACTCACTGCGATGCGTCACTTCTGACATTGTTACAACCGAGTCTCTCTACGCTCTGAATACTTATGACCGTCTTGTTCTTCCTGGCACTCCCCTGACTGGGCCTGCAGCCTTTGATAAAGACTACGCAACCTCCGTCAGTGCGTGCCCCATTACTTTCGATCTGGGCCCGACAACCCAGGCAATGGTCACACGGATTAACTATTTCCCAGCTACCGCGAATTTTGCTGTAGCAAACGGTGGTGTGTTCGAGAGTTCTCTTGATGGTTCAACTTGGGCCCGAGCCGCTGTCATTAGTGGAGCACGTGGAGGTTGGAATTATGTTGAGCCAGCAGCTTGGACGTCGCCCATTCGTTACATTCGCTATCGAAACCCAGTCAGCTGTCTGATGATGGAGCTTGAGTTCATTGGGGTTAAGCTGTCTGCAACCAATCCCAATAACGGTTCATCATGCCGTGTCAATGTCAGCGTGACAAGTCCAACCAACCACCCCTGCCATGGAGCCCAGCCGACCCCAACGACAGTTAAGGTTACCAATACCGCCAACACGGGTGGGATGGGAGTCATGCACATGATGCCAGGAATGGAAATGATGCTTCAACCAACCGTAACTGCTGTTGTGCAGCCCGTCATTATCTCATCAACAATTTCCAACATTAACGCCTCATTTACATTTTCTCTCGCCAATACGCCTGTGGTCAACAGTGTCAACCCGACCTGGGGCTCAGCTTTGGGCGGCACAGAAATAAACATTTCGGGGGTCAATCTACCAGCCAACATGTCCGCAGCATTTGTCAACGTGAGTGGAGACCCGTGCATTTTGACGGCGGTGTCGACTGACGGCTCTTGGGTGTCCTGCATCACCTCACCTCGCACGGCAATTCGACCCTCGATGCTAAATGTGGGCACTCTCAACAAGGACGGCAACCCTTCTGCATATTGCGTGTGCAACACCAGTGTGCGGTTCGAGTATCTGGATCGCTGGTCCGACTTCACGACCTGGGGCGACGAGGAGCTGCCTCAGGAGGGCGACACCGTTATCATCCCAGAAGACCAACGTGTTCTCCTCGACATTTCTCCCCCTCGACTGTTTGTCCTCCTTGTCCAAGGTTGGTTGATTTTCGACCGAAAAGACCTGGCTGTTAATGCAACTTACATTTTCGTCCCGGGAGGCAAAATGGAAATCGGAACCGAGGATGAGCCCTTTCTTCAGAAAGCAACAATCACTTTGCATGGTGACCGCTTTGACACCATCGAGCTGCCACATGTTGGCTCCAAGATGCTGGCCGTTTCAAACAAGAATCCTGTTCACGAGAGTGGCAACGGAGTACCTGCCTCCGACATTGGCATCCTGGATATACACGGCCAGCCGCGCCTGCGTGTCTGGACCAAGGTGGCGCAGGACGCGCTGGCCGGGACCAACACTGTGGTGACGGCCGAGGATGTGGACTACCAGCCCGGCGACAAGCTGGTGCTGACCTCCAACGAGCACTACAGCATGACGGAGGAGCTGACGGTGGTTAGCCTGGGGTCGGACAAGCGCACGCTGCAAGTGACGCCCGCCCTGCAGTTTACCCACGAGTCGCGGCTGCTCACCATTGAGGGCCGCCGCGTGGACATGCGCTGCGAGATTGGCCTGATGTCGCGCAATGTGATTATCCAGGGCGGCGACGAGAGTGGTCCGCAGTTGTTTGGCGTACACACCATGCTTGTTCATGGCGGTATCTACCGCATTGAGAACACGGAGGTTCGCTCGTGTGGCCAAGCCTTCAACTTGGGCCGGTATTGCATCCACTTTCACGAGGCTGGAGAGCAACGAGACAGCTACGCCCGCTCCAACTCCATCCACCATTCGTTCCAGCGGGCGGTAACGATCCACGGCACCAACAACCTGCGCGTGCAGCACAACTTTGCCTACCATGTCATGGGCCACAACTTTTTTGTCGAAGATGGTGCTGAACGCTACAACTACATCGAAGAAAATTTGGGCGTTTTGACTCTGCAGTCATTCTCTCTCCTTAAATCCGACACCAAGCCTGCCACATTCTGGACTTCATCCCCAACCAACTTCTGGCGGCACAACGTGGCTGCTGGCTGTACGCACGATGGGTATTGGTTTGAATTGCCAGGCCATCCGGGCGGACCGTCTTTTACCACCTCCATTTGTCCAGTTGGCGAGCACCTTGGTGAGTTTTACAACAACACCGCACACTCCAACGGCGTGCACGGTCTGCGTGTCTATCCAGTCTATCTCCCTCACAAGGACCCATGCAATGAAGCCAGTGGCCCGTCGCCACAGTACTACTACAACTTCACTTCCTTCCACAATGGAGGAAATGGGATCTTTGGCAAAATGAACGGAGACTTGCACCATGTCAATGCACAACTGCTTGAAAACGGAGGCGATGAGTTCCACCTGATCAAGTACCTTGCCGTCGACTACACATTTGATCCTTTTCTCAAGAACCTGCTGGCCGTGGGATCACTCACCAGTGTTGCCGATTGGAAGCACGCCATCTCATGTCCGCAAAATGAGTTTTTCTATGTATCTGGGGCAACAATGATCAACTATGGCTTTTCTGGTGCCATAGCTGGCTGTACAGAGTGTGACAGCGATGAGAACTATCGCCAGGGTGGTTACACTGTGCGTTTCGATGGCCTGCAGTTCATTAACGTGGCCCGGCGTACTCATTGGAACCCGCCAAAGAAGGATATCTTCATTGATCTGGACGGCTCGCTGTCTGGCCAACCGAACTCCACTGTTACTCCTTTCTATGCCTTCAACAACTGGCCAGAATGCCCGCAGGCCGGAAGCCTGTTTGAGTATGGGCTTGTATGCAACAGCTCGGTGCAGGTGCGACGGCTGCAGATTGATGGCGTGAACCCGCGCGAGCTGGACTTTCAGGTGCTGCAGCTCAAGAGCGATGCTGGCAACGGCACTATACGCTTCCGGCCCAAGGAGAGCTATGGCTGGGTTGGACCGGTGGTCAACAGCCACAGATACAAGGCGTCCTTCATCAGCCTGGTGGACTGGGAGTCGATGAAAATCCGCTACTCTGAGCCGGAGTATGTGCTGCCGGGCGAGTGGATGGAGCTGTCATACAACTACACCGACTATCGCTACCGCTTCTCTGTCACTTATTCCGACACGGCCTCTGAAGTTCCAGCCTTCCCTGACCAAACTTACTCACTCGCTTCAACACAGCGCTTTGGCACAAGTCTGATCAACCCATTGAACCAGTCGTTTGATGTGATTCTAGCCACCGGGAGCGGTGTGGACCTAACCAAGCCGCGCATGCCTGGACCATACTCAATTTCAGTCTTTCCCATTCAATGTGCACCAAACAGCATTACGTGTGGTTTTGTGGGCGATGTGCCGCTGCAGTATCCACCGCGGCTATGGTCGTCGGCCAACTCGTGGGACAGCAAGAAAGTGCCAAAATGTGGAGAAGATGTGGTGATCCCACCGGGGGTGATTATGCAGCTGGATATTAACCCTTGCAATCTTAAGAGTCTTCTTGTTTATGGCAAGTTGCAGTTTCTCGACAGCGCGGATCGAGTGCTTAGCGTCGACTCACTGACAATCTTTGGGTATTTGGAAATCGGACTTCCCGCCGCTCCATTTACACACAAAGTCTTTATCTCAATCAACGGCATTCGCTCATCACCAACCGTCATTGTCTCTGACTCAATCTTCCTTGGAAACAAAGTGTTTTCTGTTTTTGGGCAAGTCAACATTTGGGGTCAGGCACCAACTACGCCATGGACACGATTGAACAGCACAGTGCTGCCCAGCGCCACCAGCCTGACCTTGACATCTCCTGTGAACTGGAAGTCTGGAGATCGCATTGTCATCACATCCACTGAATATGATGCTACACAGACGGAATCATTTACCATAGCTTCTGTCAGCCCCGATGGGTTCACTATCGCATTGACTTCGCCTGTTGTTTATCGTCACTTTGCTGGCGTGATTAGCGATGGCTCAGGAAACAGCGTTTTCCTTGGTGCCGCAGTTGGGCTGCTCAATCGCAACATTGTCATCTCTGGCAATCTGAGCGGTCCAACGGACGTCTATGGGGCTCATGTGTACGTAGGTGACATTCTCTACTCCAACGGCAATCGCAAGGTGGGATCATTTCAGGCCAACGGGGTTGAGTTCCGTAATACTGGCAAGCAAGGCATGCAATATGCATCTGTTACGTTTGCGTACACCACTTTGACGAGCGATTCTACGCAATGGCCCACCAATCTGATCAACAGTTCTTCGTTCTCATACTCTCTCAACTATGGCGTTGTGTCGCAGGGCTCTCGTGGCATTAATGTAACATACAACGTCTTCCATCGCACGTATCGCTCGGCTATCGACATGGACAGCACCTCGCAGGCCGCCGTCTTGACAAACAATTTGATTGCGGGCAATTTCAGATCACCGGATGATCCTTATGACTGGGTCCGACCGTTTGGCGGTTTCACCATTGATACAGCCAACTTCGCATCCATTTCAAACAATGTTGTTGGTGGTACTCAGGATGCAGGTTATGTTGTGCGACTGAAGAGCTGCTCGAGCACCCCCGTGTTTACCGGGAACGAGGCACACAGTGCACTCATTGGGGCTTTTCTGTTGCCCATGACCGGGACTTGCATCCAACTGACCGACTTTGTGGCTTGGAAGTGTGCACACATTGGAATTCTCACAGTTGACCAGATGGTGCAGGTGCTGGTCAAAAATGTGACGGTGTCTGACAGCCACATTGGAATTTCTCTCAATTACTTTCAGAACGGCAACTCGGGTCGCTCTGATATCCTCAACTCTCGCATCTATGGCTCCACTGCAGCAAGCACGTGCAGCGACTCGCTCGATTGCCGAGCCCAGACCAAGACTGATGTGTTTGGGCTTACTTGTGGGTCTGTGTTTGGTTTGGGTGTTCGGCGTGCTGGGCTGGTGCTTCCGCAGTATCTCAATCGGGCCAAGACTTGTGATATCGATGGCGGTCTGCCAGTTTGTCGCCCAGTCAACACGCCTGAGCGACTTTGCTCGCTGCCTTGGGAATCTCGGTACGGACTTCCTGGCAATTCCATACATGGCGAAATTTATGTTACGAATACGGTGTTTGGCTACTTTAACGACACTGACTGCGGGCGAAGCTCAGTGGCAATCACTCTTAACCCAAGTCAGGTCGACTACACTCCCCACCTCTTCCTCAGCACTGTACAGTGGACAGCCGTCACTGAGACCGCCAAGCTCTCTCTTGGTTTGACACCACGCCATCCTAGCTCGTGCCAGACTTCGTGTGACTCGGTCAACTTTGCCATGGCCACAGACTTGGACGGCTCTGTATTCCCAGGTGGTGGATCGCTGATCTCCGATGCCAACCCCCTTCTCGCCTACAGCTACCCCCAGTGTGTACCACAGCCTCAGAATGGTGCAATTCAGTGCGCCTCCATGACTCAGTACCAAGCTATGCTGGAGAACAACGATCTCGACCGTGGGTCACGTCTAATTGGTCCAGTGCGAATCACCAAGTTCAACTCATTGGAAAATCGCACCACCTGGTCTCGCGGGCCCTTTGATCATCATTGCCCTATGAGATTTTTCTTTGGACAATACCCTTTCGCTCTGGAGCCAGGCCAATCATACTATATCATGACTACGGGAACGATGCCAGCTAATTCGCGAATTCAGTTTTTCTCACGCTCGTCATCTGATGTTGTCCTTCTGCGTATTTTTTATACCAAGCCTTACTCCATTTCTGTCTTCAACAATGGTGTGCTGGTGCCCCAACTGAATGTTTATCCCACGCTGAGCTCACCTCGTGGTGCGAATGTTTTGGATCCGCAGAAGCGCGTGTTGTTGCTTGTCATGCGAGGAAGCACTGTACCAGGCGAGCAGGTCTACAATCTCGTGACCGAAACCAATGTCCAATTGACCATCAGCCTAAAGATTCCAGAGGCTGACTTTTTCGGACCGACACTCGTGGCCAACATTGCGCTTCTGTTGCAAATTCCGGCCAATCGCATTCGCATTGTATCGGTGCACGCCGCTGGCACACGCCGACGCTTGTTGCAGTCAAATAGCTCTAGCTCTAGCACAAACGTCAACATTGAAATTGCTCCACCCGTGCCTGTCGCATCGATTGCCACCAACGCCACCGCGCTCCAAGCGAATGCTCAAGCTCAGCAAAGCCTCGTTGACCAAATTACAGCTTTTGCAACCTCGGGGCAGTTGAAGACCACGCTTGCAGCTAGTGGCATTCCATTGGCCGGCCTGGAAATCACTCCACCTCCCGGCGTGAGTGCAGATAACACTGCGTCGTATTCTGTCTCTGTCGACGCGTCTTCAGGTTCCAGTGGCCCAAGCATTGTGCCCATTGCTGCTGGAGCTGCGGGTGGCGTGTGTTTGCTTGGGTTGATTTTTCTTGTCTGGGCAAAGAAGAACAATAGATTTGTTTTCAGCAAGAAAAATTGCGTCAATACCATTTCCCCTCAATGGCCTCAGCACGCGCGTGTCTCGCCACCCCGCACCCCGGTGGTGCAGGTCCGGCCAGCCACGACTGAGTGTGTGTTGCAAACTGACCACGTGTCCATTGGGACAGTTACGCGAAGTTCGACACTTGAAGTTGGGTCGAGCAGTCGAACATATGCTGAGACCAATTTCTCCTCTTCAAATCGCTCGCCGAGACCTACGCGCATTACAGGCAGCGGCTTTGACTTGGTGTCGCAGACCACCTTTCCCACCCGGGCCTCCGATAACCGCACCCCCAGTCCCGGGCCAGTGGCCACCGGCACGACGCTCAGCCCCACCTGGCTGTGCCGAAACTGCTCACGAGAGAACGCCACCAAGCTGCTGACCACTGAGCGAGTGGGGTCCTTTGTGGTGTATGGCCGCAACGCCGCCACGCTGGCCGTGCGGTTGTCATGGGCCGTGCAACACTATCCCATCTTGCGCGTTGACACCACGCCGCCACGCTTCCGACTTGAAATGCAGGGCGAGCAACCACTGCACTCTAACCTCATTATGCTCGTGGAGTACTACCAGACCCCGCGTATGGGCGTACCGTTTGTGCTTGTGCGCGACTCACTCACGCCCAAGGGCGACCTGGCTCGATCCAGAGAGCACCTGGCCGCTACTTCGAACGGTGCCTCTGCTACCAGCGGCGCGGATGAATGGGATGTAGAGCAGTACGGTTCATTTTCCTCTGATGGGGTGTTTCACCGCCAGCTGTCCAAGCGCACCGAGGAAGACCTCAGAACTTTCAAGCCGCTGATTCTGGGTCAAGCGGATGTGTAGCAAGCCTAAGCTATTATCACTGTTGCTGCACCAATCACAAGAGTGCTGCACCCATTTCCATTGGTTATTTCTGCCATCTATGTCTTGAGTCTGGCAAATTTAAATGTTTTCTGTCATACAGTGTCTGTTTGGGTCAGTATGAGCCCGATTATTTGTCAATACTATACGGCGACTTTTTCAGCAATGCTTATCCCTGCTGCGCAGCTCTGAGCATGATTGATTGAGTTGAATATCTTCTTTGTTTTATTTGCATTGCTATTAAACTGGGC
>Ga0138278_1036221_pt1 | contig 11823 bp, 6 predicted proteins | sample M_130821_M_mt_FD_106922 | JGI IMG/M metagenome (GOLD analysis project Ga0138278, IMG submission 106922) | Freshwater microbial communities from Lake Montjoie, Canada - M_130821_M_mt (Metagenome Metatranscriptome) | ecosystem: Environmental > Aquatic > Freshwater > Lake | place: Canada: Quebec...
CGAAACGGCCGAAATTGCCGTGCAAAGCTCGCTGACGGGGCACCTTGTGTTCAGTACGCTGCATACCAATGACGCACCTTCCGCGATTACGCGACTGCGAGACATGGGAGTGCCGGCGTTCCTGATCACCGCAACGGTGGAAGGCATTCTGGCTCAGCGGCTTGTGCGACGAATCTGTAGTGAATGTCGTACCCAGTTCGCTCCTTCAGATGACCTGCTGATGGAACTTCAGTTGCCGCTGAATACCGCCAGAAAATACAAATTCTATTATGGAAAAGGCTGTGCCCGCTGTAACAACTCCGGGTACAAAGGTCGAATCGGGTTGTATGAACTGATGATGATGACGGACGAGCTTCGCGACGGTATTGCCGCAGAAGCTTCGGCCGACGACCTGCGAGTCATCGCCAGGCAGCAGGGCATGACAACCCTGCGAGAATCAGGTCTGAAACTGATCTTCGACGGACTGACAACCATTGACGAAGTTGTGCGGGAAACCGTGATAGAAGACGTCAGCTGACCAAAGACGAAGGGGGCGGGGACTGTTCAATTTTGCAACAGCAGAATTGATCATCGGCAGGATCCGGCAGCCCGCGCAACCCCGTTAAACTGGACATCCGGCCCCTGGTGTTCGATGATGCATAGAGAAGATTTGGTAAAAAACATGCCGCTGGGCTGTTTTTCCGATCTTCCAGAGATTACGAAGAGTACAGAGAGGGCTTCCGGACCTTTTCCGGAAGCAGAACGGCACATGCTTTGCCTTGGAAATTCCCGAAACAACCTGTGTTTTGCCTGAAAATTTGCAAACGCAGCCAGGTTTCGGCCAGGGGAATTGACCAATTCTGAAGCGAGTGTTTCAGTAACTACCGGAACGATCTGGAGAAGACGGCATGCCAACCTTTGCATATGAAGCAATGGATAAGTCGGGGCTTGAGGTGAAAGACACCATCGAGGCTCCGTCCGAGGCTGAAGCCCAGACAATGATTCGTGAAAAGGGCTTCTACGTCACGAAGATCCGGGAAAAAGAGAAGAAAAAGAAAGAGGGCAAAAAGGGAACCGCCGCCAAGGGTGCTGCCAAGGGCAAAAAGCCCGGCAAAACCTTTACCATCGGTGGCGTAAAACCCAAGCTCCTCTGCACGTTCACTCGCCAGCTTTCCACATTGCAGGACGCCGGGTTGCCGGTGCTTCGCAGCCTGCGAATTCTGGAAGGGCAGAACCGCCCCGGAGCCCTGAAAAATGCTTTGATGGATGTCATCGAAGACATTGAAGGGGGAAATACACTGTCAGAAGCGATGGCCAAGCAGCCCAAGGCCTTCGACAACCTGTACGTGAACATGGTGAAAGCCGGGGAAGCGGGCGGTGCTCTGGAAGTCATTTTGCAGCGACTTGCCGACTTCAAGGAAAAGGCACAGGCTTTGAAACGCAAAATTGTGGGCGCCATGATTTACCCGGCGGCGGTGATCACCGTTGCTGTGGCGATCGTTTCGTTCATTATGATCTTTATTATTCCGAAGTTTAAGGACATTTTCATTGGCTTTGGGGTCGAGCTGCCGGGACCGACCGTGTTCCTGATCTCGATTTCGGACTGGATGATGAGCTACTGGTATATGATGTTCATCGCGCCCATCGGGTTCTGGATCTTCGTCAAAATTGTGAAAAAGAATAAAACGGGGGCCTACGTGATGGACTGGCTCTCGTTACGTATCCCGCTGGTCGGGAAGATCCTGCACATCGGGACCATTGCGCGCGTTACTCGAACGCTTGGCACGCTGATTGCATCTGGAGTACCTATTCTGGAAGCCTTGCTGATCTCGCGTGATACCGCCGGCAACGCCGTGTTTGTACGCGCCTTCGACAACATTTACTCGGCCATTCGTGAAGGCGAGACCATTGCGGTGCCTCTGAAAGAATCGCGGATTGTGGATGACCTTGTGGTCAACATGGTGGACGTGGGTGAAGAGACAGGTGCACTGGACGACATGTTGTACAAGGTTGCGGATGTTTATGACGAAGAAGTGGAAGTGCGAGTGGAGAGTCTGGTGAGCCTGTTGGAACCGATCATGGTGGTCGTGCTCGGTTTGATCGTGGGTTTCATCGTGATCGCACTCTTTATGCCCCTGATTAAGCTGTTGAATGACCTGTCCTGAGAACTGTTTCCAGTCCCTGCCCGGCGGGATTCAGAGTCCGCCGGGCGTTCGGTTCAAAAAATCTCGCCATCACCAATGACGGCCCAAAGCAATGCGACGACAAAAAAACAATCTGGCAAATGCTCGCCGCGGTTTTTCGCTGATCGAGCTGATGGTGGTGATGGTAATCATTGCCATTCTGATGGCCTTGATTCTGCCCGCGATCAGCGGAGCTCGGCAGCGTGCCCGCATTGCCCAGGTGTCTGCGGAAGTTACGCAGCTGGACAATGCCATTGCAAAATTCAAATCCGTGTACAATCTGGAACCTCCCAGCAGTCTGTACATCCCGGCCGTGGGTGGGACATGGGGTGCCGCTGATCGCTCCAAAGTGCGCAGCATCTGGCCACAGTTCAACTTCGCCACCAATGGTGGGCTGTCGATACCCACGCGAGCTGCAGTCAAGACCGGAGACATTCATCTCAGCGGGGCTGAGTGTCTGGTGTTCTTCCTTGGCGGCGTAGAAAACACACAGTCTGACCCACCGGTCGTGCTGGGATTTTCGAAGGATCCACAAAGCCCGTGGAATCCGGCGGGGACAAATCGCGAAGGTCCGTTCTTTGAATTCGACAATAGTCGCTTCACAGATCTGGACGGAGATGGGCTATTGGAATTTGCGGATCCACTGCCTGACCAGCAGACACCTTACATGTATCTGTCCAGCCAGGGGCGTAACTACAAACGCACCAACGCCGCAGGATCAACGCTGGCCGAACAGGACGACTACGACGTGCATGGTGGCAACAGCAATGCAAAAGACATGCAGGCCGTGTACCTGAAGACAGCGGCGCCGGTGCAGGCACATCGCCCGGACAGCTATCAGATTATTTCCCCTGGTCCCGACGCAACCTATGGTTTGGGTGGGGTCTACAAGGATGGATCCGAGCTGACAAATGCTCGGACAGTGGAAGCCGACAACATTACCAATTTCTCGGGTGGACAGCTGAAGCCATAGTGGGCGCAGGGAAATACGTTGGCAAGGGACAGCAGGTTTGCTTCCCGAAAATCACTCCGAGGGACTGCGTCTTTCGGTTTTGTTCAGAGGTGGACTGAATCGCGTTTTGATGGAATTCAACCGCACCGCGGTGACAACAATGACAATATGCCGAAACAATCGGACAGATCGAACAGGCTTCACGCTGGTGGAGTTGCTGATCGTCATTGCCATCATCGCATTGCTGATGAGCCTGACGTTTTCCGTCATGTTCGGGCTTACGACCCAGGCGGAAGAAGTCGCGACGACGACCACGGTGCGGAAGATCGACGCATTGATTCAGCAGCGTATGGACGCCTTTGATCGGGCCTTCAAAGGCAACCGCCGTGACGCCGCCGTCAGTATTGTCAGTGTGACGCTGGCCAGTAACAAAATTTTCGGGGTGCGGGACGAGGTTAAAGAAATCCTTGCAAAAAAACGTTCGCTTCGTTTTGAATTTCCACAGCGGATGATTGAGCGACTGTCGGAAGAGCACTCTACCGGAAATCCTCCTCAAGTTGCGGGACTGCCGGACAGTCTATTCAAAGCCTTTGCCGCACCTGAAGCGCGTCAGCTACTGATCAATGAAGGCAATGTAACGCCGACGGATCAGCAGGTCATTGATCGCGCAAAGCAGAACTGGCTGAAGCATCGCCCGGAGACGGAGAGTGCCGAGCTGCTGTATTTTGCTCTGACGGCATCGACGTCTTACGGCGTGGGATCTGTCGACAGCGATCGTTTTACAGACGAAGAGGTTGCCGATACGGACGGAGATGGCCTGCCGGAATTTGTGGACGCCTGGGGTCAGCCCCTGCGATTTTATCGCTGGCCCACACGGCTGATTGATAAAAATCCGCCATCGCCTTTTCAGCCGGTTCTGATGGATCCAAATGACGCCACAGATGTGCGGTTGATTCCGATGAGTGACAGAGAGGTCGCGGGACTGTTGTTTCGCGGACTTTCGCCACCGCCGCTGCCTATGCCCAATGGCGTGCTTCCCCGGGATTTGTTGCTGACGGATCCAGACGATCCTGTCGGTCGGATCTATTCCGAACTGGAGCGATTGAATGGCGCAGATGGCAAGCCGTTGTTTGCAACGGAGTTCAACGAAGCGAACTATCACACGCCTGAGACGTATCACGCTCCGCTGGTAATCTCTGCGGGAGCGGACGGGGTTCTGGGGTTGTTTGAGCCGAATGATACGGATGCCAGCGTAGGCAGGTTCGGTAACCTTGCCCAGTTGACAGGCGACCGCGACGCGCTGACGGACAACCTTACGAACCGGAATCGCCGGGTGGGAGCACGTCGATGAAACGATTGCCTCAGTCAGCATCTGTCGTGGTTGTGAAAGAGCGTCGCGGCTACACATTAATTGAAATTCTGATTGTCGTCGGCATCATTGTGTTGTTGCTGACGATGACACTGATGACGGTTCGCTTTACGCGGGACGGGGACCGTGTCAGCGGAGCGGCCTCGCAGATCCAGTCGTTTCTTGGCGGGGCTCGTGACCGTGCAATTTACGCCCGGGCACCGCGTGGCGTGCGATTCTTTCTGGACACCGACAATCCTCGGACCGTGTCATCGATGGTCTACATTGACCCGTCGGAGACGTGGTCGGACGGTGTGATTCAGTTGCGGCGCTGGGACCCAGGTTTGGATGGCCAGACGGACGGAGGGACTCCGGATATCAATCAGGACGGTGTCGCTGATGATCCGGCGAACGTCTGGATGGTCGCGGGTGAAGGGACGGCCTGGTGGGAACTGAAACGCCGCGGTTTGCTGTTTGACGGCATGCGGATTCGTATTCCGAAGGGGCCAAACGGTAACTGGTATCCGATTAACACCCAATTGATAAATATCACACAGGCACCCACGACGATGCAGACGCTGGTGCTTTCGATTCCTTACCGGGATCCGGGCAACACGCCGTTAAATCGATCAATCGCGTTCGAGTCTGGCGGACCGGAGGATTACGAGATTCAGCTGGCCCCGAAGATACTGCCGATGGAACCGGTGGTCTTACCGGAGGGAACCGTGATTGATCTGGACGGATCCAAACTTCCCGACGGGTGGCGGCCTTATGTGTCTGGTGCTGGTCAAAGTTCCGGCAACAGTCTGTACTCGCAGTACATTGATATGGTGTATTCGTCGCGGGGCAATCTGATCGGTGATGCCGCATCAGGTGGCGTGATTCATTTGTATGTCTGTGATCGGGAAGATGCGACGATTCTGAAGGAAGAGTACGTGAAGTCTTTGGATAACGATCCGGCGACCGCGTTGAACCTCTTCAATGCTCAGGTACGTACCAGCAGTTTTATTCCAGCGGACGCCCTCATCGCAACGATTGCTCCGTGGGCCGCTGCCATTGCGTCTGACGACAGTCCGTTCAATGTGAAAGACCGCCGTATTGTATCTGTGTTTTCCCAGACTGGAGCCGTTTCGATTCATCCCGTGAACGCCCGGGACGGCGACGCAACACCTCAAAACCCGGCCAATGGTTTTGCGGACGATCCGTTTCTCTTTTCAGAAATTGGAGAGAGTGCGAAATGAGAAACGCGACTGTCCCGAAAGTTTGGACCGCACCGGACGCCAGGTCTGGTGTCACGCTGACGGAAGTGCTGATGTCTCTGATGATCATGAGCATCGGGATATCCTCGGTTATGGTGTTGTTTCCAATTTCCGTGCTGCGATCTGTGCAGTCCACGCAGCTGACCAATGCGGCGATTTTGAAGTACAATACAACCGCGCAGATTCGCCAGAATCTCCGGCTCGTCTTTGACCCAAACGGAAATTACGATCTTCAGAACAGCGACATTGGGCGCGAAAAAGCGTTACTGGAACACTTCCTGTCGGGCAACTCGCGAAACTACATCGTGGACCCAGTGGGATTTCACGAATTATTTGGAGTGGACTCCACAGGTGACGGAGTCGTGGACGCCAACGATGACGCCATCGCTCGCACCTTTGGCAACGATGGTGTCTCGGCCGGGTTTCAGCCTGCAGGACAGGCCAACCGTGTTTTGCTGGGCCGCTTTGATGGCGGCGTGCTGGCGAAGTTTGGCGGTGTGGCAGAAAGCACAGTGGCATCAGCGGGGCTGACACCGGACCAGATTGCGTCGATGTCATTGCTGGCAGCAAAGCTGGCTCGCCTGCGTGATGGTCGGACGAATCAGTTGGACACGACAGCATTGTCGGGGTTGACGGCCAACATCAATGGAGCGAACCGATTGGTGGGGATTCAGTTGCCGGATACGGTGCTGAGCGACGACCTGATTGCGATACCGACGGCCGCCACAACGCGTCCGGGCAACCTGATTCCGGACCCGGAGATTGCGGAAGTCACCTTATTTTCTGCTAATGGAAAATTCAGTCAGACATTCCCTCTGACACACATTGATGTGGCGACCAGAAAAGTGTTCTGGTCGGAGTACGACGACGCCGGAAACAGCACAGATTTCAATGACAATGGCAACCTGGACGTGCGGGAACTGCCTTTGGAGTTTCAGGGCCAGGTGGGTCAGGTGATTCTGCGTTCCGTGCGGTCGTCAGATTTCAGTTGGTTATTGACCGTGCGTCGTGGTGGTGACGGGCAGGCGCGGGGGATTGACGTGGTGATACGATACCACACGGGCGTGCAGCCGGCGGATGAGCGGATTTTTCCTGCGACATTTGTTTCCGGGGCAGGGTTCATCGGTGTGAACGATGCCGCGGACGGTGCGGAACCGGTTCTGAAGCGAGGCGCCTATGTGTTTGATCCGGTCAATGCACGCTGGTATCGAATTACGAATCACGAGGTGCGACCTTCTTCGGGCCTGATTTCTTCTGGTGAAGCGGCATTCTGGGCAGCCTACAAGTACCGCGTCTCTCTGGAATCCGCCATTATCTCTGACGCCGGGGCCTTTCCGACCGGAGGATCAGGTGCGGTTTATTCTGGAGCGATTTTCCTTCCGGGCGTCGTGGACGTGTATCCGATGGGATCGATGTCTTTGCCGGCGTCGCTGTAGGTCGGAGGAATTTCATGAGACTGCATAAAAACACAACAGGACGACCGGACCAGACCAGAAGCGGATTCACGCTTGTGGAAATGCTGGTGTCTGTCGCACTTGTACTGCTGATGATGACCCTGTTTGCGTCAATTTTCTCGATGGCTAGTAACAGTGTCAGTACGCAGCGGGGAATTTCGCTGAACGATCAGAAGGCGCGAGCACTCACGACATTGATTCGTGCGGACATTCACCATCGCACGATGCGATATCCGCAGCCGTTTTATCCGGGTGAAAGTTCAGCCACATCCCCGACGCCTTTTGGGAACCGTGCCGGCTACCTGTACATCTCGACCAATGATCCCTCCAGTGGTCTGGACGATCTGCTCCAGTTTACCATTAGTGCGGAAATGCTGATTGAAGACACCGACAGCAGTCCTTACTTTGGCCGGGCGCAGATGCTTTCAGACCGCGTGAATGGCAGTGCATCAAGCCTGTCGGTGAATCCCAATCAGCCGGAAGCGGATGATGGCAGTTTGATTATCAACAGCACGGGTAGTTCTCCGGCGGCTGAGGTATGTTATTTTGTTCGCAATGGAAATCTGTATCGACGGGTGAGTCTCCTGCGCGATCCGCTGCCGGTTGCTGGCCAGCAATTGAATGAGCAGCCGACCACCGTGCGGGGCAAATCCTATTTTTCTGCTGCTGATGGCATGTTCTGGTTCGATGCCAACGGCAATGGCCAGGAAGATGCTGGCGAGCTATCGAACGACTTCTGGCGGTACTTTGACTATTCCGCGTATCCCTCGACCTCATCAGCTCCGGGAGCCACCTTTACCGGTATATCTGCATTGAACAATGAATTTGGTGGTGGCGGCGCCACATTGGAATCGCTCGGTAATCCCCGATATCGCTTTGGCTTCAATTCTATCGGCACGGGTGCTCAGGCGGGGCTGTCGCGGGAACACGCGGCACCGGGTGGCTTTTTCCTTGGGCGTTTTCTGCATTCAGAAACGTCCGCATCGAACTTCAACTGGCCACAGGGCAAAGCGCACGTCGACGGAGATGACTCAACACCGCTGGGAGCATCCGGCGCTGGAAATCCGATGAACATCGTGGACATGCCCTTGAACCTGAACACGACATCAGGGCTGGTGACTGAGTTTTCAGAGACTGCAAACGGGCGAGGGCGTGGTGGTCCGCGGCGGATGGAAGATCTGTTGCTGTCCAACGTGCACGAGATGAAGATCGAGATCTGGGACGAGCGGCTGCAGAAGTACACGACGCCGGGACATGCCGAGCAGGCACGAGTGCGCGATCTGCAGGGGAATGCCTACATCGTTCCGGGTGATTATCACATGGAACGGCGATACTCGGAGAGTGACGCGTATGGTCCTGAGGGCCAGTCGCTCGGCGTATTCGACACGTGGCATCCGGACATTGATCGACTTGTGGATGGCGATAAGGATCATCCCCCGCTGATCGCTTATCGCTACATGCCTCCGCAGTATCCCATTGGTCCGACGCGTCCGGATCCTGCTGACGGAGCGACGGTGTCGATCAACGAGCCCGATCGACAGACTCGTCGTGCCGACAACAAAGGGTACTGGCGGCCAAATACCGAGTATGAATTGGGCGATGTGGTGTTTGTTCCCTGGATTGACAGGGTCCGGAATGGCAGCGTGGACGGGCTTTTTCAGTACGACGAGATTGCCGAGCCAAAATTCCAGATTGCCTACCGGTGTGTGGGTCGTCAGGGAAGTTTCCAGTCGTCTGCAACACCACCAACGTTTTCCACATCACCAGGTCGTCGGATTCGGGAAGCCAATGGGGAACTGGAGTGGGAGTCGATTGACAACCGCCGACCGCTCAGTTCGATTCGGATGACGCTGCGATTTATGGATCAGACGACAAATACTCAAAGAACCCTGTCACTGATTCTTTCGCTGACAGATGAAAAATAGAGGGTGTCGTGGATTGGGGCAGTGGTGCCCACACGGCCGGATTCGAACTTCTTTTCAACTCCCTCGCTGCCTGACAGCGGCGAGTTGCTCCAGCACTGGGCGGGCCACGTCCGGACAAGAAGGAGCCGGGAACTATGAAAAACAGCACCGTAAATCAAACTGCCGATAATTCTGCCAATCGTGGCGGCTCGACGCTGGTGATCGTGATCGCCCTGCTCGGGATGCTCGCGTTCATGGGCATCCTGTTTTATTCCTTTGCGGCTCAGGAACGAGCGGCCTCGGAAAATTTCAGTGAAGCCGCCAAGTTTGCGGTGGATGAACCGCCGAACGTGTTTGATCACATGCTGCGGCAGGTGATTGTGGGCCCGAACGATCGCCCGTCGGATCGCACCAGTATTCTGCGAAGTTCGACTCGTCGGCATTCGATGGTCACAAATCTGGTCGGAAGTGACATTCATCCGCACACCGGAGAAGGCGTGCTGCTGGCGGAAGATGGGAATGGCGTTCCGTATGTCGATCAGGACGGGGATCAGACGGCTGATACTGTTGACTGGCTGGAATTTGTCGATTCACCGATTGCCCGCCCGTTTGTCGGATATCGTGAACGTGGCCTTGATGGCCAGACAGCACCACCGGCACCGGACGTGGACTACACCTATCCCGACATCAACAACCTGTTTCTGGCCTATCGGGGAACAGCGATTCGGGACAATGGTCCGTCCACCCCGCCTGGCACACCTCGGTACGAGCAGGTGAAAGTCCTGATCCCTTCCTTTCATCGGCCTCAGTATCTGAAATCGGTGTTGGGAAATGGGCCAAATGGGAACAGTGTTCCCACGGACAACAACTGGGTGTCTGCGTTTGACGGTGTGAATCGCAACACAGCGGTGTATGCCGGCCGCAGCTTTCGTCCGCATCCTCAGCACATTGCCGGCCGCCTGCCGGACGGGACGATTGTGTATCGTTATGTGACCACTGCCGAAGCGTCTGCCCTTGGGCTGAATGCTGGGTTCCCGTTTTTGCCGGCTGAAGAAACCAACTCGGGAAACGGAACTGCCGTGCGTGGCGAAATGGGAGTCTGGACGGGCTCGCATCCGGACGTGTATGAACTCGACACCGACAATGACGGCGAAGGGACGAAGGAAGGCATCTGGCTGGATCTGAATTATCCGATTCAGGAGACCTCGGATGGGACAAAATACGCCATCCTGCACTCGGTCACCATTTATGACCTCGATGCGTTGATTGACCTGAACGTGCATGGGAACCTTGCTGGGCTGAATCGGTTGGGAGATTTGACAGCGACTGGTGCTGGGCTGGTTCGAGACGGGCAGTTGTCGAATCAGTTTGTGTCCCGATCCAATCTGGGTCTTGGCCCGAATGAAATCAATCCGCTCTGGGCGATGCGCAGACCTTTAATTGCCGGGCATTCCTCTGCCAGTCAGTTTGTGGGGCATTTCGGCAGAGCGCCTGCCAATGATCTTGAAGCGGCCAATATGGAATGGCTCTGGCTGATGTCTGGTCGAGGAGTGTTTGCGGCCAATAAGCTTGACAACATCTTTGCGGGCCGCTGGGGTGAAGCAGAGCGAGTCTACAACACGTACAAAGCCGGTGGGTCGTTCAATATGGCCGACCTGCCGCGTCCTGGCCGCAGCGGAACGGCTCAGGAATCCGGGACAGCGGGGATCCGGTTCGGAGGTAGTTATACGGGAGCAGGCCGCAATGGATTTGACGACAATCAGGACCGTCTGGAAGGCGAAGCGGATTTGTCGCAACGGCGGCTAAGGGCCTTTGGTACACCGATGGACTATGCTGGAACCGGCCGGACTACAGTGGGTTTCGCTGCGGACTACAACGGATCCATTTTTGCAACGGTTACCAACAGTCCCCGTGCAGCTCTGCTGCATCATGATCCGACGGGCAGTGGTCCGGAACGCTGGCTGCGTTATTACGGCTACAACATCAACCGGAGTATGACGGACACGGTACCTCGGTATGCATTTGGCCAGAATGGCGTCTTTGATCAGGGGAATTTTGCAGGCGATGACCTGGTGGAAGACCCGTTCTACGATGCCTTATTCGAAGATCCTCTCGAGACAGTCTTTGACGCCAACTATGCACAGAGGCAATTTGACCAGATATTTGGTGCGGGGGATTTGCTGTCGCTGCAACTGCAGCCTTCTGACAAACCTGAGGAGATTAGTGAACGGCTGAGCGAATTGGCACCGTTTGCCTTTGAGAGCATTTCCAACAACAACGTGCGGGAAAAGTTCACCACCCTCTCCGGCAGTCTCCGGCGTTTCATGCTGCGACATGACCTTGGGGCAGACATGCTGCCTAATACCGTAGACGATGGTCCGCGGGCATGGGAATTCAGTGCGGACACGGACGGGCCCAGCGATAACAACGGCTATGGTACTGGTGATCGATCGAGTCAGGACTATCCCAATGGCTACGGTGAATTTCCACCAGCCTATGGAAATGGTGTCGGCAATGGGAAACCGTTCAGTCCCACCGATCCGTTTCGCCCCCAGGTACGACGTCTGCTGACCGTCGAAGCGGGCGAGGGACGCGAACTGATTGGACAACTGCCGCTCAGCCTGAACCATATCCTGGATGTGGAACGCTCCTCAGAAACCCCGGACGAACAGTCGCAGCCGATTCAGTTTTTGCGGTACATGCGCCGGGCGGGACTGCGGTTCCGACCGCTGACCGAACATCCA
>Ga0138278_1141337_pt1 | contig 11522 bp, 5 predicted proteins | sample M_130821_M_mt_FD_106922 | JGI IMG/M metagenome (GOLD analysis project Ga0138278, IMG submission 106922) | Freshwater microbial communities from Lake Montjoie, Canada - M_130821_M_mt (Metagenome Metatranscriptome) | ecosystem: Environmental > Aquatic > Freshwater > Lake | place: Canada: Quebec...
GGTCGATGGGCGTAGTCCCTGCGCCGGGCGCATAGTGTACGCGCCGCCCCAAATCGCTATACGTGCCTACGTTGCGAACATCTATCTCTTCCAGGTTATAGGGATAGTTGAGGATGGGGTTTTGCCGTTGTCCGGGTGCAGGCGCAATACGAATATCTTGCGCCAAATTCATCACGGTGCCTCGGAACGACAACGGAACGATAAACGGTGCGGCAGGATTGATGTTAGAGTTACGCTCATCTTCGATGATGAGGGTTCCACCTGCATCCACAAATCCGCGCAGTTTTTTGCGCTCTTGCGGTGTGAAACTGACGCTCTGGTTATTACGAAATGCCATGAACGCGACATCGTACTTCCGCAAATCGCCATCTGTCACCGTGTCAAGATTGACCTCCCAATAAGCCCCGATATTTTTTGTGAGAGAGGCTCCTATGCGGAAGATAAGCGATTCAGGCGTGCCAGAGGTAAAGGCAGGGTCAGTTGCGCCACGAAGTTGCCATCTGCGGTACATATCCGCAGTGACTTGACTTGGCGCAAGAGGATTGGTGAACTCCCAACCGCCGGGCTTCACATCAATACGGCTGTCGAGCGCATAAAAAATGTGAGGTGTGACATTTTGAGGTCCTATGCCCACAATATTTTGTGAGGCACTAGAGACTAAAACACACGCCTTAATCTGTTGGCGCGTACTCGCGTAGTTGGTCGCTTGTGCGAAAGTGGGCAGGGCAGTAGCACCCGCCAACCCAACCATCACGACCAAGCTCCAGAGAGTGTGCAACCGTCGCACTATTTGAATAGAACGTTTGTTCATGTTTCCCACCTTATATGCGTACAGACCGCGTTTCACCCGCTCTCTCCTCATCTTCATGAGGAGGTCGCAGGGCTTGTAAACTCTTTCAAGGGTTATCGTTGGCAAGTAGTTCCGACCAACTCTCCACTTCCTCCACTCGCAATAACAACGCTTCCAGCCGTTCTGGGGAGGAGACACTTTCGATTTTAGCAATAGTAGCCGCGCTAGGCTGTCCGAGTCGCTTCTTACCCACTAATAGAAGTGCCTTGCGCTCGCCTCTTGCTTCACCTCTTGCTTCGCCTTTTTGAAGTATCGCTTGATAGGTCACTGACTCTTCCATATCCATCACTCCTCTAAACAGGCTATCGGTTAGTGCCTGGTCGTAGCGCACTCCCATCAGTATATACGTTGCCGCCAACATCTTGGCTCTATCACTGCTCTCCGCTTTGATACGTTCTTCCATACGGCGTATGACGTTCGGTAAGTCGTTCTGGGATACCCTGCACAGCGGCGCGAACGGCAGAACGCCCAACCCGCCCTCCAAAAACGTCTCAACAGGCATTTCCCACAGCCGTACTACTCGAAAATGAAACGTGTGATATGGCATCTCACCTTCAAACTGCTTTCGCAAAGGTTCGCGCATCACGCGCCCATCCGCCTCAGGGCGCAGAAGTATCACCGCGGTTCTTACCGGCAAACCTGTTTTATAGTCCACTACCGCATTATACATCAGAAAACGATTTGCCATGTCTGGCTTGTAAGAGGCTTGCATCTCGATATGTGCGATATAGGGTTGCGCCGAGTTGACCTTGATGAGTTTGTCCGCTTCCGCAACAATAGTCGATAAGTCTGCATCAAGAGCCTCCACATCACCAAAGGGAAACTCTATCGGATTGAGCCAGTCTTGAGGATACTCCTCCATCAACTGCTTCGTAACACTATCATACGGTTTTGCCAAGTAGCCTCGCCTCTCATATACAAACTATGAGCCGATGCGTGCCTCAGTCTCACCGAAGTAGAGCATTCCCGGACAGAGCGGCAGACGCGGAACAGGAGGCAATACCTGCTTGAGAGCGGGTAGTATCACCGTAGTTCCATCCGTTGGGCTGACTACAGGCGCGTAGCTGTTCGACCGCATCGCTCGTTGTAGGCGGTTAGCACGGGTGTTTAGGTCTTCCGTCGTCGGGTTCAGGTACGGGTATGCAAGTGCAGGGTCGTACTGATAACGCAAGCCGCGTGCTACTCCTGCCGCGCCCTCTTGTGGGCTGCGGTAGACGGTGCTTCGGTTTGTGCCGGGGCTATAGTCCACCCGGTAGTTCCCTGTTCCTAGCGGGTCTACCCCGTTCAAGTGGATGTCAGGAACGCTCTGCCCAGAAGAGCCGTAGTGGTCAGGGATATATCCCCAGCGTGCCATCCAAGCCGCTTGGTCTCCGCTAGAGGCAGTATAGTTTTGCGAGACTGCCCCTTGAATGGTGATACGAACGTCTATCGGCTCACCGAAGAAGGGGAAAGCGTTCTTGGATGCCAGCTCGACGGGGCTATCCAGAATGCTTCCATCAGGCGCAATATTATAAGAGGGACGCGCTCCCATTGTAGTGAAGGCTTGCCGTGTATCCGCTGGGTCGGGATTTGCGCCGTAGCCAGGGATAATGAAGAAAGACTTCTCTTGTGCATAGAGTACCGCTTCGATACGAATGTCCATCGGCGCAACTGTAGCACCGCCCAGTAGGTAGTCGGTAGAGCCGCCCGAATAGATGTTCGAACCGTTAGAGGCGGCAGTAGTATCCAGCAGGAAGCGTAGCGAGTTATCGTATCCCGGTGTTGTCTGCAACATCGTCAGATCTAGCGGGAAGCCCCTCTGCTCGAAGCGCGGAGAGACTGCCGACGGGTCGGAGACGGGCGTTGCGAGATTCCCTGGCAGATACTTCAAGCCCAATGGATAGGTTCCTGTCGCCAACCCTGGCGAATTGAACTGGTAGGCAGGATTGGCGTTCAAACCTGGATTGAGTAGGAGGTTGATAAACGTGGGTCCCGGAGCCAGTGCGGAGTGCCGCAGTAACAAGAAGAGCGGGCTAGGTGTTCCGCTCGTCTGGTAGAAGCTCGGATGAACTCCCCAGTTAAAGCTCATATCGTAGCCTGAACGGGTCTGCCCCAACTCTACATTAAAGGCATCGAAGCCCTGCGCGAAGCGCGTCCAGACATTCACCTCATTCTGAGGCGACATAAACTTCGTGGTGTTGACGCAGACGTAGTCTTTCGCGAGAATGGCGATGGAGGAAGCCCGCTCTAAAATCGTGTTTGCACCGTCGGTATAGCCGTCTCCCTTGACAACGTTACCCTCAAGATAGGCGGTTCCTCCTGTCACAATGGTAAGGTGTACGCGCCCAACCTTTAGTTGGTTGGCACTCTCTGCACTAACCGTGCTGTTTGTGACTGCGCCAAATACGCCTTTTACTTTTACGTTTCCTTCACCCATAATGACGAGGTTCACGCCGTAAGAGTTTTTATCGCCAAAACCTTTGGTTGCGTCGCCCGGTTCGTCGCCGTCGTGTGCGAGAGGGGTGACATTCAGTGTCGTACCGTCGGGCAACTGGTAGTTGGTACGCTCTAGGTCGGAGAGCGGAATATCTAGTACTTTGCCGCCTTGTGCCGTAGTCGTCTGATTGTTCGGCAGTAGGAAGCTCTTATCGTCGAAGCGGGTAATACGAATGCGGTTGCCTAGCCCCTCAATCAGAATACCGGGCGGGTTGTAGAAGGGACCTTGCCAGTAGCCGCGCCCAAACTGCGCGTTGGGGTTCAGCCAGTCGGAGCGAAGGGAGTAGCCGCTAGAGTTACCGGATATCGATTCGCGTTGTAGGTCGTCACGGTTGTCTATGTAGACGTTACGCCCCCACCCTATGTCGCCGGTGTTGTAACGTCCACCACTCCCGTTCACCCAACGTCCCGAATTTTTAGTAATCTCCCTATAGCGAAGCACGCCCCCAATATAGGTATCGATAACAGGAGGCTCTAGGCGCGGTATACCGCGATTGAAGCCATTTTTGTCGGCGGAAGTACTTCCGTCACGCACAAGCCCATTAAAGGAGTTGTAGTTGGGGTCGGCACTAGCAAGAATGACGTTGGTGAGAGAGGGCACGGCAGTTATCGGCTGATTGAGATAGGCGGTATGGTCTTTCTCATCAATCACATTATCGCCGTTCGTATCGCGGGTCGCTTCAAGGTTGATGCTACCCGAAGTCATTACGCCTTCTGGCAAATAGCGGTCGTCTACTCCTCGTGAACCTGCAAAGACGTAGACATCTCCCACCAGTTTAAGGCTGGTATTGCTACGAATAGCGGCTCCGAAAAGGCGGTTACGCCCTCCCGTTGCGCTCGGTTCATTGCTGAAACCCGAAGGATATTGGGAGAGTGTAGGGTCGCCTAGTACTGTCGCCACGGTTACGCCGATGGGTGCGGAGCCGATAACGGCTTCGCTAAAAGCGCGAGTCTTGTTGGTAATAAACATTCCGTAGTCGGTCAAGCCAATCTGCTTGAAGCCTACAAGTTCACTGCGAAGGCGCGGCGAGACCCCATTCTGAACGAAAACTGTCGGGTCGTTTCCGTTGCCGATTTCGCCAGTGCGCCCAATGGATTCCACTTTGACCAGGTTGCTGTTAGGGTCTTCTGGATTCGGCTCGTAGGTAACGCGGACGAGGGTGCGTCCCCCCTTCATGGGGATTCGCGTAAAGCCACCGAGGTCGTGGAGCCAGTAGTAGTCTGGGTCTGTTGAGCCAGCAGGATCTGCTGTAGACGTAAGCGGCGCAGAGGGCACAGGTCGCCAGTCAGCTCCTTCAGGGCTATTCATGAGCTGGTCGTCGCAGTAGTGTACGCCAGCTTCGGCGAGTGCCTTCGAGTCGGCAGTTTCACGACTTCTACTTGCACTCACAAGGTTGCGTGCAATCTGAGCGACGAAGATGCCTCCAATGAAGAGCAAGACAAACATCACGCCAAGAACTATCACGAGCGTCTGCCCACGATGAGCACGAACTTTCGATATTGCAGGGCTTTTTTGCCAAATTTGTTCAGACATTTTTACCAAAATCTCCCCCAAAAGAGAGTTCTCCCATGCAAATTAGCAGGAGTAAACTTGTTTCTGGTCTATTGGACTATTAGGGCAGAGGGAGTTTACTCCCTCTCTAGCACCATTAGTTACTTAGATACCATTTTAGCGCGGAAGGTTCCGTACATTTACCTTTGTTACTAGGCGAGTGCTTTGCGGACGTGCCGAACGTGGGTCGTAGAGCCGCATATCAATCTTGATACTCATCTGTTCACGGGTCAAGTAGTCGCCTTTAACCACGTCGCGAATGTTGTTCATCTGGAAGTTATAGTAGACCTCTACCGGGTCGGCGTTGAGCGTCAATGCTCCCGTATTATCGGTCTTGTTCAGAGGCAGACTGTTCGGTCCGTTCGCCGAGTTTGGCGCAGTCGGGTCGGTAGTATCAGGCTGACTGTTGAACTCAATGTATCCCAGTCGAACGTTAGCGGGTGGGTTGTCAATCGTGATAGGTGTGCCGTTTACTGCGGGACCTGTGTTGCGTACATCGTCGTAGAGTATCTTATACTCGTTCAGTCCGACGACACCAGCCATTGCCGAGACGCGTGTGTACTGAATACGATGCCCGTAGTTTAGCCCCTGCCGCTGGTCAGGTCCATAGACGCGCTCAGTTCCAGGAATGATACGCACTCGCGAATACTGACGAGGCAGACTAGGATCGAAGCGCGATGGGTTGCCTAACGCCTGTAAGGGCGAAATCGCAGAGGGTGGGTTAAGTGCCACACCATCCCACAGTGTATTTAGAAGTACATCAAGGCGTAGGTACCGCTTACCAATAGGGTTTGTCATACCATTATTGATGTCAACAGGGCTGTAGCGTGAGGGCAGTGGCTGACCTGCTGCATCGTGAACGAGAACTCCCGCAGAGAACCCTAAGTTAAGAAGTCCCGTTTTGGGGTCTAGTGAGAACGCATATTCAGGATTTGTGTTCAGCCACGCACCAGTTGTTGGGTCAGGGCGTGGTCCTACGTCCGTTAAAGCATTCAGGTTTTGAGGTGGGTCGTTACCGGGTGCAACAGTGACACGGACTATTTTGCTAGGTGCTATCAGCTGATAGTAGTTCAGGTTCCCATTTGCGTCTGGTTGAAGCGCATCGGCTTGCGTATCGAGATACTCGCCCGCCGCTCCGCTTTGGCGTATAGGGCGATATACCTGTACTTGGAATGGATTCGACCAGTTGGCGTGTGCTGGGCTAAACGTGACTGCCGCACTGTTCGGCGACTCGTTTCCTGCATTGTCTACGGTTCCGGGAACCATCGGGTCGTTCTGTACATGAGCCGGCTCGAAAGAGATAAGTGTCCCCATACCACTGGGTAGCCCCGTTGTTGGGTCGTACACAATATAGCGTGAGTTCACATCTCTATCTACCGTCAGGAGATCAACCTTCACCGTACTGACAACGGAGTTTGAAACCGCTTTCCAGTTCTCCCAAATCTCAACTTTACCATCCCCATTGGTGTCATTCCAGCCGGGCATAGCCCATTTTGGGTTGCCATCGCCTCCTGCCAACGAGTTATCGTAGAAGAAGTTGCTATTGTGTAGTTCAATGGTATCGGTCTTAGCATTGGTGATAACACCGCTTCCATTTTTAGTATGGAAAAGCCCTAGATTCGGGATGTACTTCGTCGTATCATCAGGGTCGGGAATATAGGCGGCAACTTCGGCTCTGTAGAGCGTGAAGCGGTTATCCCATGCGGCAAAAGGAGTCTCAAATCTATTTGAGTACGGAGTAAAGACTCCGGCTCCAGTTCCGGGAGTACCTGTCGTATTTTTTCCTGAAACCGTATCGTCAACAGAGCGGTTGTCTATTAAGCCGATAAAGTAGCGCACCAGTGAGCGTCCAGGAGCCAACGGCAACGCGAAATTACTTCCTGCGCTGTTGCCTACAGGATAGATGGGCGTATTGGTGGTAGGGTCAATAGGAGTACTGCCGGGGCGTTGGTCGAACTGACGCGCAGGAGTAACCGCCTCTAGCATGGCGAAGGTTGTCGGTGCTGGTTGGGGTGTACCCGATTGGTTTGTCACCCACAGATTGATGGGCGTATTCGCGTTATCATAGACAAAGACCGCGCTGGAGAGCAGAGCATCTATATCTCGCGTAATGTTTCGCGCATACTGTTGCGTCTCGATTTGCGTACCGGAGCGGCTCGTTAAGTTAAACGAGTCGAACAGCGGCTTGAAAATCAGTGTGAATAGCACCGTAGTCAAAGCGATGACTACGAGGAGTTCCACCAGTGTAAAACCGTATTTTGTGCGCTTCGAAGTTTGTTTCATTATGTTGGGCGTGATGGCGCTCATGGCTGTTCCCCGCCTTATTCCCTTTGATTATGTTGCCTGTGTTAGTGTTGAGGAGAGGAAAACCCTCTCCGTATCTTCTTTTGTCAGGATTCAAAAACCCCGACCTGAACAAACCGACCGCCTTTCAAAGTAGGCGGATCCCTAGCGGCTACCGACCTTAGAGATCAGCGTATCAGAATCTACGTGCCGCCACCGTTTCAAAATCACCGTATTCCCAAGTGTATCTTTCGAGGATGTAGCACTATCGAGCCACAATACCCGCGACTTGAGCGACATTCCTTGCACATTACCAACCCCTGCGCCTGTCTCCTCAGAGGAGAGAGACCATGCTTCCGAAATCGCTTCGGGGTGCTGGTCACGCAGGTCAATGTAGGGCAGTCCAAGACTGGGTTCAAAGGCAGAAGCATCTGCGGTAATGCGATAGACCTCGCTATTAAAACGCTTTAGCCGCCCTGCACCTGCTAGGTTCGTCGCAACATGGTAGTCACCTATAGTGACACTCTTTCCTGCCTCCGAGCGCGGGAAGTAGATGCGTGTCGCACCTCCAACGCTGCCCGTGCCCGCAAAACAGAAACCGCCTTCGTTGTTGCTAGAGGGTAGAAGTTCCGTGACATCAAGCGTCACGTTATAGTTCGTATAGGCTTTCTGAATCTGCACACCAAACTCTTTCGCCGCTCGGTAGTAAACGCGGATATTCGCGAGTTGGAGGTTATGCGCGACTACAAAGTCGTCATTAAAGCGTATCGTGCCGTTCCGCGCATTTAGCGTATAGCCGCGCCCATTCCCAATGCCATCCGTACAAGCCCCGATAAAGGGTTCAAGCAGTTCGCCAGTCGCCGTGTTAATCAGTGCAACGGAGGGCGTGTCGTTTGCAGAGTCGCGGAACATTCCGTTATAACGTGTCTGATCGTTAAGCACATCGCCCTGAGTCAGCACATTTGAAATGGAGAGTTTGATCTCGAACGGTGCTCTGTTAGGAATGGTTCTGTCTTCGCGCAGGATATGATTATCGAATATCAGGTAGTCCGCACGAGCCACAAGTGGCTGACTGCCACTAGCGGTATTCACGGTAGTGCTACGCGCCGATGGGTTGAACACAAGAATTCCTGCATTCGCGCTATTGGCATACTGAGGGCTGTACCATGCGTACTCGTAGGGGTCGTTAGACCATGCAGGTAGGGCTCCCGTATCGGCGAAGGTGAGATGTTCATTCCCACCGCCATCTTTGGTAATGAGGCGGAACTGTCGGCTTATCTCATCGCTGTTGTGGCGCAGACCAAGCGTGCCGTCGAAATCGGAAGGTAAGACCACTCCTACAATCTGGCTATCGGTCACATCTGTAAAGAAGGAGTGCCATGTCGGTTTGGCATTGTCTGCCTCTGCGGCAGGTAGGTCGTTAATAGTGTACTGCCCGTTGAGAACCGTCTTAGAAACTACCTTACCGCTTCCGCTATCCACCACGTTATAGGCGTATTTCACAAGAAAGACACGCTTGCCTGTTCCAATACGAGGGAAGAAGGCGATTTTGCGGTTGTCGTAGTCAATCGCATACTGCGTCTCGTTCGTAATAAGCGGCGTGGTGTCGGGCTGGTCGGGTGTTGGCAAAGAAGACTGAATTGCACGCTCAAACGGAGCACCATATACCTTCACTGTAGAGGTACGGTTTCCTGCGCCGTCTGTTCCAAATTCGTTATAAACAGGACCTAGCTGAAGAGGATAGATGGCTCCGTACCCACCCGTCACACTGTTTGGAGTTCCAATCGGTAGGCGCACCGACTCGCCTTTAACAAAGCGGGTGCGGTTGATGTTCGAGTAGTAGTAAGGGTCAGCATCATTTGGAATGCGCTCAGGTAGATTGCCAACACTATAGTCCAGTATCTCATCAGGTAGAGGGCGCGTATCGGGCAGGATATTACCGTTCACATCACGGTAGACGGCATAGATTCCCTGAGGCAACTCTGCCAGGCTCTCCATCGCTGCGCGAGATTCTTCGGCGAGGGTCTTACCGGCGGTCTGGTCGCCTGTGCGTTGAATAGACAGGAAGCCTCCCGGAAAGATTCGAGCAATAGATAGAACCCCGATGAGCAGTATCAGCATTGCAACGAGGACTTCCACAAGCGAGAAAGCACCGTTAGTTTTGTTATGGGAGCGACTTCGCATATTCATCATCTTATATCTCGTTCCTCTCTTAGCCTCTTACCACCTGAGCGACTTCATCAGGCGATACCTTCGCGTTTCCTACAAAGTGCGTACTGGTAGGTTCGACTCGTGTTGGCTGAGAAAAGTTCCTTTTTGCCTAAGCGTAAATTGCTGGTAGGGGCTTGCTTTACACTACTCTCCCCTTCCTGTGCTAGACTCCCTCCCTACTAGAGAGAGGGTAAGAAGGGGTTTACAAATCCAACTACCTAGTGATAAGTCAGCGGCAACTGCTCGAAGGCTTGCGCCGCGCTAATTTTGCGTGCCGTACCGTTCAGCAGGAGAGTAATAACCGTACCGCGTCGACTGTAGGCGGAGTGGTGCGTTACGTATGTTAGAACGGTCTTGTCTTGTGGCGGGTTCTTGTATTTGAGTTGGGTTACGCGGGGACCGTCGCAGGTAATACCGATTTGGTGCGACCAGTCGGGCGAGTAGTGAAGCTCATAGGCAACGGCTCCAAACTCATCATGCACAATCTGCCCATCCTGCGTCAGCATAGGACCAATATCCAGGCTATCTGCGGCATAGAACAGTTTTGCTACTCCGCCATAAAGAGCGGCATTCGGTAGTTCGCTATCTGGTGTAACAGGGCAAGCGGGTGCCGGCACAGACGTGTCAGGGGCTATCCAGCGCACAAACTGTCCGCCATGCAAGATACCGTTTCCATCAATGGTGGCTCCTGCACCTGCGGGAGAGTTGATGGGATAGTAAGCGGGCGTGACTACCGCCTTACCTGTCACAGGGTTGACCTGATTCAAGAAGATATTCAGGTCTTTAATCTGCTCGTGATAGAGGTATCCCTTGAACACCGACTCACCGGGTTGCCCTACTTGAACACGAAAGGCTCCATGCAAATTATCCATCGTAACAGGGGTTACAGTTCCCATTTCACTTGGCAACATGGGACGAAATGCAGGGTTCAGCGTGTTGTCGGCGACCTCGGCATAGCCGAATAGAGTCGTTGGGTAGTGACCTTCGTCCTCCGCATAGAGCTTCGCCGCAACATACGTCGAATAGAGATTCGACATGGTGCTACTCTGCCGCGCCTGTTCGCGCACAGTTGCCATTACCGGAAAGAGAATGGCGGCAAGTATCGCGATAATGGCGATAACGATGAGCAGTTCCGTTAAGGTAAAAGCCCGTTGCATACGTTTTTTCATTGGCATTCGCGTCACCATACGATTATCTCCCATGTTCAAAGGGCGGTGTTGCACCTAAGCGCGTGCCGCCGAAGATGTCTTATTTTAGTAGGGCTGGAAGGTCAGTGGACCATTCCAGCGACTAGCAGGAACTGCACTAGCTTTCCCGTTTAGCAGAAGCACCATATACTTGCTGGAGCCTGCATACCCTGCATGATAGTTACACCACGTCAAAACGGTTTTGTCTTGAGGCGGATCAGGGTACTTCAACTGATTCGAGGGATCACTGGGACCAGTTCCTCCCGTCCAGTCGAGAGTATAGTGAACCTCTTGGGTCACGGGTGTCCCATCCGTATCTACTTTCGTGGTGGGCTTACCGTTAGCATCCAGTATCAGCCCCGTATCATAACTATCAAAAGTATAGTAGTAGACTCGATGCCCAATCGGAATTTCGGTGGTGCTACAGCAGTTTTCTTTCACGAGGTCTTGATAGTCTACTGGATTCCCTGAAAGCGGTACTCCGTCTGGATACCACGCACGCGAAACGCTACTGTGCGTCGCGTTGTTCACGGCATCCGGGCACTGAAATATGCCCACGTCCTTGAGGTATTTCTGGCTTGTGGTGAGCGGACGATACGTAATTATATCTAGGGGGATAGGATGCCCTGGACTTATCTCCGTATAGAAGGTCGGTTTGCCATCCAAACCTAGCGCGTCACTCTGAACAAAACCGAGAAGAGACGCAGGAAATTTACCGTTGTCTTCGCGGTAGAGCTTCGTAGCAACATAGATTTCGTGTAGGTTGCTTAGACAGTTGGTCTCGTGTACTTGGGCGCGAACACGCCCAAAAACGGGGAAGAGAATCGCCGCCAACACCGCGATAATCGCGATGACGGTGAGCAGTTCGATGAGCGTAAAGCCCCTATTAAGATGTCTCGATGGTTTCATGAGACCCGCCTTATCCTTCATTCGTATTGCACACAACAAGATGTTATGAGTAGGA
>Ga0138278_1003392_pt1 | contig 11177 bp, 9 predicted proteins | sample M_130821_M_mt_FD_106922 | JGI IMG/M metagenome (GOLD analysis project Ga0138278, IMG submission 106922) | Freshwater microbial communities from Lake Montjoie, Canada - M_130821_M_mt (Metagenome Metatranscriptome) | ecosystem: Environmental > Aquatic > Freshwater > Lake | place: Canada: Quebec...
CTCCTATGGGGCTCTGAAAGCGGGAGGCTTGTGTCTGGGGCGTTTACGTCTGAGCAGGGCGTGCGGCATTGTGAATTTAGGCAGGTGAGAATAGTTCTTGCAAAAACGCGGATTAAACAATGCGGGCGTAGTTCAATGGTAGAATTCCAGCCTTCCAAGCTGGCTGTGTGGGTTCGATTCCCATCGCCCGCTCTTGCAGAGAGTTTGTTAGTGAAGTTCTTTGGTCTGATGGCGTAGACTGCTGCTGTAGCTCAGTTGGTAGAGTGCGTCCTTGGTAAGGACGAGGTCATGGGTTCAAGTCCCATCAGCAGCTCTTCTGCGGGATTTTTGGTGCGTGGCGATTGTTTGGTGCCTTGTGTAGGGGTGCCGTCTCTTTGAGTGGTTGTTCTGCCGGGGTCGGATGTTTTCCGGCGAAGATTGATCTGGAGTTGGGTTAATGGCAAAGGATACATTTCAGCGAACGAAGCCACACGTGAATGTGGGCACGATTGGTCACATTGACCACGGTAAGACGACCACGACGGCGGCAATTCTGGCGGTACAGGCTGCTAAGGGTTTGGCGACGGTTAAGGCTTACTCGGATATCGCGAAGGGTGGTACGGTTCGTGATGCCACGAAGACCGTGACAATTGCTGCTTCGCACGTCGAGTACGAGACACCAAATCGCCACTATGCACACATCGACTGTCCGGGTCACGCGGACTACATCAAGAACATGATCACTGGTGCTGCACAGATGGACGGCGCCATTCTGGTGGTGTCTGCTGCTGACGGCCCAATGCCTCAGACTCGCGAGCACATTTTGCTGGCTCGTCAGGTGGGCGTGCCTGCGTTGGTTGTGTTCCTTAACAAGTGCGACCTCGTGGATGACTCCGAGTTGTTAGACCTTGTTGAGATGGAAGTTCGGGAGCTGCTGTCAAAGTATGGTTTCCCGGGCGACGATATTCCGCTGGTTCGGGGTAATGCACGCGGTGCGTTGGATAACCCAGCAGACGAGAAATACAGTCAGTGCATCACGAACCTGATGGAAGCACTGGACAGCTATATCCCAGAGCCAGAGCGGGCAGCTGATAAGCCATTCATGATGGCTGTTGAAGACGTGTTCTCGATCGAAGGTCGCGGTACAGTAGCGACCGGTCGTATTGAGGCTGGTGTGGTAAAGGTTGGCGAGAAGATCCAGGTTGTTGGTCTGAAGGATACCGTCGAAACCACAGTTACTGGCGTAGAAATGTTCCAGAAGACTCTGGATCAGGGGATTGCCGGAGACAACGTCGGGCTTCTGCTCCGTGGTCTGAAAAAAGAAGACATTCAGCGTGGGCAGGTCCTTGCTGCAAATAACAGCATTAAGCCTCACACGTTGTTCCTGGCTGAGGTCTATGCTCTGAGCAAAGAAGAAGGTGGCCGTCATACGCCATTCTTCACTGGCTACCGTCCGCAGTTCTATTTCCGCACGACAGACGTGACGGGAACGACAAAGCTGGGTGAAGGCGTTGACATGTGTATGCCCGGCGACAATGTGAGTGTCGAAATTGAGTTGGGTAAGCCAATTGCTTTGGAAGACGGCAGCCGTTTCGCTATCCGTGAAGGTGGCAAGACTGTCGGTTCCGGCGTTGTGACGAAAATTCTGAAGTAACTGGATTGTCTGAGATCGGTGCTGCCTGTCGGTGAATCGACAGGCAGCTTTGTTTTGTTGCAATGGGGTTCAGAGATGCGGGAATACGTCTGGCTCGAGTGCACAGAGACTGGTACTCGAAACTATCGTGTAAATAAAGAGACTCGGGGTACGGAGCGTTTGGAATTGATGAAGTATTGTCCTAAACTTCGTCGCCACACGCTACACAAAGAATCTCGAAAGAAGTAGTGGACTTGCCGGAAGACCGGCCGTGTGTTAACACGGGTGTAGCTCAATTGGCAGAGCACCGGATTCCAAATCCGGCGGTTGGGGGTTCGACTCCCTCCGCCCGTGCGTTTTGGCATTTCAGTGCCGAGTTTCAAATATTTTTTCGAGTGTCACATGTCCAGCAAGACTGTTGGTATGTCGCTGCTTCCAGAACTGTTCTCGACCGGGCTCTACAAAGCCAATCAGGGCAGGATGGTGAGGCAGTTTACGTTCTTCGGCGCAGCTATTTTGGTTGCGTTCGGTTGTTTCACTTTGGCCAACGGCCCGCTGCTCAGTTTCAGTCGAGCAGTTCAGGTCGGTGCGCCCTTAGCGCTCTGGGCTGCTTCAGCGTGGTTTGCGTTTCGCGCGGTAAACCTACCGGTGTTCGCGGACTTTCTGATTGCGGTGGAGTCTGAGTTAGCACGCGTCACGTGGCCGGCGCGGACTGAAGTGATTCAGGCGACGGTAGTGGTGATCAGCACCATGTTCTTTCTTGGAGCATTTCTGTTCATCATTGACCTTGTTTGGACTTATGTTTTTACATTCGTTGGGTTCAATGAACTCTACAATCAGGTTCAGGGCAGTGACAATGTTATGAAATAAGACGTCGGCATTTCATTGCGCGTTGTTAACAGAGTTCTTCACTGACGACTATGACGGTGTCTGATGCGGTTGCATTGGGCCTGGGAGAATTTGGACTATGGTGAAGGAAACTGCCAAGCAGAGCGGCTCGTCTGACATGAGCTGGTATGTGCTGAAGGTTCAGACTAACAGAGAGCGTACGATTCGTGATTCTCTGCTGAAAAGAATACGTCTTGAGGGGATGGAAGAGCACTTCGGTGAGATTGTGATTCCCTCCGAGAAGGTAGTTGATACGAGAAGCGGCTCGCACCGGGAGCAGGATCGGAAGCTCTTTCCTGGCTATGTTATGATTCAGATGAATCTGAATGATGAGAGCTGGTATTTGGTACGGGATACTGGTGGTGTGGGCGACTTTGCCGGGGCTGCCGGGAAGCCGCTGCCGATGGAGCAGCATGAAGTGGACAGGATGCTTGGCCGTGCTGAGCAACAGGCGACAGCTGCTCCGAAAGTGAAGATCCAGGTTACTGTTGGTGACGTCGTTAAAATTCGCGAAGGGACTTTCGAGAACTTCGAAGGAACTGTCGAAGGGCTAGACGAGCACAGTGGGAAAGTCTCAATATTGATTGAGATTTTTGGCAGGTCGACGCCGGTAGAGTTGGATCATTGGCAGGTAGAGGGTATCTAGACTGAGTTTACTGATTGACGGGAAGTATTGGTCATGGGCAAGAAGCGTGCGGTAACGGCACAGATTAAAGTTCAGGTAACCGGCGGCCAGGCGACTCCGGCGCCTCCTGTTGGTACAGCCCTCGGTCCTCACGGGGTAAACATTGGGCAGTTCGTGTCACAGTTCAACGAAAAGACCCGTGATATGATGGGGGTCACGATCCCTGTTGTCATCACGGTGTATAATGACCGTACATTCGAATTTATTTTGAAAAGTCCACCGGCAGCCGTTCTGTTGAAGAAGGCCGCTGGGGTTGCTAAGGGTTCGGGAAGCCCACTGAAGAACAAGGTCGGCACCGTCACGACTGGTCAGTTGGACACGATCGCGAAGCAGAAGTATGAGGACCTCAACGCATCCTCGCTTGAACAGGCTCGTAAGATGATTGCGGGTACTGCAAGAAGTATGGGTATCGAAGTAGTCGAGTAAACGTCTCAGAATGGTCTTTGTCCGCGGTAGTTTTAGTTTCCTCGGTTAGGTGTAATATGGCTCGTCAGTCTAAGCGAATGAAGAATCTCTCCCGGAAGGCAGGGGAACTCGGTGCATTGTCGATCCCGGAGGCGGTAAAGGCTCTGAAGGGTCTTGAAGACACTCTGCCCAAGGCGATTAAGCGATCGAAGTTTGATCAGACCGTAGAGATTGCAGTGAGGCTGGGTGTCGATCCTCGCCAGGCTGATCAGATTGTGCGTGGTTCAATCGTGTTGCCGAATGGTATTGGTAAAGCCCAGAGGGTGCTCGTTTTTGCTCAGGGTGAAAAGGTTGCAATCGCTCAGGCGGCCGGGGCGGACTTCGTAGGCGGCAAAGAGTTAGCGGATAAGATCAAAGACGGCTGGTTGGATTTCGATGTTGCGATTGCCACGCCGGACATGATGGGCGTCGTCGGGCCACTTGGACGGGTTCTCGGGCCTCGTGGTTTGATGCCCAGCCCTCGCGCGGGTACAGTGACGCAGGATGTCGCAAATGCGGTGCGTGAGTACAAGGCTGGTAAAGTGGAGTTTCGCGTAGACAACGGTGCCAACGTCCATTGCGTCGTTGGCAGAATGTCCTTTGACGCCGCCCGGTTGACAGAAAACATCGACGCATTGCTGGCGTTCATTAGAAGCCTGAAGCCGAACACTTCAAAGGGTGTTTACTTGAGAGGCATGGTGGTTTCTGCGACAATGATGCCATCAATTTCAGTTGCTGTGTAGCTAAGGGCTGTGGCGGAATTTTTAGGCCGGTTGAAATTTGGACGGGTAAAAAGCGATGTCTCGGCATATTAAAGACATGGTCATTTCGGAGATCCAGTCGCGGATTGGTGACGCGAAGGACTTTATCGTGGTGGACGTATCCAAGCTTGACGCGATTGCTGCGAACCGTTGGCGTCTGGCTCTGCGTAAAGACCGAATTCAGGCGTTGACTGTGAAGAATTCGATCGCCCTGAACGCGTTGAAGCGCAAGGGAGTGAAGGGGCTTGACGGTGTTCTGACTGGCGCCTCCACTTTGATTTGGGGCAGTGATGACATCGTGGCGCTGTCGAAAGCGATCACGAAATGGGCGAAAGATCTTCAAAAACTGGAGATCAAAGGAGCGGCCGTTGAGGGGCAGACTCTTAACGCGGCCGGCGTTGAAACACTGAGCAAGAGTGCTGGTCGTCTTGAGACGATTAGCGAGCTTGCTGGTCTGATGCTCGCACCAGGGCGTCAGTTGGCTGGATGTCTTCAAAGTCCCGGTGGCCAGCTTGCTGGTCAGCTGAAGACTTTGTCCGAAAAAGAGCCAACGGCATAGTGTCGGCGGTCACCATGCCGTCTGATTTGTTTTTTGCTTAACGAGAAGCTGTTACTCGAAGCGTATTAAAGTCAAGAGAAAGGTCTGGTCATGTCTGCGGAAGCAGCCTCTGAATTTGATGCAACAACAAAGGAACTGGGCGACAGGATTGTCGGATTGACTCTTCTGGAAGCAAAGAAGGTCGTTGACTATCTGAAGCAGGTCCATGGAATCGAGCCCGCCGGTGGTGGAGCCGTAATGATGGCTGCTGCACCTGCAGCAGCAGCGGAAGTGAAGGAAGAGCAGACCGAGTTTACTGTCATGCTGACAGGCTTCGAAGATTCGAAGAAGATCTCGGTCATTAAAGTCGTGCGTGCTGCGACTGGGCTCGGGTTGAAGGAAGCTAAGGACCTCGTCGAAGGCGCACCCAAGGCCTTGAAAGAAGGCCTGAGCAAAGAAGACGCAGAGAAGCTGAAGAAGGAAGTTGTAGACGCTGGTGGTGCCGTCGAGATTAAGTAGACGGTGCGGCGCGTGGCAGAGCTTTTCGTTTGCGCTGTCCGGGCCCCTTGGCGTGGGGCCCGGCGGTGTCAAATTGCTTCGCGTGGGTGGTTTAAGAGCGGCGAAATCGTGTAGAAGGCTCGGCACTCAGTGGTTGTTGACCGTTTTGCGGTAAATTCAGGATGCAAACCTCGCAGGCAACTGTCGAATTTCGGCAGGTGCCTTTCGTTGTGCGCTGTCCCCGGAAATTGCGGCTCTGTTGGGTTTTGATTGTAGGGGATGCATCGGTTGATGGGCGCGGCGGCTCGCTGCCGGAGTCCGTCCGCGAGCCGTTGGTTCGTGAAAGTCTCGGTGTAGTGTCATTGGCTGTGGTGAGTTGGGGTTTCGGCGGCGGCTGGCAGAGTGTTGGGTTGGGGTTCGTCAGCTGCAGGTTTGTCGCACGCTGGTGCTTGGCGAAGAGACAGATATCCAGCTGTTTCTGGCCGAGAGATGTTTTTACCGTGCTGTAGTCGGTTTGGTTTTTAAGAGTTTGATTTGAAGGCAGGGGTTCTCATGCCGGTACCGTCAGTTCGCACAATCGACCAGGATACTGTCCGGGGTTTTGGAAAAATCCAGGGTGATTTCGAGATCTCGGGCCTTACCCTGATCCAGACAGCTTCCTACACCCGGTTTCTTCAGGCGGATCGCACATCACGTGATCGGCTTGACGTGGGTCTTGAGGCGATACTCCGTGAAGTGTTTCCGATTGAGAGTTTCGATGGGCAGTTTCGTCTCGAATATGTCCGCTATGAGCTAGGCAAGCCTCGGTATACGCCGGAAGAGTGTCGTCAGTTGAGATTGACGTACGGGATGCCATTTCGCGTTTGGCTTCGTCTGGTAAAGGAGCAGCCGGTCGAGGAAGAGGTATACCTCGGCGACATTCCGATCATGGTCGGTGGTGGAGAGTTCATCGTTAACGGTGCGGAGCGGGTGGTTGTGAGTCAGCTCCACCGTTCTCCCGGGGTGGACTTTGTAATGGCCGAGGAGACGGCCAGTAGCGATCGGAAGACTCATTCCTGCCGGATCATTCCGGAGCGTGGGAGTTGGATTGAGCTGTTGGTCAGCAAGCGGGACGCTATTGGGGTCCGGATCGACCAGAGCGGTAAGTTTTCTGCGTTAACGTTGTTGCGTGCAATGTCGCGTGACCATTCCAGTGACGCGGAGATTATTCGGTTGTTCTACACAACCACCGTGCTGAAGCTCAGCGCCAAGTCCGTGGCCAGGGAATTAGAGGGTTGTTACTCGGTTGAGGACGTCGTGTTTCCGGTTAAGCACGATCGAGCGGGGGAGATTGTTGTCGATGCTGGCAGCGAGATCACTGAAGGCGTAGCTGACGAGATTATTGCCTGCGGTCTGAAGAGTATTGAGGTTATCGCGGCAGCGGATGTTCGTGATGCGTTGATTCTGAAGACGCTCGCGGAGGACGGAACGTCGACTCATGAGGAGGCGTTGTTAAAGATTTATCAACGTCTGCGTCCCGGTAATCCTCCGAATCTGGACAAGGCCGGCGATCTGTTTCGTGAAAAGTTCTTTGATGTAAATCGCTACCGATTAGGCAGAGTTGGACGATTTCGAATCAATCGTAAGTTCCAACAGTCTGTGTCAGATGACGAGATGACTCTGAATCCTGTGGACTTCATAAATTCGATGAAGTACATCGTGCGGCTGCGTGGTAGCGATGATACAGCTCAGATTGACGATATCGATAACCTCGGAAATCGGCGTTTACGCACGATTGACGAGTTGGCAGCGGATGAAATTCGCAAGGGCTTTCTGAAACTGCGTCGGACTGTGCAGGAGCGTATGAGCGTCAAAGAAGTGGAGAACATGACTCCACGGACGCTGATTAATCCGAAAAGCGTGTCGGCGGCTATCGATTACTTCTACGGACGTAGCGAGTTGTCGCAGGTAGTTGACCAGACCAATCCGCTGTCCATGCTGGCACATGAGCGGAGGCTCTCTGCACTCGGCCCTGGCGGTTTGAATCGCAAGCGTGCAGGCTTCGAAGTTCGAGACGTGCACATTTCGCACTATGGCCGAATATGTCCGATTGAGACACCGGAAGGCACGAACATCGGCTTGATTTCAAGCCTGAGTATTTTCTCGCGTGTGGACGACTATGGATTTTTGATTTCCCCATACCGCGTCGTGAGGGACTCAAAGGTCACCGATGAAGTTGTCTGGCTACGTGCTGACGAAGAGGCTTCCGGGTTTGTGTGTCCTGCAGACACGCTTGTGGAAGACGGGCACATCGCCGAGGATCGTGTTTTGGCGCGGAACAAGAGCGACGTGGTGTGGATTGACAAATCTGAGGTTCAGTTTATTGACGTCGCTCCATGTCAGATGGTCGGTGTCTCTGCGGGTTTGATTCCGTTCCTTGAGCATGACGACGCCAACCGAGCCTTGATGGGATCCAACATGCAGCGGCAGGCTGTGCCGCTGTTGATTTCGGAACGCCCCGTTGTAGGAACGGGGATGGAGCAGTTTGTTGCCCAGAACTCAGGCATGGTTCTGAGAGCGGAGAAGGCGGCCAGGGTAACCTATGTGGACGCGACTGTCATTGAGCTTGACGGTCGTCGGTACCCGCTTCGGAAGTTTACGCGTCTGAATGAGCGGACGTGTTTAAATCAGAAGCCGATCGTCCGGGTTGGCGACCGCGTCAAGGCTGGTCAGGTCTTGTGTGACAGCGCTGCCACGAAAAATGGCTCCCTGGCACTGGGGCGGAACGTCATGGTGGCGTTTATGTCCTGGGAAGGCTACAACTTCGAGGACGCTATCATATTGTCCGAGCGGTTGGTGAAGGAAGACGTTTACACATCGATTCATCTCGACGAGTTTGACGTCGAGATACGTGAAACGAAACTTGGGCGTGAAGAGTTTACTCGCGACATCCCCAATGTCAGTGAAAAGGCTCTGCGACATCTTGATGAGTCAGGGATTGTGAAGGTTGGGACGCGTGTCAACTCCGGCGATATTCTGGTCGGCAAGGTATCGCCGAAGGCAAAGTCCGAGTTGACACCGGAAGAAAAGTTGCTGCATGCAATTTTCGGTCGCGCCGGAGAAGACGTTAAAAATGAAAGTTTGGAAGTTCCCAGCGGCGTGAACGGGATCGTGATTCATACCGAACGGTTTTCTCGTCGCATGAGTTTGTCAGAGATCGAGCGCAAGAAGTTCGAGGACGAGTTGAAGCGAGTCGAGAAGGAAGCAGAGACTGCCATTTCTGAGGCGTTTCGTACGTTTCTGGTCGAATTGGAAGCGGTACTTGAGCATGCGGTTGCGGACGATGATGGTCGAGCGTTTGCGAGGCTGGACGACGTGAAAGCAGTGGCGGAGTATGCCCGTCGTTTCCCGATTCACTTTGAAGAGATGGATATTCGCAGTCCGCAGAAGAAAGCGGCGGCTCGGAAAGTCGTTCGAGAAAGTTGGGGACTGGTTGAAGACGTTATTGACCGCGAGGACCACCGTTCAAACAGCATGAAGCGGGGCGACGAGTTGCCGAGCGGAGTGCTTCAGATGGTGAAGGTTTACGTAGCGTCGAAGCGGCAGATTTCAGTCGGTGACAAGATGGCCGGACGCCACGGGAACAAAGGGGTGATTTCAAAGGTACTTCCGATCGAAGACATGCCATTTCTTGCCGATGGGACGCCTGTTGACATCATTCTGAATCCGCTTGGTGTTCCAAGCCGTATGAATGTGGGTCAGATTCTGGAGACCCACCTTGGTTGGGCGGCTGGAACGCTTGGCTATCGGGCGGTTTGTCCTGTATTTGATGGAGCGAGTGAAGAAGACGTGCGGGTTGCTTTGAGGGAAGCAGGTCTTCCTGAAGACGGTAAAACTCATCTGCATGACGGTCGAACGGGGGATAGGCTCGAGCAGGAAACGACAGTGGGCTATCTCTACATGTTGAAGCTGCACCATCTTGTGGACGACAAGGTGCACGCTCGGGCTACAGGTCCGTATTCATTGATTACCCAGCAGCCGCTGGGTGGAAAAGCCCGATTCGGCGGTCAGCGTTTTGGAGAGATGGAAGTCTGGGCCCTGGAAGCGTACGGAGCGGCTTACATTCTTCAGGAACTGTTGACTGTGAAGAGCGACGACGTCGAGGGCCGAACGAAGATTTACGAGAGCATGGTAAAGGGCGAGAATACGCTGGAAGCGGGTACTCCTGCCAGCTTCGATGTTTTGAACAACGAGATTCGTGGTTTGTGTCTGAACCTGCAGCTTGAGAAGGCTGTGAATTGATCCCTGAGAGCATGGGATTCCAGACACGGTTTTGCAGGTGAGACTTTACGCTGGCTGGACGATCTGGTCCGGACAGTTGAGATCAATTGACCTCGGGTATTGAGGAGAGCACGCGTGAGCGTAAGTGAAGGCACATTCGATCGGGTAAACGACTACGCAGCGGTGAAGATCAGTCTCGCGAGTCCTCATGATATCCGCAGCTGGTCGTTTGGTGAGGTGAAGAAGCCTGAGACGATCAACTATCGAACATACCGGCCCGAGAGGGATGGTTTGTTCTGCGAGCGCATTTTTGGCCCAGAGAAGGACTGGGAGTGCGCGTGCGGTAAGTACCGCGGAATGAAATACAAGGGAATGATCTGCGATCGATGCGGCGTCAAGGTCACTCATAGTCGCGTTCGTCGTAAGCGAATGGGGCATATTGAGCTAGCGGCCCCGGTAGTTCATATCTGGTTCTTCAAGTCGATGCCAAGTCGGCTTGGTGCGCTGCTGAATATGAAGACGACCTCGCTGGAAAAGGTCATTTACTTCCAGGACTATGTGGTGATTGACCCGGGCGAAACTGCGCTGAAGCAGTGCCAGATGCTGACTGAGGAAGAGGCGCGTCAGGCGCGTCGTGACTATGGCGACGGGAACTTTGAGATTGGTATGGGCGCAGAGGCTATCAAGAAGCTTCTTGCGTCGATGCGACTGGTGGATCTCTCCGGAGAACTGCGTGGTGAGCTGGCGAAGGCCAGTCAGTCAAAAAGTAAGGACTTGATTAAGCGTTTGAAGATCGTGGAGGCATTGCGCGATAGTGAGAATCGTCCGGAGTGGATGGTTCTGGATGTAATCCCGGTGATTCCGCCGGATCTTCGTCCTCTGGTTCTGCTGGATTCAGGCAATTTTGCCACCAGCGACCTGAATGACCTGTATCGCCGCATCATCAATCGAAACAATCGCCTGAAAAAGCTGGTCGATTTGAATGCGCCAGAGGTGATTGTTCGCAACGAAAAGCGAATGTTACAGCAGTCTGTAGATGCATTGTTCGACAACAACCGTTGCAAGCGTCCCGTGCTTGGGTCCTCAAATCGTCCGTTGAAATCATTGACGGACATGATTAAGGGCAAGCAGGGTCGTTTCCGCGAAAACCTGCTTGGAAAGCGAGTGGATTATTCGGCACGTAGCGTGATTGTGGTGGGGCCGGATTTGAAACTGCATCAGTGTGGTCTCCCTAAAAAGATTGCATTGGAGTTGTTTCAGCCGTTCGTGATTCGGCGGCTGAAGGATCTTGGTCATGCGGATACGATCAAGAGCGCCAAGCGCATGCTGGAGCGTCGTGACGAGGATGTGTGGGACATTCTGGACGAGGTAATTCGCAATCACCCGGTGTTGCTGAATCGGGCACCGACGCTGCATCGTATCGGCATACAGGCGTTCGAGCCGGTGCTGGTGGAAGGTAACGCGATTCGCTTGCATCCGCTTGTCTGTAAG
>Ga0138278_1069178_pt1 | contig 11008 bp, 21 predicted proteins | sample M_130821_M_mt_FD_106922 | JGI IMG/M metagenome (GOLD analysis project Ga0138278, IMG submission 106922) | Freshwater microbial communities from Lake Montjoie, Canada - M_130821_M_mt (Metagenome Metatranscriptome) | ecosystem: Environmental > Aquatic > Freshwater > Lake | place: Canada: Quebec...
CTTCCGCACGACGGACGTGACGGGAGAGATCGAGTTGAAGGAAGGGGTAGAGATGGTGATGCCAGGTGACCGTGTAGAGATGAAAGTGACGTTGATCACGTCGATCGCGATTGAGCGTGGACTTCGGTTCGCGATCCGCGAAGGTGGACGTACGGTCGGCGCCGGCGTTGTCGCCGACATCATCAAGTAGCCAACAAAAGGACGGCAGAGAAACTTATGGCTTCCACTGAGAAGATTCGAATCCGCCTGAAGGCGTACGATCACAAACTTTTGGACAAGTCCGCGCGTGAAATCGTGGACACCGCTAAACGCACGGGCGTTGCAATTCATGGTCCGCTTCCCCTTCCTACGACCATCAGTCGTTGGACCGTGCTGCGTGGCCCTCATGTTGATAAGAAGTCTCGTGAGCAGTTTGAGCGTCGTACTCATCACCGGCTGATCGATATCCTTGAGCCTACCCAGGCTACGGTGGATGCTCTCATGAAGCTCGATCTCTCTGCCGGTGTGCACGTCGAGATCAAGATTTCTTGAATTAACTCCACCGCACCAGCAATGTGGTGAGGAGCAGAGATGCCTGTTGTCAATGTATACAATACCGCCCGCGAGCAGACCGGTACACTTGATTTGAGTGACGAGGTTTTCGGCACTGAAGTCAAGGACCACCTCTTCCATTTGTTGGTGCGGTACCAACTGGCTGCCCGTCGGGCCGGCACCCATGCTACCAAGACTCGTTCTTGGGTTGCAGGTGGCGGTCGTAAGCCTTGGCGGCAGAAGGGAACTGGTCGGGCTCGTCAGGGCTCCACCCGTTCGCCTCAATGGCGTGGGGGTGGCGTGGTTTTCGGACCGCATCCGCGCAGTCATGCTTTCGACGTGCCCAAGAAGGTTCGTCGGGCTGCTCTTCGTGGAGCATTGAGCCGTCGGACCGGCGAGAATGCGCTTGTGGTTCTGGACAACCTCGTGTTCGAGGAAGCCAAGACCCGTCATTTCGTATCGTTCATGGAACGGTTTGAGTTCAATAAGGTGCTGGTTGTCGTGGCCGATGTAGATGTCTCATTGGATCGCGCGTCCCGCAATATTCCGGGTGTAACCGTTCTTCCAGTCGTCGGACTCAATGTCTACGACGTGCTGCGTCACCAGAACCTGGTGATGACGGTTGGCGCGGTGGAAGGCGTGATTGCGCGCCTCAAGGAGTCTTCCAATGGCTGAAATTCACGACGTGATCCTTCGTCCGCTGGTGAACGAGAAGGCGGCTAGCCTGGAAGGGCAGCGTACTTACGTGTTCGCAGTGGGTATTGGGGCCAACAAACACGAAATCCGCTCCGCTGTGGAAAGTTTTTTCCAGGTGCGGGTGGAAGATGTACGGACGGTTGTGGTGCGCGGCAAATACCGCCGCTACGGCAACCGCACCGCACGTCGCGGTGATTGGAAGAAGGCCTACGTTCGCCTTGCCGAGGGCAACACCCTCAGCTTCATGGAGAGCTGACAGATGGGTACCAAACGTTTTGCTCCGGCTACGCCGGGTCGGCGATTCATGGTGACTCCCGATTTCGCGGAAGTCACGGTTGATCGTCCTCAGAAGAGCCTCACCGCGCCGATTCGTAGCACGGGCGGCCGTAATAACCTCGGCCGTGTGACCAGTCGTCACATGGGCGGTGGTCACAAGCGTCGCTACCGGATTATCGATTTCCGGCGGGATAAGCTTGGTGTCACTGGAACGATCGCAAGCATCGAGTACGATCCCAATCGTACGGCTCGTATCGCGCTGGTGAACTACGCGGACGGTGAGAAGCGCTATATTCTTGCGCCCCTCGGATTGTCGGTCGGCGACAAGGTGATCGCCAGCGACAGCGCGGACATCAAGCCTGGTAACTCCATGCGCCTTGATGCCATTCCCCTCGGTGTTTCCGTCCACAATGTGGAACTGAAGGTCGCTGGTGGATCTCAGATTTGCCGCTCGGCAGGTTGTTTCGCGCAGGTGATGGCCAAAGAAGGCAAGTATGTACTTCTTCGGCTCCCTAGCGGTGAATTGCGGCAGGTTCTCGGCGAATGCCGTGCAACAATCGGACAGGTGGGCAACCTTGACCATGAGAATGAGATTCTCGGAAAGGCTGGTCGTGCTCGCTGGATGGGTTGGCGTTCGGAAGTCCGTGGAACGGCCATGAATCCTATCGACCATCCTCACGGTGGTGGTGAAGGGCGCACCAAGGGAGGCCGTCATCCGGTTTCTCCTTGGGGTAAGCCCACCAAGGGTTATAAGACCCGGTCTCGCAAGAAGCCATCCAACCGCTTCATCGTCAAGCGTCGCGAAAAGTAGGGAGATCCCATGGGGCGTTCGGTCAAAAAAGGTCCTTTCGTGGACCAATATCTGATCAGCAAAGCTACCGTTGCCAAGGGCGGCGGTGGACGGGTCATTAAGACCTGGAGTCGTCGGTCTACCGTCATTCCGGATTTCATCGGGTTGACCTTCGCTGTGCATAACGGCAAGAAGTTCCATCCGGTGTACATCACCGAGCAGATGGTAGGTCATAAGCTGGGTGAGTTTGCGCTTACCCGCACCTTTTTCGGACATGCGGCTGACCGGAAGACGAAGGTGAAGTGAGCCGTTCCACGGCTTTAGGAGTTATGATGAAAGGAACTGCCACTCTCCGGTTTGCCCGTATCTCGGCGCAGAAGGCTCGTTTGGTTGCGGACATTGTTCGCGGCAAAGACGCCTCTGACGCGGTGCGCCTGCTGGCCTATTTGCCCAAGAAGTCCGCTCCGTTGATTCGGAAGCTCATCGAGTCCGCGATTGCGAACGTTGAGCATCAGAATCAGGATGTGGACGTGGATAGCCTCTTTGTGGAAAGCATTGAGGTGAACCAGGGTCCAGGCCTGCGTCGTTTCCGCCCTCGCGCTCAGGGGCGTGCGACCCCGGTCGTCAAGAAGACTGCTCACATCACCGTTACCATCGGGTCCCGGTAGGAGTTCATCATGGGTCAGAAAGTCAGTCCAATTGGCTTCCGGGTTGGAATTACCCGGCCTTGGGATTCCCGGTGGTACGCAGAGCGTGACTATCAGCGGTTTCTCCACGAAGATATCCAGATCCGTCGCTTCCTCAAGGCGAAGCTTGCTCCTGCTGGGGTGAGTCGTATTCGCATCGAGCGTGCTGCGAACAAGGCAAAGGTCTATATCCATGCTGCAAAGCCTGGAATGATCATTGACAAGAAGGCAGTCCGTTTGGATGGCCTCCGCGGCGAACTCCAGAAGTTGGTGAAGACCGAAGTTTTCCTCAACGTCATGGAAGTGCGGAAGGTCGACACGGATGCACAGTTAGTTGCTGAAAATATCGCGACTCAGCTGGAGAAACGTGTTAGCTTCCGTCGGGCGATGAAGAAGGCGATCACCCAATCCCGGAAAGCCGGCGCGAAGGGTGTGAAGGTCATGTGTGCTGGCCGTTTGGGCGGCGCTGAAATGAGCCGGACCGAGTGGTATCGCGAAGGTCGGGTGCCTCTGCACACGCTTCGCGCTGATGTTGATTACGGCTTCGCAGAAGCCAAAACCACGTACGGCGTCATCGGCGTCAAGGTATGGATCTTCAAGGGAGAGATTCTGCCTGGCGACGAAGACCGCGCGCTCTGAGGTAAAAGATGCTTAGCCCTAAGCGAGTAAAATTCCGGAAGGTACAGAAGGGTCGGCGTAACGGACTTGCCTATCGTGGCAGCGAAGTCAGCTACGGTGATTTCGGCCTGCAGGCTGTGGCCCCAGGCTGGATCTCTGCGCGCCAGTTGGAAGCTGGTCGTATCGCCCTGACTCGTCACGTGAAACGTGGCGGGAAGATCTGGATTCGAGTGTTTCCGCAAAAGCCGATTACCAAGAAGCCTGCTGAAACCCGTCAGGGTACCGGTAAAGGCGCTCCTGAGTACTGGGTGGCGGTGGTTGAACCAGGCCGTATCCTCTACGAGATCGAGGGAGTTGCGGAAGATGTGGCGCGTGAAGCTTTGCGGCTCGCAAGTCACAAGTTGCCGCTTGAGACACGGTTTGTGCGTCGCGAAGGTGGTGTGTAATGAAGATCGAGCAACTGAATGCCCTCGCTGATGCAGCGCTTGTGCATCAGGAAATGACTTGGCAAGACTTGCTGATGTCCAGCTTGCTTCGCCATCGTTTGGGGAAGCTGGTCAACACCTCGGTGTTGAAGCAGCTCCGTCGGGATATTGCACGTGCGCAGACTCTGCTCACCGTGCGGGAGACCTCCGCAGGTCTTCCCAAGGCATCCTTGAAGGCGAGCCATCGTTCTTCTTGGGTACGCCCGTCCCCTTCTACTGAAGAGACTGCAGGAACTGGGTTCCTCAAGTCTTTACTTGACGAGAACCTGGAAGCTAGATAAACCGGCGGGGTCCTCAGGATCCCTGGAAAGAAGAGTGTTGAGTCCGCTTCGGCGGAGACCGCATTCTCCCGAGATTCTCCAATCTGGAGGCTGATTAGGATGTCCGAAGAGGCAGGCAAGGGTGGCAAACGCCGCCTTCGCGGTCGGGTAGTGTCCGACAAAATGGAAAAGACCGTGGTGGTTGCTGTGGAACGCAAGTTCAAGCATCCTAAGTACCAAAAGTACATCACGCGTATTCGGCGGTTTTCCGCACACGACGAAAACAACTCGTGTTCGGTAGACGATGTCGTAATGATCGAAGAATGTCGGCCGCTTTCCCGGACCAAGCGCTGGGTGGTGGTTGATCGTTTGGTGGCGGGCTGAGAGGCCTGGGAGGGATCGATGATCCAGATGCAATCCACTCTTGAGGTGGCGGATAATTCCGGTGCTCGTCGTGTTCAGTGCATCAAAGTACTGGGCGGCAGCAAGCGTAAATACGCCTCTCTTGGTGATGTAATCGTTGTGAGCGTGAAAGAGGCCACTCCCAATGGCAAAGTCAAAAAGGGAGAGGTCGCTAAGGCCGTGGTGGTTCGTACTGCGAAGGAGGTCCGTCGTGCTGATGGATCTTATATTCGCTTCGATACCAACGCAGCTGTGCTGCTCGATGATAAGAACGAACCGGTCGGTACCCGTATCTTTGGGCCTGTCGCTCGCGAACTCCGCGCTCGTCAGTACATGAAGATCGTGGCACTGGCTCCTGAAGTGCTGTGAGGCGGTGATGTCCAAGCCCAAGCTGCGGATTCACAAGGACGACGTGGTAGTCGTCATCGCTGGGAAGAACAAGGGTAGAACCGGTAAGGTTCTGCGCGTACTTCCTACCGAAAACCGCGTGGTGGTAGAAGGTGTGGCGGTAGTCAAAAGACACATGAAAGGCCAGGGCGATCAGCCCGGTCGAATCGTCGAGCGTGAAGCTGCGATTCATGCCTCGAATGTGGCCCTTTGGGATGCCGAGAATAACCGGAGTCGGAAGGTGAGTATTCGTCGCTCTGAAGAGGGTGGCGTGGTGCGAGTCGACCGTAAGTCCGGCCAACAGATCTGAGGGATAGAGAGCTATGACCCCAAGGCTTTTGGGCTATTATCGCGCCGACGTGATGAAGTTGCTCCGCTCCGAGTTCAACTACGGCAATGTGATGGAAGTTCCTCGACTTGTGAAAGTCGTTGTGAATACCTCCATCAAGGAAGCTACTCAAAACGTTCGACTGCTTGAGACTGCTGCCGAAGAACTGTCCCTTATCACGGGACAGAAACCGCAAATCCGCCGCGCGCGGATGAGCATTGCGAATTTCAAATTGCGTGAGGGAATGCCCATTGGAGCGCGTGTAACGCTTCGTGGGAACCAGATGTGGGAGTTCTACGACCGCCTGGTGAACATTGCCCTTCCTCGGGTCCGCGACTTTCGAGGCGTGAATCCGAAAGGTTTCGATGGCCGTGGGAATTACTCCCTCGGTCTTAATGAGCAGATCATCTTTCCTGAAATCAACTACGATAAGGTCCAGAAAGTGACGGGCATGAACATTGCCTTTGTCACGACTGCTAAGACCGATTCAGAGGCCAAGGCGTTGTTGAAACACCTCGGCATGCCTTTCCGGCAGTAGGAGACACCAGAAATGGCGAAGAAATCTGATATGGCGAAGGCCAAACGAACTCCGAAGTTCGCGGTTCGTAGTCGGAATCGCTGTCCACTTTGTGGTCGGCCTCGGGGTTTTCTGCGTGACTTCAACATGTGCCGCATCTGTTTCCGTAGTCTCGCGCTCAAGGGCGAGATTCCCGGTGTGATGAAGGCCAGCTGGTAGACGGAGGTTACCGTGTCGATGACCGATCCTGTTGCCGACATGCTCACCCGCATCCGGAATGCTGGGATGGTTGGCCATGAAATTGTTTCAGTACCGCGTTCGCGCCTGAAGGTGGAAATTCTTCGGATTCTGTCCGAAGAAGGTTTCATCTCTGGGGTAACGGACGAGGACAGAAATGTTCAGGTTCACCTCAAGTTTGACCAGTCCCGGAGGGCCGTAATTCAAGGCCTCAAGCGGGTAAGCACTCCTGGTCGACGTACATACGTCGGCAAGGATGAAATTCCCTACGTCCGTGATGGACTTGGGATTGCTATTCTCACCACACCCAGGGGCGTGCTGACCGACAGGGCAGCGAGACGAGCCGGGGTAGGTGGTGAGGTCATCTGCTACGTTTGGTAGTGGGAGAGCACAAATGTCTCGTATTGGCAAACTTGCTGTTCCCGTGCCCGCTGGCGTAGAGATTCATATCTCTGACGAGAGCGTGCGGCTGAAGGGCCCCAAAGGGGAACTCAGCCGGGTTGTTCCTGCCGGTGTTCGCATCGAGCGGGTGGGAGATGAGCTCAGGGTTGTGCGTGTGACGGAAGACCGTCAGGCGCGTTCCAACCATGGACTCGCTCGCGCCCTCCTCAGCAACATGATGGTGGGTGTGACCAAGGGTTTCGAACGGCGCCTCGATATACAGGGCGTCGGGTTCAAGAGTGAAGTGAAGGGCAAAGCTCTTCTTCTTTCTCTTGGATACAGCCACCAGGTAGAGTTTCCGTTTCCCTCTGGGGTGACGATTGACGTGACCGATAAGGGCGTCAAGCTGGTGGTGAAAGGTTGTGATCGGGAAGCAGTCGGACAGACTGCGGCTCGGCTCAAGTTGTTGCGTCCTCCCGATAGCTACAAGGGGAAGGGCGTTCGCTATGAAGGCGAGACTATTCGTCTCAAGCAGGGCAAGACCGCCAAGAAGTGAGAGGTTGACATGAGTGTCAAGAGCGGCCAGGCAGCGCGTGTACGGCGCAAGCAAAGTATACGCAAGAAGGTCCATGGCACGGCGGAGCGTCCGCGTATGACGGTCTATCGCTCTGCTGGCCATATGTATGTACAAGTGGTGAACGACGATATCGGCCATACCTTGGCTTCTGCGTCCACCCTTTCCTCCGAGCTTTCTTCTTACGAAGGGCACCGGGGCAACATTGAGGCGGCAAAGGCAGTGGGGCAGTTGATTGCTTCCAGGGCGATTGCGGCATCTGTGCAGAAAGTGGTGTTTGATCGTAACGGCTTCCTTTACCATGGTCGTATCAAGGCCCTGGCGGATGCTGCACGTGAAGCCGGCCTCGATTTCTAACTGTCGGTGAGGGTACCGTGAAACAGAACATTCGTCCTAAGAAGGCTACTGAAGAGGTCCACCTCATCGAGAAAACCATCAACGTCAACCGCGTGGCCAAAGTGGTCAAGGGTGGTCGTCGGTTTGGTTTTAGCGCGCTGGTGGTCGTGGGCAACGGTCAAGGCCGTATCGGCGTCGGACATGGCAAGGCCAACGAAGTGCCGGAGGCAGTTCGTAAGGCTACCGAACGGGCGAAGAGCCGTATGTTCGATGTGCCGATTGTGAACGGCACCGTTCCTCATGAAGCCGTTGGCGAGTACGGTTCCGGTCGGGTCGTGATTCGTCCGGCCAGTTCCGGTACCGGCGTTATCGCTGGTCCCGTCGTTCGTGCCATCATGGATGCGGCAGGCTTTCACAATATTCTCTCCAAGAGCCTCGGCAGCTCCAATCCTCACAACGTTCTGCGTGCAACGCTGAATGCGTTGGAGCAGATGGAGTCTCCGGAGCAGGTTTCTGCACGGCGTGGGCTTGTGCTGGAGCAGATCTTGGAAAACTATAAGCACTCTGAGAGTGGCAACGGTCGTCAGGCGCATCGCGCCTGAGGGAGTCGGACGTGAGCACGTTGAAGGTTACCCTTGTGCGTAGTTCCATCGGCTGTAGTGAACGCCTTCGTGCCAATCTGCGTGGACTTGGTCTCCGCAAGATTGGTGCTACGAAGGAGTTGGAAAATACACCGGCGGTTCGTGGAATGATCAAGTCGGCAATCCACCTGTTGAAGGTGGATGCGCCCAGCGAAGGATGAGCGGAGCAATCCATGGCGAAGGAACTATCTAATTTGGCCCCCAATCCCGGCTCTACGTCTCCTCGGACTCGTATTGGTCGTGGACAGGGCTCTGGTTTGGGCAAGACCGCTGGTCGTGGTACCAAGGGTCAAAAAGCCCGCTCTGGTGCTTCGAAGGGTAAAGGTTTTGAAGGTGGACAGATTCCGTTGCGTCGGCGTTTGCCGAAGTACGGGTTCACCAACATCTTTGCCAAAGATTTCACGGAAGTGAACGTTGGTGATTTGGCCGGTCTTCCCGAAGGCGCAGTTGTTGATGCGCTCTCCTTGAAGGCTTCGGGAATCATTTCCCGCATCGGCAAACACGGCGTGAAGCTTCTTGGGAACGGCGAAGTAACGGTCGCTCTGGTCGTTGATGTAAGCGCCGCTTCTGCGGGGGCTCGTCAGAAGATCGAAGCCGCTGGTGGTCGCTTCGTAGCTGAGGGTGGGGACGCGGAGGCTGCCCAGTGAGCCGCTGGCTCTCTCTCATCTTCCAGATGCCAGACCTTAGGAGCCGAGTGTTGTTTACACTCGGCCTTTTGGCCATTTTTCGTCTGGGAATTCACATTCCCGCGCCTGGCGTCGATCGGGATCGGCTTCGCGATTTCGTCGATTCCAACCACAACACCATGTTCGGCATGTACGACATGTTCAGTGGTGGAGCGCTTCAGCGATACAGTGTGTTTGTGCTTGGGGTGATGCCCTATGTGACCGCGAGCATCATCGTTCAGGTGTTGACGGTGGTGATTCCGGCGCTTGAGCGTCTTTCGAAGGAAGGCCAGCAGGGCCGGAACCAGATCACCCAGTACACCCGCTATGGTACGATCGTCGTGGCGATGGTGCAGGCCTCCGCAACTGCCGTGCAGTTGGAAAACATGCCAGGCGACGTGGTGCTGAACCCCGGCTGGCAGTTCCGAGTGCTCACCATGTTGACGATGACCGCAGGCAGCTGCTTCGTCATGTGGTTGGGAGAGCAGATTTCCGAGCGTGGCATCGGTAATGGATCCAGTTTGATCATTACTGCTGGCATCGTTTCGCGCCTTCCCGAGGCCGGACTCACCCTTTACACCAAAGTGCATGACGGTGAACTGGTATTGACGGTCGCTGCAGGGCTTCTGGTGATGATGGTGGTGGTCATCGCACTCATCTGTTTGATTGAGCGTGCCCAACGCCGTATCCCCATTCACTACGCCAAGCGGGTGATTGGTCGCACCGTCTATGGTGGGCAGACCAGCCATCTTCCGCTGAAGATCAATACCACCGGCGTCATTCCGCCTATCTTCGCATCTTCGCTGTTGATGGTGCCGGCGACGTTGGTGAATTTCTGGCCGAACGACTTTGTCCGCGGCCTTTCGGCGGCGGTTCAGCCGGGTTCCTGGCTTTATAGCTATGCCTACGTGGGCTTGATCGTCTTCTTCTCCTACTTCTACACCGCCATCATGTTCAACCCGGTTGACGTGGCTGACAATCTCAACAAGAGCGGCGCCTATATTCCTGGCATTCGTCCTGGAAAACAGACCGCCGAGTACATTGATCGCTTGTTGATGAAACTGACGGGTGCGGGGGCCTTGTATCTCGCAGGCGTCTGTATTCTCCCGACGCTCTTGATGACCCGCGGTGGTGTGCCCTTCTACTTCGGTGGCACCGGCCTCCTGATTGTGGTTGGTGTTTCGATGGATACGGTGGCCCAGGTTGAAGCACAACTCCTGACTCGGCACTATGACGGATTGCAGGGTCCGCGTACGGGTGGGCGTCGTCGTTACCTCACCACCGCCTCGAGGGAGGCCCTGTGATTACGATGCTCTTCGGCCCTCCGGGCTGCGGGAAAGGCACTCAGGCGACTGAGTTGGCCAAGCATCTTGGTGATCCGCATATTGCAACCGGCGATATCTTTCGCCGCAATCTGCGGGAAAACACCCCACTCGGGATTACTGCTCGTTCCTTCATGGCGAATGGCGGTCTGGTTCCCGACAGCATTACCTGCGAGATGGTTGCGGATCGCCTCGCGAATGCAGACTGTGGAAGGGGCGCGCTTCTGGATGGTTTTCCGCGGACGGTTGTGCAGGCCAACTGGGTCTTGGATTGGTTGGACGGTCGCGACGCGCAGGTGGTGAGCCTCACGGCCCCCACATCTCTGCTGCTTGAGCGGATGGCAGGGCGTCGGGTCTGTGCCCAATGTTCTACACCCTACCATGTCCGCTACAATCCTCCGCCCGCGAATTGTACGGTTTGCGGCTCCACTGAGATTGTGCAGCGCCCCGATGATAAGGAAGCAGTGGTGCTCGACCGACTTCAGGTCTACGAGCGTGACACTGCCCCTGTCTTGGGGGTTCTCGCTGGCTCGGTCGTTGTACATTCCGTGGATGGGGTTGGAACCGTAGATGAGGTTCGCGGCCGTATCCTTCAGGTGGTTCGTTCGCCCAGGTAGGTCATGATTCCCATCAAGGATTGGCATGAGTTGGCGGCCATGCGTACCGCAGGGCGTAAGCTCGCGGAAGTAGCTGAGCGTGTCAAAGCCATTGTTCAAGTCGGGATTACCACCGAAGAGGTGGATCGGGTGACTGAGGAGGCCATTCGTGCTCTTGGTGCACGTCCGGCCTTCAAGGGCTACCGCGTTGGGAAGGCTGTCTTTCCGAAGTCCATCTGCATCTCCATCAACGAGCAGGTGGTCCACGGTATTCCCGGGC
>Ga0138278_1112775_pt1 | contig 10626 bp, 4 predicted proteins | sample M_130821_M_mt_FD_106922 | JGI IMG/M metagenome (GOLD analysis project Ga0138278, IMG submission 106922) | Freshwater microbial communities from Lake Montjoie, Canada - M_130821_M_mt (Metagenome Metatranscriptome) | ecosystem: Environmental > Aquatic > Freshwater > Lake | place: Canada: Quebec...
CCGCCAGGACAGTGTTTAAAGTGCAGACAGAAAGAATCCAACAGGGTAGGACCTTCGATTTTCAGGGTTGTTTCTTGACAAACAACTCCGACGTTCCCACAATTTGAATAAAGCGGAGCAGTTTTTGCTTCCTTCCCGCCTGAAGTCCCGCCCTTGCAAGTCTTTTGCACCAACTGCTTCCCCGGTTCGACGTTATCTAAAATTACGTTTCTGAATCTTGTCGATTTTTTCAACAGGCTGCAGGCGGTGTTGTCTGCTGCTGGTTTTTTCCTGGAGAGAGATGGATGATTTCTGGACAGTCTCGCAGAAGTTTTCTGCACGTTGGATTCTGTGGTGGCATTGGCCTGAGTCTGGCTCAATACTTCCAGATGAAGTCAGCCCAGGCCGACATCAAGAACTACGAGAGCAAAGAAGGTAGCGCAAAGTCCGTTATCTTCATTTTCCTTCCGGGCGGTATGGCTCACCAGGAAAGTTTTGACCCCAAGCCGTATGCACCGATTGAATACCGTGGTCCGATGTCATCGATCGAGACCAACGTTCCGGGGATTTTCATCAACGAGCGTTGGGTTCAGACAGCCAAGGTGATGGACAAGATCACGATTTGCCGCAGCATGACTCACGGTGAAGCTGCGCACGAGCGTGGAACTCACAACATGTTCACCGGATATCGCCCGAGCCCTGCCTTGTCTTATCCAAGTATTGGCAGCGTTGTCAGCCATGAATTTGGGCCTCGCAACAACATTCCGCAGTACATCTGTATCCCAGGGCAGCCGAACGAGTTTGCTGGTACAGGTTACCTCAGTTCTTCGTTTGCTCCTTTCAGTCTGGGATCGGACCCGGCTGATGGTGGTTTCACGGTTCGCGACCTGAAATTGCCCGGAGGTGTAACGGACGAGCGATTCAACCGACGCCGTCGTGCTCTGGACGCTGTCAACGATTACTTCGTTAACAAAGAAAAGGCGGATTCTCTGGACGCGGTTGATACCTTCTATCAGCGTGCCTACGGCCTGATCAGCTCACAGCAGGCTCGTGAAGCCTTCGATCTCAGCAAAGAGTCCGACGCGTTGCGTGATGAATATGGTCGCAACACTGCTGGGGCCCGCATGCTGATGGCACGCCGTCTGATTGAAGCGGGTTCCCGTTTCGTCACCCTCACATACGGTGGCTGGGACATGCATGACAACATCGCGGCCGGCATGAACGGTCAGGTTCCTCCGCTGGACCAGGCATTTGGACGTCTGATTCGCGATCTTGACGAACGCGGTCGGTTGAATGACACGATGGTTTGTATTGCCAGCGAATTCGGTCGTACGCCAAAGATCAACGGTACATCTGGCCGAGACCACTGGCCAAAGGTATTCAGTGTTGTCATGGCTGGTGGCGGTATCAAAGGCGGCCAGGTTTACGGTTCATCGAACTCAACAGCCAGCGAACCAGAAGACAAACCTCTGAATGTGGAAGACTGGGCAACCACAATTTACCACTGTCTGGGAATTGTTGCAGACAAAGAATTGATGGCTCCTGGCGACCGACCTATTGAAATCGTCGATGGCGGTAAAGTTCGTTCAGAACTGCTGGTCTGAAATTGCGAAGATTGGCGACGCTGCAGAGTGCCAATGGCAACTGCAGCGTCGTTTAACATGGCCTGATGCTATTGCAGTGATGAATTGTGATTCTGTGATTCTGTGATTCTGTGATTCTGTGATTCTGTGACAATTTTGGTTCAATGATGTTTCGTGAATTCTGTTGCGTCGTGATGTTCACTGTGTATTTGCTGCAAATCGTCGGTAGCGATTGTTGACGGGCGTGCGGGCGAGGTGACGACACGAGGTGACTTGGGCAAAATCGGTGTTTGCGGTAGCGTCCAGCAGCGGTTGCGGTTGGTAGCCCGATGTCTGGAGACTGCAGACGGTGGCAGGCTGCAGACGGTGGCAGGCTGCAGACGGTGGCAGGCTGCAGACGTGAGATTGGTCAACATGATCTGTTTCGCCGGTGCCAGAGAGTGGATTTCATTTTTGATTTCATCGTTCATTACCGATGACGTAGCAGACGGGCAGCAAGAGCGACCTGCGGCAGCGTTCATCGGGATGTCTGTAAAAAAGCAAATCAGAGGCGTGCCCCCCCCATGGAAGGAGAGGGCCTCACGTCGGGAAGGATTCCCACTTGATGTGGCTCAGTGGATGAGACCTAAAAACATGCGTGCAGCTTTTATTGGAACCCTGTTGCTGTTGTCGATGGTGGCACAGAGTGTACAGGCCATTGCCGCGGACCCCGCTCTTTCGATTATTCTTCCCCGCGGAGGTCAGCGAGGCACGGAGCAGGTGTTTCGCTTTGCCGGAGCGCGTCTCAGCGACGCTGAGCAGATCTTCTTCTACGAGCCTGGGTTTGAGGTTCTGGAGATCAAAGCGGTTGACGCGAACAATATTGACGTCAAGGTAAAGATTGCTGCGGACTGTGCGTTGGGCGAGCATACTGCTCAGGTCCGCACCAAAAGCGGCATTTCCGACTACAGGACCTTTTTCGTGGGGGCACTGCCAGGCGTTGCCGAGGTAGAGCCGAACACCGACTTTGCATCACCACAGCAAATTTCGCTGAACGTCACTGTCAGCGGAACGGTGGACAACGAAGATGTGGACTACTTCGTCGTGGAAGCGAAAAAGGGGCAGAGGTTATCGGTAGAAGTTGAGGGCATGCGATTTGGTCAGACACTGTTTGACCCTTATGTGGCGATTCTGAATGACAAGCGATTTGAGCTCGCTGCTGTGGACGATTCTCCGCTGTTGAAGCAGGATGCGGCCACCTCGATTGTGGTCCCGGAAGATGGGCGATACATCGTGGAAATGCGTGACAGCGGTTATGGTGGCGACGGCAATTGTCGTTATCGACTGCACATCGGCACGTTTCCTCGTCCGACGATTACCTATCCGGCCGGTGGCCAGGCGGGTCAGACTCAGGAGATCGCATTTATTGGAGACGCCAGAGGCCCGATTACGCAGGCCACCGCATTTCCTGCCGAGGGATCAGAGAAGGTTGTTTACATTGAAGATGCTGATGGTATCACGCCATCCGGGCACACATTGAGGGTATCTCCGCACGCAAATTCGCTGGAGACTGAGCCGAATCAGGGTTTTGATACCGCGACGTTGGTTTCTGTATTTCCTTCGGCGTTCAACGGAATTCTTCAGGAGGCCGGTGATGTCGACATTTTTCGATTTACTGCCAAAGCGGGCCAGGTATTTGAGGTCGAATGTTTCGGACGTCGAATTCGATCGCCGATCGACCCTGTGATGAATCTTTACAAGGCCACTGGTGAAGGCATCACGGGGAACGACGATTCCCGTGGCCCGGACAGTTATTTCCGCTGGCAGGTCCCTGCGGACGGAGACTATGCGATTCGAGTGGCCGATCACCTGAATCGTGGTGGCCCGGAGTTTGTGTATCGCATTGAGTTTCAGGAAGTGAAGCCCGCCCTGAGCGTTGGAATTCCGCGGGTGGCTCGTTATTCGCAGTCTCGTCAGCAGATTTACGTACCCCGTGGAAATCGTTATGCCACGTTGATTTCGGCAGAGCGATTGAACTTTGGTGGAGAACTGACCATTGACGGGTTGCAGTTGCCGGCTGGGGTGACTGTGATTGCACAGCCAATGCCTGCCAACCTGAATGTGATGCCTGTGGTGTTTGAAGCCGCCGCCGATGCACCGCTTGCCGGAGCGTTGGTAGACTTTCGCATGAAGCCGACGGACGCCAACTTGAACTTGTCTGGACGCTTTACGAATCGTGCAGACTTTGTGATTGCCGGGCCTGGTCAGTCCCTGTATGTGTGGAAGGACGTTGACCGGCTGCCGTTTGCCGTTGTGGAAGAGTTGCCGTACCAGCTGGAGATTGTTCAGCCGAATGTGCCAATTGTGCGTGACGGTCAGATGATGTTGAAGGTCGTCGCGAAGAAAAAAGACGGTTGGGACGAGGCGATTCAGGTTCAGTTTCCATTCCGTCCCCCGGGCATTGGCGCAAACAGCGAGATTACAATTCCCAAGGGGCAAACGGAAGCACTATATCAGTTGAATGCGGACGGAAACGCGGCGATTGGAAAATGGCCCGTCTATGTTCTTGGATTCTCCAACATCAACGGGGCCGCCTGGGCGTCTTCGCAGATGGCAACCCTGGAAGTTGCTGAGCCATGGTTGGGGCTGACTGTACAGCGATCATCTGTCGAGCAGGGCAAAGAGACCGAAGTGGCTGTGGAAGTGCAGTTTTTGAAAGAGCTGAAGACTCCGGCAGAAGTCGTTCTGGTTGGACTGCCTCACAAGGTGACTGCAGAGCCATTAAAAATTACACCGGAGACGAAAGAGTTGATCTTTAAGATTAAGACGGCGGCAGACAGTCCTGAGGGGAACCATAAGAATGTGTTCTGTCAGGTGACCGTGATGGAGAACAACGAGCCGATTCTGCACTCCAGACTGGGGAATTCTGAATTGCGAATCGACAAGCCGCTGCCGATGCCGACAGCGGCCCCGGCACCTGCTCCAATGCCTGTCGCAGCCGCTCCGGCTGCAGCACCAGCAGCGGCTCCGCCTGTAGAAAAGCGGTTGACTCGACTGGAAAAACTGCGACTGGAAGCGCAGCAAAAGGGTGGAGCACCGAAGCCGTAGCGAATTTGACCGGAGCATGAGAATCATGATCCGGGTGTGTCAGCCTGCCAGAACTTTGTACAGACAGGGCAGTGAGAACAGGCAGGTGTTTCACTGCGGAGACGGATTTGCGGATGTCTTTGGACGATCCGCCTGGAAATAGTTGAGCGTTTGGTGGTTTGATTTTCAAGTCGGGAAAAATCCATGAAATTTGATGTCACATTCCGTGTGCTTGCAGCTGTCATGATGCTGCCTGTAAGCCTTTTCGGTGATGAAGTGGCACCCGCGTCTCTGATTGTTGCGCCGGCGGACATTCATCTTTCCGCGTTGAGGGACCGACAATCTTTGTTGGTTCAGGCAGTCCTCCCGAATGGACTGACTCAGGACGTCACGGAAAAGGTGGAATTTAAAATTGAGAATGAAGCTTTCATTCGCCGTGATTCTGCCACCTTCTATCCGGTTGCGGACGGCACCACAAAGCTGGTTGTCAGTTACTCTGGGCAGACAATTGAAGTTCCAGTGACGGTGCAGAATAGTCAGGTGGATCCTCCGATCAGTTTCCGTATGGACGTGATGCCGGTATGGATGAAGACCAGTTGCAACAATGGCAGCTGTCACGGGGCAGCCCGCGGCAAGGACGGTTTTCGGTTGTCACTGTTCGGTTTTGACCCGGAAGGCGACTATTATCGTCTGACGCGAGAGATTCCTAACCGCCGCATCAACCTTGCTCTTCCGGCGGAGAGTTTGCTGATGGAAAAAGGGGCCGGGTTAGTGCCGCACACGGGGGGCAAGCGATTTGAGCTGGGCAGTGAGCACTACAGCACTGTTTTGCGATGGCTTGAAGCGGGGGCGCTGAACGATCCCGGTCCGGTACCGGCCGTAGTTTCCGTCGAACTGTACCCTAAAAACGCAGTTCTTGATGGCGAAGGGGCCACACAGCGACTGACGGTTCGGGCCAGGTATGCGGACGGAACAGACCGCGACGTAACGAATCTCGCCTACTTCAGCTCCAACAATGAAAACAGTGCAGAGGTCGCGCAGACCGGAACGGTGACCGCCCATGCTCGTGGCGAGGCCTTTATCATGGCCCGTTTCGACACGCATACGGTCGGGTCACAATTCATCGTGTTGCCGAAGGGGTTGCAGTACGAAGACCCGAAGACACCGGAAAACAATTATGTTGACACGTTGATTCATGCCAAGCTGCGAAAGCTGCGCATTGTGCCTTCGGAACTTTGCACCGATGAAGAGTTCCTGCGTCGTGTTTTTGTAGACATTACCGGAACCATGCCGACGCTGGCCGAGTACGATCAGTTTGTGGCTGATCCAGATCCGACGAAACGTGACAAACTGGTCGACGACCTTCTGGGACGCAAAGAGTTTGTTGACATCTGGGTCATGAAGTGGGCTGAGTTGCTGCAGGTTCGGACCATCGCCAATCGGGTTGAGAAAAAGCCGATGCTGGCATACTACAACTGGTTGAAAGAGAAAATTGCCAGCAATACACCGACAGACAAGATGGTTCAGGAGTTGCTGGGGGCTCGAGGTGGTTCCTTCTCCAGTCCAGCTACGAATTACTATCAGACAGAGACGGAAACTCTGAAGGTATCAGAGAACGTCGCTCAGGTATTTATGGGCATGCGTATTCAGTGTGCTCAGTGCCACAATCACCCATTCGACCGCTGGACCATGGACGACTACTATGGGTTTGCAGCCTTCTTTTCTCAGATTGGCCGCAAGCAGGGCGAAGATCCTCGTGAGACCATCATTTTTAATTCCGGTGGTGGAGAGGTTACGCATCTTGTAGGCGGTCGAGTGATGAAGCCGAAGTTCCTTGGGGGCATCGAGCCGGATCTGGCTGGCCGCGATCGCCGCGAAGTGATGGCCAATTGGCTTGCATCATCAGAGAATCCCTTCTTCGCAAGGAACCTTTCGAACATCGTCTGGGCGCACTTCTTTGGTCGCGGGATCATTCAGGAAGTGGACGACGTGCGTGTCAGCAATCCGCCGGTGAACGGAGAGTTGATTGATGAGATGGCGCGTCGTTTCACCTCATACAATTACGACTTCCGAAAACTGGTTCGGGACATCTGCACATCACGCACTTATCAGTTGTCGACGAAGACGAATTCGACCAATGAATCCGACCACAGGAACTTCGCGCACGCGGAATTACGCCGCATTCGTGCTGAGGTTCTTCTGGACTGCATCAGCATTGTGACAGCAACACAGGACAAGTTCCCCGGGTTGCCCACGGGAGCGCGAGCGGTGCAGATTGCTGACGGAAATACGGCGACGTACTTCCTGACGACATTTGGGCGAGCGAAGCGTGAGTCCGTCTGTTCGTGTGAAGTCAAGATGGAGCCCAACCTGTCTCAGGCGCTGCATCTGCTTAACGGAGATACGTCCAATTCAAAAATTCAGCAGGGTGGTATGGTTCCTCTGCGTCTGAAAGAAGGCAAATCGCATGCAGACATCGTCATAGAAATGTACATGCGTTGCTTCAGTCGCCGTCCAACAGAGAAAGAAGTGAACTCTCTGGTGGCACTGGTGGCAGAACAGCAGAATCCTCAGGAAGCACTCGAAGACATTTTCTGGTCGCTGCTGAATTCTCGTGAGTTTCTGTTTAATCACTGAAAATTCCGGGGCAGGAACGGTAAGCCCGGCAGGTGACTGTCGGGCTTTTTCCGCGGATCCATGGTCCGGTTATAACGATTGCTCTGGTTGTCTGGTGTAACAAGGGTAAGACTGGCAGGATTTTCTGTGTACGGACAGTATGCGGACTTCGGTGAGTCGGCATTTTCTGCCGAAGATGAGCCCGTAACAGAGTGGCAAGTGGCATTCGTTTTGTTGAATGTCCTGTTGCAGCAAGAGCGGGCATGAGCTGTTTTGGGGTCTTGTGAGTTTGGAGTCAGACATGAAGCGTTGGAAGTCTTTTTCTGCTGGTGTTGTTATCGCCGCGCTGCAGTTCGTTGGAAGCCCGAGCACTGCGCAGGACAAGGTGACGTTTGAGGACCACATCAAACCGATTTTCCGGGATCGATGTTTGTCCTGTCACAATACCAATAAGAAAAGTTCCGACCTTGACCTGTCATCGTACACCACGATGATGCAGGGCGGGGCATCGGGGGCATCGGTTGAGCCCGGAGATTCCGCGGCCAGCTATCTGTTCGGGCTGGTTTCACATTCCAGCGAACCCTACATGCCTCCCAACGCTGACAAGATTCCGGAAGCGGAAATTGAACTGCTGCGAAAGTGGATTGAAGCGGGAGCACCAGAGACCTCATCCAGCAAGGTTGTGCTGAAAAAGAAGAACAATGTGGCGATGAGTGCTGTGTCTGCCGGAGCGCGGCCGGAGGGGCCGGCGCCAATGCCGGACGTTCTGGATCTGCAGCCGGTGGTGAAGACGACAGCGACCACGGCGGTTTCGGCGATTGCCACCAATCCGTGGTCTAAGCTTGTGGCCGTTGCTGGTCAGAAGCAGGTGGTACTTTACCATGCTGAAACCATGGAGGCGTTGGGCGTTCTGCCATTTCCTGAGGGGCGTCCACGCGTTCTGAAATTCAGCCGCAATGGAAGCCTGCTGCTGGCGGGTGGTGGCCGCGGAGCATCGAAGGGCCTGTGCGTGGTTTGGGATGTGCGGACTGGCGAACGAGTGATGACTGCCGGAGACGAACTGGACGAAGTTCTGGCTGCGGATATCAGTGCGGACCAGTCGTTGATCGCCCTTGGCGGCCCACAAAAGATTGTTCGTGTCTACAGCACTGCAACGGGCGAACTGGCCTACGAATGTAAAAAACATACCGACTGGATCTACTCACTGGAATTTAGTCCGGATGGAGTCTTGCTGGCGACATCCGATCGCGCTGGTGGATTGCTTGTCTGGGAAGCTCAGACGGGACGCGAATACCTGACACTGACGGGGCACACTGGCCCGGTTTACTCAGTCTCCTGGCGAATTGATGGAAACGTGCTGGCGTCTGGCAGTGAAGACACGACTATTCGGCTCTGGGAAATGGAGAACGGCGGCCAGATCAAGTCCTGGGGGGCTCACGGAGCGGGTGTCTTTTCGGTGGAGTATTGCCGGGACGGGCGAATTGTGTCCTCGGGCCGCGACAAAACAGCGAAGCTCTGGGACACCAATGGTGGAGCGATCCGAAGTTTTGAAGCCTTCAATGACCTCGCATTACAGGCGACGCATTGCGATGAAACAGATCGCGTCGTTGCGGGAGACTGGACCGGAGAAATTCGAGTCTGGGCTGCGGCAGATGGGACTCGACTTGGAAACCTGAGCACCAATCCACCGACGCTGGAAGAGCGTCTGGCGCAATCGCAGGCTCTGGTGGCACCTGCCACCGAAAAGGCAGGACTTGTATCCGGTGAACGAGAAACCGCATTAGCTGCTCTGAAGACGCAGCAGGAGAAAGTTGCGACAGCAACTGTGACATGGCAGGCAGCGGACAGGAAGAAAACAGATCAGCTGGCTGTGGTAGCAACGGAAGAGCAGAAGCTGGCAGCAGAGCAGGCGAAGGAAAAGGAACTGACCGAGAAGGTTGGCGTTCTTCAGAAGGCAATCCCGGAGTTGAAATCCGCATCTGCGAAAGCGGCGGAAGCTTTGGAACTGACAAAGGTTGATGAAGAACTGAAGAAAGTTGTTGAGCAGTTGCAGGCTCAGGTTACTGCCCGTGAAGCAGAGCTGAATGGGAAAGATGGCGAACTGTCTGTCGCTAAGGCTGAAGTCGTGAAGCTCGCCGGCAACGTCGAGGCACAAAAGAAGACTCTGGCAGCAGATGAACAGGCTTTGGTGACGGCGAAGGCCGCGGTGGACTCAGAAACGGCGGCCCTGGCACCTTATGACAAGGCTGCTCAGGAGAAGGAAGTTGCTCTGGCCACTGCACAGCAGGAACTGACGCGTGCCAATGGATTGGTGGATCGCTGGCAGAACTACATTGCCCTTCGGGACGAGCTGACCGCATTGGATGCAGCGAAGAAGTCTCGTGACGCAGCACAACTGGCCTCACTGGAAGTTGAGGCCGAACTTGAACAGCAGCAGAGTGCGATGGCTGCGGTTGCGAAAACGGTGGAGGAATCCAGGACTGCGATGACGGCGATGGAAAAGAAGGCTGAAGAAGTTACGGCAGCGATGGCTGCCGTAAACGGCCAGATGGTCGCACAGCAGGACCTGATGACTCGGACACAGAACGCTGTACCATCGATCAAGGCGGCACTGGAGCAGGTCCGCGGGGCACTGGCACTGTTGCCTGACAACGCAGAGATTAAGTCGTCGATTGAAAATCTGGCTGCGGTTGCCGATCGGCAGGAAAAGTCGATCCCGGTGATGACGGAGCAGATTGCGGTGATGAAAACGCAGGTCGAGACGATGACGGTTGAAATTGAAACGGCGAAAAAGGCCTCGGCAGAATCCAATGTGGCGATGACGGCAGCGGCAGAGAAGGAGAAGGCTCTTGCAGCAGAAGTGGCGCCTGTGGAAGTACGCGTCAGGGAGATGCAGGGGCAGTTGGCCACCGCTGAGCAGGCCGTTCAGGCTGCAAGTGGCGTCGTTGAAGCACGTCGGCAGACGTTGCGGCCGTTGCTGCAACTGACATCTGTGAAGTAACGAGTGCGTTAACAGACAATGATGGCAGAGAACACAAATGCTCGCGGAAACGCGAGCATTTGCGTTTGGGAACCTCAGTGAATCCCATCATGAATCCCACCGTGTTACAGCAAAGTCCTCATGTGCGATTACGTTGCTGTGCCTGAAATCAGCAACGGTTTTTGGTCGCTGCTGATTTCCGCTCCGATTGGTGTGCCGGCCGGGTGTCAGGGGCCGTTGATGCGGGCGAATGGCACCATTCAGAAGGACTTAGTCCGGCAGAACTTCTGAGAAAAACCGGAGCCAGTTTCCGTGCATGATTCCGGCGATATCGGTGGTTGGATAGCCACGACGTTCCAGCAGTTCAGCAATTTTCTGCAGGTCTCGGAATCGGTCAAAATC
>Ga0138278_1096692_pt1 | contig 10313 bp, 1 predicted proteins | sample M_130821_M_mt_FD_106922 | JGI IMG/M metagenome (GOLD analysis project Ga0138278, IMG submission 106922) | Freshwater microbial communities from Lake Montjoie, Canada - M_130821_M_mt (Metagenome Metatranscriptome) | ecosystem: Environmental > Aquatic > Freshwater > Lake | place: Canada: Quebec...
GATTGCAACATAGAACCAATCTTACTGGTTGGCTATATTTCTATAACCAACCAGCATGAAATTAATTTCTATAATTCTTGTGATGCGCCTGATACTAAGATTCTTCCATCTGGATGAATTATAGCATCGGTCACAGATTGACTATCAGATAAACCAGTAACAGCATAAGTTATATAACCGATACCATTAAATGAAGTATCCAATACAAGTCCACTTGTTAATCGTACAATTACGATAGTCTGATTGTTTGTGTCGTACGCAGCAATAATTGTATTACCAGCAGCATCAACAAGTAATCGACCTAGTCCATAGACAGCTGAAGCATTCCCAAGAGCAGTACCAGTTAAAGTTACTGTTTGTGTTGCTGCTCCACCTGTAGATGCATAGATTTTAGCCATAATTGAGTTGCCAGAAGCTATAACACCTGCAACGTGGACATTATTACTACTATCTACAGCAACTTTCATATTGCTATTGCCTGAAATTGTAGCAATTAATGGAGTTGGTGTTACAAATGTCGCATCAAGAGCAGAACCATCTGCTAAATAACGAGCAACTGCAACAGCATTTCCATCATTGTACGCAAATACAATGTTATTATTCGTATCAATTGCATGCGTATAAATACCTGTAGTACCTGTATTTACAGACTGATAACCATTGTTTGCAAATGAATTATCCATTTTACCGTTTACTCCATAACCAAGCAATAAACCTAAGTTATCTTGCGATAAACCTGCCGCAATAATACGACCTGTTGATTGTTGAGCTACAGAGAATAATGATTTACCATCACCAAATGCAAGACCTGCTGGATTACCATCAAATCCACCAAATGATGTATCAAGACCAGAATCACCTGGAGTTAGAACGTATTGTAACAATAATGAGTCTGTTGTATTTAATGAACTATTGGTTACATACCCTGCAAGAATCGCTTTGTTAACGCCTTCAACAGTTGTAAATGTCACCATGTCAGAAACATACTGATTTTCATAATTGTTTAATACAACTTCTGAACCAGCTGTACCAAAGTCAGGATTTGCAATACCATCATTATCAAACATATTGATCATGATTTCAGAAGTCCCAGAACCTGTTGATGAGTTACCATTAATTGCAACAACGATATTATTATCATCGTACAATCCAAGCGCTTGCGCTACTTGACCAGATGTTGCATCACCACTTGCACCAAAGAAAGAGATTCCTTTGTTTGCTGCAGATGCCGGAGAAACACCAAATGTTCGGTCGTTTGTTCCAACTTCCTCTGAATCTGGAGATTGAACTTCTTGAGAAGTGTATGGATTATCATACACACTGACAAGCGTAGGAGTATATACAGATGAACTGTTTTCATAACCAAGCATACCTAATGTACCATCTGCATTAACTGCAAGTCCACTGTAAGTATGAGCTGTTGATCCATCGCCTGCATATTGGAATATACCTGCAATGCCACCAATAGCTGCTGGGTTAAAGTCTGCTGAATCTAACGATCCACCAGCTGTTATACGAGCAATCCATGCTGAATTTGTTGAAGATTGATTACCAACAATCAACGCATAACCATCTGCTGAAGTAACCAAGTTTGTTACGGTTGGAGCTGCTGTTAATGAACTAATATCTAATTGAGCATAAACTGAAGCACCATTTCCACCAGTAGCTGTTGAAGTTCCGTTATCATATGCTCCAACTAATACTTTATTTTGGTTATCACTTGCAGCAACAATGATATTACCAGTCTGATCCAACGCGACACGAATCGATGAAGCTGTTGTTTGACCAGCTGAAGTAACAGCGTTTGCAACAACACCATTTGATCCAAAGGTAATATCTAACTCTCCTGTTGGTGTTAATCGATAAAGATTTACATTTCCACCAAGGTTTTTAATACCAAATATCAAGCGATCATAACTATCTGCAATAACAGAAGATATCGCTACGCCAGATCCTGCAACTGTAAATGTTCCAGGAACAGATCCTGTGCTATTGAATGTTGTATCAACAGAACCTGGTGTTCCGTTTGGAGCAAGTGATTTAAATGCAAATAATGTAGCATTACCTGCAGCATTTTGGCCTGCAACAACTAAACGAGCTAATGATTGTTCAAGAGCTACTGTTAGAGCATCTGCTGAACCATAGCTAGTTAAAGCTGTAGCTATAGCTGAATTAAACGCTGTATCAGCAACACCAGCTGATGTGTATCGTTGTATCCAACCAGCACCTGCTGTTGTACCAACTAAAACAATATTACCAGAACCATCTTCTAAGATTGAATTAACTCCAAGCGGTGCATAATCTGCTGCCACGACACTGCCGCCTGCAATACCAGGAATGCTACCTCCAACTGTATCGTTAAAACTTGTGTCTAACATGCCAGAAGATAAAGTTTTGATTAATATAGAGTTTTCAGCTCCAATTTCACCTAAATCATTTGCATTATCAAACGCCATGAAATAACCACCATCAGCAAGTGGTAAAATTGCTTTACCTTGTGCGCCGCTTAATACATCATCCAATGTCGAAATATCATACGTACCTGTTGTTGGCACAGTGTCACCAAACGCAGGATTAATCGTACCAGCAATACCTTCGATTGGACCTTGTGCAAGGTAACTTGCATAAGGATAACCAAATACACGACACATTAATGGAGCTGCAGAAGTAGCATTCGAACCTACAACCATAACACGGTCATCAGCATGAATAATCGCATCGTTTGCTTGGTTTAAATCGCCAATCGTTGTGAATAAATAACCAGTCGATGAGTTAAAGCTTGCAGTATCAAGCGTAAAGCTCACATTAGTTGATGTAAATCGAGCAACAAATATATTACCAGAAACTGATTCATAACCAACTACAGTTATTTTATCGTCATTGGTTCCATACATATTACTTAAAATATAACTACCTACACCAATACTTAAATTATAATACTGATTATCTGTACCAGTTGCATCATTATTATAACGAGCAAGTGAATATCCGTTTGATGTCGCAGTAGCTACCACAATTCTACCGCCATTATCCAGCACAACTTTAATATTGCTATCTAGATTTGCGCCAGTAATTGCAGTACCACCAGCTAATGTCGTAACACCAAGTACAGAACCACTTTGAAGTCCAGATGCTGTTGTTCTTTGTAAAACAACAGTTCCTGCGTTATTAGAAACTGCAATAATACGATCGTTTGTATCAATAGCAATATCAGTAACAGGGTACGCATTACCCATGTTAAGTGTACCAGTTGTTGCAAACGTAATATCTAAAGCACCTGTGTTATTATAGCCTTTAATTGTACCGTTTGTAGCACCAAGACCAGCTAAAATGACACGGCCATTACCTTGTTGATTAATTGCTGTTGCAGAAGTTAATGCTGAACTTACGTTCAATGCTGGATCTAAGTTTGTACCTGTTGAATCCATGCCAATAACCCAACTTGCACCAGCATGATTACCACAAACAAAAATATTACCTAGTGTATCAACGTACAATCCAGTTGTTCCACCATGAACAGTATCTGCAAATTGTCTGTACCCAACACCATTAAACGCTGTATTTAAAGTCAGATCTTTTAAAAGCTGGAAAACAACTGTATTTCCAGATGAATCATCAGCAACAAAGGTCATAACACCATTGCCAGCTTCATACACACGAGATACTCCATAGCCAGTAATAGCTGTGTTAAATGTAGAGTTGCTTGTATTATTTAATGGGAATGCACCAGATGTTGGCCATAATGTTGTATCCAAACGACCTGCAACAACTCTGTCTGGAGCTTGTGCATATTGAGGAACATATTCGTAACCATTAAATCTCATCAAGATTGGATTTGGTCCTGCAGTATAACCAACAGCAACTAATTTACCATCAGCTTGTACCGATAATCCGTACATACCAACCGGAGATCCAACTATTGAAGTGTTATAACCATTTGTAGGATTAAATGCTGTATCAAGTGCTCCAACAGCTGTAATTCCAAACACAGTCATACTGACAACAGAAGCATTTGTACTGTAAATTAAACCATAGAATTCTGTACCAGAACCAACAAGTTTAGTTAAAACTGCACTTGTATCTGGAGCAAGAACACTCACTTGTGAGCCAATAATTGCGCCAGTAGTTCCATTATACAATTCTGTTTCAACCTCATAACCGTCAGCAGTCCATGTACCACCAACTAAAATATTACCTGCGCTATTAATTGCAATACGAGCTGGTGTTGTTACATCAGTAATACCAGTCGTAACAATAGCACCACTATTAAATGCTGCTGGACTGTTAATGCTATTGACTAATCCAGAACCATTTGCAGTTAATTTACCTAAACAAACAACGTTTGATGAATTACGATAGGTAAAATAAATATTATCGTTACTATCGATACACAAATCATCAATTACTGTTGCACCAGATACGCTGAAGAAACCATTTGAACCAGCAGGACCAAATGTTTGATCAACAGGTAAGCTTAGAGCAGAAATCGCTGATTCGTTTTGATATGCAATAATTTTACCTGAACCTGCAACAATGTAACGGCCAGATTTTTGTTGCACAACGTTTGAAGCTACAGTTGAAGCAACTGTTGCTGCAAATGTCGCAATTCGATTTCCTGATGCATCAAACATCAATACTTTTTGAGCTCCGCCATTTGCACCTGCTACAATGATATTGCCATCGGAGTCAAGATCAATGCTATTAATTGTTGGCATCGTAAAGCCATTTGTTAATCCATTAGTTGTAGGACCAAAAGCTGTCACTGGATTCATATCGGCATCAACTTTACCTACAAATAAGTCTGTACCGTTACCAAATGCAATGAAAGATGTTCCATCATTATTTGGATTAACAAGGACAGCATACGCTGTATAACCTGTTAAACTTGACCAATCTGGTTGTGCAGAAAGATCGATTGCACCAGTATTGTTTGGTTGCAATGAAGTGTCGATAGAACCAACAGTTGCTGTTGCAATCGCTTCTGAAACTTGCGATGTATAAATATCCCCGAACAGACGAGCTATGTAACCATTTGTTGAACCATCAGAACCTACAAGATAGGTACGTTTGTCTGGATCATAAGCACCAGCAGTCACAACGGTCATTGAACCTGCTGTTACGTTTGCAATACCAGTCGTTGCATAAGTTGTATCAAGAGCAATTGTTGATGCATCCGTCGACTTAATACGAGCTACGACAGATTTACTATCGGTCGAATTATAACCAACAACATAAATATTTTGTGCCGCATCGATAAACAAGTCTGATAGATTTAATACTTTTGATGGAATTGTTACGGTGTTCACTGAACCTGTAGCTCCACCAGAAAGATCGAATCTGCAAACTCGAATAATATTGCTTGTAGATGTTCCATCTGTAGCTGCAACAACAAGTCGAGAATTCGTTTCATCAAGCGCTAAACGAACTTGGCTTGCTGAATAACCACCACCCTGGGTACCAGTTGTAAACGTCGCACTAAATGATGTATCAACACCCGTACCGTTTGCAAGTAAACGTTGAACAACTATGTTTGTTCCACTTGATGGATACGCAATGTAAATTCTTTCTAAAGAATCTACAACCATGTCATAAATCTGATTTGCAACTCCTGTTGCATAAACACCGCCACCATAATTTGGTGAAGAATCAGCGTTATTACCAAAAGAAAGATCTAATGGATACATACCACCAGAAGTTACTGATCCAAACGCAGCAATACAACCTGATGTTCCGTTATAACCAGCTACTAAAATTCGACCATTATTTGTTTGGCGAATTACGTTACCAGTTGTCATACCACCAGCATTTGCAAGATATGTAGCAACAGTACCATCTGCATTAAGGTTTGCACCCCACATTGCACCAGTAGTTGTACCAGTTACATAGATTGGAGCTAAGGTAGAAGAATTAACACTTCCAACTAAATACATATCGTTAAGAGAAGTTTGACTAGCTAATGTTACAACGCCAGATGTTCCATAATTTCCTACCGTCAAATCTGCATTCAACATGGTAACATAACTATTTGTACCATTAGATGACGCAAGCATAATTGCACCATTGCTATTATTATTATAGATAGCAATTTTGCTTGGCACACCAGTAATAAGACTTGATAATGCCAAGGCACCAGTTGATCCACCAGGAATTGTAAGATCCAATACCCCTGCAGCAGATGCTAGAGGAGCTTGAGAAGCTTGAGTTACAAAGTTATCACCATAAACGTACATAACAACTGGATCACCTGATGTTCCACCAGCCTGCTGGCCAACAGCAACAATTTCACCATCAATGGTAATAGAACTGCCGTTCATTTGTGTTACGTTAAGATTTGTGCCAGAAATATTCGTTGCATTAAATGTTAACACACCAGGAGTATCTGTTCCAGTTGCATCAGGGTTCCATGTCGAATCTAAAGTACCTGCAGCATTAATACGACCTGCAAATAATCGACCATTTCCGCCTGCTGTGTTGTAACCAAGGAAGACTGTTTGATTTGCGGTTGTTTCCATCAAGTCAGAAAGAACAACTCCAGCTGAACCAAGGTTAGAAACTGTTAAAACAGAACCATCTGAATTCCATGTTGCATCTGTTGCTCCAGTTGAAAGGAATCGTTGAAGTTGAACATTATGAGTGCCTCCATTATTATAAGAAGCTGCAACAACAACTTTACCTTCACTACTAATTGCAACACGACAAACAGCACCATTATCAGGTACAATTGCAGTTGTAAGAACAGCACCAGAATTAAACCCAGGAACTAATCCAGAACCATTTGCTGTAATATTTGCAACCGTAAGGAAACCAGAACCTGCATCTTTATACACACCTACAATAGTATCATTGGTATTAATTGCAATGCTTGCAAAAGCATTAGAACTGTTTAAAGCATAATAACCAGCTGCATTACTTGTATTGTTAACACCAAGTGGGTTGAATGTATGATCAACCGCTAATGCTGTCGCAGCTAATGTATTTGGTGTTGGCAATTCACTTTGGAAAGCTACTAAAATAGAAAATCCGCCAACACGATTTGATGATTTACCTGCAACAATATAACGACCCGATTTTTGTTGTAAAATTTGATCAATTTCACTTATATTTACTGGCAATGCACCAAAGTATACTGCGCCTGCACTACCATTTTGTGGGATTTGAATCGCATAAACACCGCCTTCAGTATCAGCACCACCTGCTATAATACGATTTTCAGAATCGATAGAAAGTGTCGTAACAGAAACACCACCTGAAATCGTATAAATACCAGCAGTACCAAATGTTGTATCTAATCTATTCGTTGAAATATCATAACGAGCAATGTATGCTTCATTACCAGAACCACCAGCGTGAGAATAACCGATTAATGAATAACCTTCGTTTATACTACCAGAAGGATAGGTATACACAACTTGAGCTGCAGCAACTCCCAAATCTGTAACCAAATCGAAAGCTTCGTCAAATGTACCAGGCACGCCTGTGTCAACAATTGGATAGGACATAACTTGCGTTGTATCTGGAGAACCATATGAACGAACAACCATTGGTGTTGCATCTGATGATGTTACCGATTCGTATGCAGAAACAATAATGTTACCTTGATTTCCAGTTGCTGGAGTTGACTGTACTAATGCAGATGTTGCAACACGAGCATTATAGTTAGCAACTCTATCACCAACTTGGAATGATAACACACCAGGTTGTGATCCTTGAGAATTAAAAGTTAGATCTAAACTACCAGCTATACCAGCTCCGCCAATTGTTACAATACGAGCAAGATACATCGTATCATCTGTTGCATTATCATAAAATGTAGCAAGAGCTGTTCCATCACTGACACCAATAATATCTTTTAATTGCAATGATGTTGAATCTGTAACAGGAACAGTTAAAACACCTGCTACCCCAAAATTTGTATCAACATTACCTGTTTCACCAGACAATAATGTGAATAAAAGTGAAGTTCCAGCGGCATTAATTGCTGATACTACAATATCACCGTTGCTATTAAAACAACTACGAATATTATTTGCTGCAATTGTTGTTGCTCCACTAAATAAAGATGCAGAAGTTCCAGGAACGATTCCTTGTCCAAATGATGTCAATAAACCTGAACCATCTGGAAGAAACGCTGCAACTCTAACTGTATTGTCAGATGAATCTTTATAAGCTACAAATAAATTATCCCCTGCGTCAATTAAACCACCATTATACACTGGTCCCATGTTTAAGGCATATGAAGTAGAATTAATTGTACCAGAAGCAGCATCACCCCAAGCAGCTGCAGTTCCACCATTATATGCTGAAATATGACCAACAGTAGCACTTTCAGCTACGAATAACAATGTATTACCTGTTGATGATTGGTACCCAGCGCCAACACCTTGATAATTAGGTGTTACTTGATTATTTGTTAATGTTGCTGCACCAGAACTCCATGGAGTTGCATAGGTGCGAACAAAAGCTTGCGTGCTTGCACCACCATCTGTAGCAGAAGCATAACCAGAAACTATAACAGAACCAGTAGGACCTTGTAAAACCTGAGTTAAATATTCATAAGAAGCTGTAGCATTTGTAAGAGTTCTAAACCCGTTTACACCAACTGTATCATCAAGACTGCCTTCAGATGTTAACCATGCAAACATCATCGTTGAAAGAGCACTTGAATCGGTAAAACCGTTCATCCCAATTAAAATATCCCCAACTGGTGGAACACCTGCTCCAGCACCTGGAGTTGTTGTAATCTCAATCGCTTGTTGTGCACGTTGTTGCAAACTTGAGCCATATTTTCCGTTGAAAGGACTGACAACACCGGCATAAGTTTCTGTCGCTTGATTACCAAACGCAAGATCCAAGATCCCTTGTTCTTGACCTGCTGGATATTGTGTAATTTCGTATGCATATTGTGTACTATTTAATCGACAAACATACGCTGATGTTCCTTCATTAATAGCATACCCAGGAACATACAATTGACCATCAGGAGCAAGACCTGCTGAAGTCAAAAATCCAGATAAAGAGAATATAGGAAAGAAATTATAACCTGTTGTATTAAAAGATGTGTCAAGAGCACCAGTATGAGCAGCAAGACGAATCACCGCCATCTTATAAGGATCAGTTGTTGTATTTGAACCTAGAAGATAAATATAACCATAAGTACTACCAGATGATAATAAAATATCATTTAAAATATAGGTATCAGCTGCATGGCCAGCAATTGATGTCGATATAAAATCTGTCCAACCAGCAGGAACTGTAGTCCCGTCAGTTTCTAAAGCTGTAACTTTAATTTGGTTACTCACAGCTGCAGCTAAGATAATGTTACCTTCTTGATTAAACGCCAATTTATAAGGAGCTGAAGCATTTTCTAAATAACTAACTCCGTAAAGATCTACTGTAGAACCATCTGCAGAAATTTTAATCATGTTTGTTACAAGCGTTCCAACTAAATCTCTACCTAAAGTATAAATAGTATCTGCTGCATCAACAATAACACTATATAAACCAGATGTAACAACAGAAGCAGTAAGATCAATAAATCCAGCTGTTCCAAAAGTTTCATCAATTGTTCCATCAAGATTATATCGAGCAACTTGAGCTCCTGTGCCAGCTGCATTCATACCAACCGCAATAATTTTGCCAGTTGATTGTTGTGCAACTCCACCGACAAACTGCCAGTTAGAACCTGTTGTAAATTGATTTACTGATGTACCATCAGTAGATACACGAGCTATCCAACCTGCAGTACCAGAATCTAAACCACCAGCAACCAATATTCTGCCTTGCGCATCAATCATAGTTGCTCGAGGATTTTCTGAAGTTACAGAAATATCTAAAGTTGCAACGCCAGAAGTTCCATATGTTTGCAATGATCCTTCTGCGTTATATTTTGCAACAACTGCATCAACGCCAGAAGATCCAACTACAATTAAAAATGTACCATCTGACAAAACTTCAATACCTGATGCAGATCCATTTCCAAGAAGACTACTAATATCAAAAATACCATCTGTTCCAAAAATATTATCCAGCGAACCTATTGCTGCTGCTGCTTGAGAATCTGCAACTTGAGGAGTAAATTGATTTCCATAGACACGAGACATCGTCGGATTTGAACTAGCATGGGTAAAGCCTGCGGTCATCGAGGCGATAAGCATACTAATTACTAAAAATTGTTTTTTCAAACTATTTCCTTTTTTATTTTATTTTTTAATAAATCTTAAAAACATATCGAATTGTTTTTTTTCAGTTTATTCTTAAAATCATAGTCTTAAAGAATTTCTGTCATAAATCGTATTGGTTCTCCTTTTTTTAAA
>Ga0138278_1122298_pt1 | contig 10189 bp, 8 predicted proteins | sample M_130821_M_mt_FD_106922 | JGI IMG/M metagenome (GOLD analysis project Ga0138278, IMG submission 106922) | Freshwater microbial communities from Lake Montjoie, Canada - M_130821_M_mt (Metagenome Metatranscriptome) | ecosystem: Environmental > Aquatic > Freshwater > Lake | place: Canada: Quebec...
CTCCGTCAAAATCGGCATTAAAACCAGTACAAACTAATGGGTGTAATTGTATTGCTTTCCCTTCAATTAATTTTGGTTGAAAAGCTTGAATACCTAATCTATGTAGAGTAGGAGCACGATTTAGTAAAATAGGATGTCCTTTTAAAATATTTTCTAAAATATCCCAAATTACAGGCTCTTTTCTGTCAACTAGTTTTTTAGCAGATTTTACTGTTTTTACAATACCACGTTCTAGTAATTTACGAATAACAAATGGTTTGAATAATTCAGCAGCCATATTTTTAGGAATACCGCATTCGTGTAATTTTAATTGAGGACCAACCACAATTACCGAACGTCCAGAATAATCCACACGCTTACCTAATAAATTTTGACGGAAACGACCTTGTTTACCTTTTAGCATATCGCTTAAAGATTTTAAAGGACGATTACCTTCAGTTTTTACTGCACTTACTCTTCTTGTATTATCAAATAATGAATCTACCGCTTCTTGTAACATACGTTTTTCGTTACGTAAAATTACTTCAGGAGCTTTAATTTCCATTAAACGTTTCAAACGGTTATTACGAATAATAACTCGTCTGTATAAATCATTCAAATCGGATGTAGCAAAACGGCCACCTTCTAATGGAACTAAAGGACGTAATTCTGGTGGAATTACAGGTAAAATTTTAACTACCATCCACTCAGGGCGATTTTCACCACTTTCTTGAGCAGAACGGAATCCTTCAATTACTTTTAAACGTTTTAAAGCTTCTGCTTTACGTTGTTGACTAGTTTCTGTACTAGCTTTTATACGTAAATCAAAACTCATTGCATCAAGGTCAACACGACTTAGTAAAAACCAAAGTGCATCACCACCCATTTTAGCAATAAATTTGTTAGGATCTTCATCATCTAAATGTTGGTTGTCTTTTGGCAACGAATCAAGAATATCTAAATATTCTTCTTCTGTTAACAAATCGTTCATTAACACCCCATCATTTTGCTTCAAACCTGGTTGACAAACTACATAACGTTCGTAGTAAACCACCATGTCTAATTTTTTTGTAGGCATTCCTAAAACATAACCAATTTTGTTAGGCAATGATCGGAAATACCAAATATGAGCAACGGGAACTACCAAATTGATATGTCCCATGCGTTCACGTCTTACTTTTTTCTCAGTAACTTCTACACCACAACGATCACAAACAATACCTTTATAGCGAATACGCTTGTATTTACCACAATGACATTCATAATCTTTTATTGGCCCGAAAATTCTTTCACAAAACAATCCACCCATTTCTGGTTTGAATGAGCGGTAGTTAATTGTTTCTGGCTTTGTTACCTCACCATGCGATCTTTGTAAAATAGATTCTGGCGATGCCAATCCTATTCTGATTTTGGTGAAATTGCTTTTTAATTTTTGATCTTTTTTGAAAGACATATATTTCGTTTGAAATTTTTAAAAATTGAAATTTGTTAGTTTTATAAAATAAGTAATTGAGTCTAGCAAAATGCTGAACTCAATTACTTAAATAATTTATTCTAACGTAACATCTAAACCTAATCCTCTTAATTCATGTAATAATACATTGAACGATTCTGGAATTCCGGGTTGTGGTAAATTATCACCTTTTACAATAGCTTCATAAGCTTTTGCTCTACCAATAATATCGTCAGATTTTATTGTTAAAATTTCTTGTAAAATATTTGATGCACCATAAGCTTCTAAAGCCCATACCTCCATCTCTCCAAAACGCTGACCTCCAAATTGTGCTTTACCACCTAAAGGTTGTTGAGTAATTAATGAATATGGTCCAATAGAACGAGCATGCATTTTATCATCAACCATGTGACCTAATTTAATCATATAAATTACACCTACAGTAGTAGGTTGATCAAAACGTTCACCAGTTAAACCATCATATAAATAAGTTTTACCCCAATCAGGAATTCCTGCTTTGCGTGTATACTCTAATACATCATCATCAGAAGCGCCATCAAAAATTGGAGTAGCAAATTTTAAACCTAATTCAATACCAGCCCAACCTAAAACAGTTTCGTAAATCTGTCCTAAATTCATACGAGAAGGAACACCCAAAGGATTTAAAACGATATCAACTGGCTTGCCATCTTCTTGGAAAGGTAAATCTTCATCACGTACAATACGTGCTACGATTCCTTTATTTCCATGACGACCAGCCATTTTATCACCTACTTTTAACTTACGTTTTTGAGCAATATATACTTTAGCTAATTTTAAAATACCTGTTGGTAATTCATCACCTACGCTAATTGCATATTCTTTACGTCTAAAGTCAGCTAATACTTGGTTTATTCTGTTTTTATAATTTGATAAAATTTGTTTTATTAAATCATTTTTCTCAGCGTCAGTACTCCAATTATTTGCATTTACATTAGTAAAATCAACTTCTCCTAAATTTTTCATGGTAAATTTAGTTCCTTTCGAAATTAATTCTTCGCCATAAACATTCATCACACCTTGACTAGTTTTACCTGTTAAAATAGTAAATAATTTTTCAACTAAAATAGATTTGATTGCTCCTCTATTTTTATCGTGTTCTTCGTTTAATTTAGCAATTTTTGTTTTATCTTCTGCTTTACCAGCTTTATCTTTTTTGATACGAGCAAATAATTTTTTCTCAATAACAACGCCTGCAGTAGATGGAGAAGCTTTTAACGAAGCATCTTTCACATCACCAGCTTTGTCACCAAAAATAGCACGTAATAATTTTTCTTCAGGTGAAGGCTCCGTTTCTCCTTTTGGAGTAATTTTACCAATTAATATATCACCATCAAAAACTTCACATCCTACTCTAATCAAACCATTTTCGTCCAAATTACGGGTTGCATCTTCGCTAACATTTGGAATATCATTTGTTAACTCTTCTTCACCACGTTTAGTATCTCTCACTTCTAATTCATATTCAGTAATGTGAATTGATGTAAAAATATCTTCTTTGGTAACGCGTTCGCTAATAACAATAGCATCTTCAAAGTTATTTCCTTGCCAAGGCATGAAAGCTACTTTTAAGTTTCTACCAATTGCTAATTCACCACCTTGAGTAGCATAACCTTCACACAAAACATTGCCTTTTATAACTTTTTGACCTTTTTTAACAATTGGTCTAAGGTTAATACAAGTATTTTGATTGGTACGTAAGAATTTAGTTAATTTATACGTTTTAGTATCTGTACTAAAGCTAACTAACTTATCAGATTCTGTTTGTTCATAACGAATTCTAATTTCATTACCATCCACATATTCTACCGTTCCATTACCTTCTGCTAATAATAAATTACGACTATCACGTGCAATTTTTCCTTCTAATCCTGTACCAACAACTGGTGCTTCAGGACGTAATAAAGGAACTGCTTGACGTTGCATATTTGATCCCATCAAAGCTCTATTCGCATCATTATGTTCCAAAAATGGAATCATACTTGCGGCAATAGAAACAATTTGATTTGGAGCAATATCCATAAATTGTAATTTATCAGGCTCCACCATTGGAAAATCTCCTTCAAAACGTGCTTTTACTTTTAAATCAGTAAATAAACCTGTTTTGTCATCATATTTCGCATCTGATTGAGCAATAACCATTCCTTCTTCATCTTCAGCACTTAAAAAAGTAACTGGTTTTCCAACAGAAACAATTCCGTTTTCTACTTTTAAATAAGGAGTTTCAATAAAGCCCATGCTATTAATTTTTGCATGAACACATAAAGAAGAAATCAATCCAATATTTGGTCCTTCAGGAGTTTCAATAGTACACAAACGGCCATAGTGGGTATAATGTACGTCACGAACCTCAAAACCGGCTCTCTCTCTAGAAAGTCCACCTGGCCCTAGGGCAGATAATCTTCTTTTGTGAGTAATTTCAGCTAATGGATTGGTTTGATCCATAAATTGAGACAATTGATTTGTTCCAAAAAATGAATTGATAACAGATGATAATGTTTTAGCATTTATCAAATCTTGAGGTGTGAAAACTTCGTTATCGCGAATGTTCATACGCTCACGGATTGTTCTACTCATACGAGCTAAACCAACGCCAAATTGAGAATACAACTGTTCACCAACCGTTCTAACACGTCTGTTACTTAAATGGTCAATATCATCCACATCTGCACGTGAATTAGATAATTCAATTAAGTATTTTATAATAGAAACGATATCATCTTTTGATAACACACGGTTATCTAATGACTCATTTTTGTTTAATTTTCTGTTGATACGGTAACGACCAACTTCACCTAAATCGTAACGTTTATCAGAGAAGAATAATTTTTCAATTACACCACGAGCAGTTTCTTCATCAGGTGGATCTGCGTTACGTAATTGTCTATAAATATGTTCGTGAGCTTCTTTAGCACTATTTGAAGTATCTTTTTGTAAGGTATTTAAAATGGTTGCAAACTCATTGTGATTGCTTTCATTTTTGTGTAAGATAATATTTTTAACTTCAGCTTCCAAAATCATATCAATATGACTATCATCAATTGTAGTATCGCGTTCTATAATAACTTCGTTACGTTCAATTGAAACAACTTCACCAGTATCTTCATCCACAAAATCTTCAATCCAAGTTCTAAGAACACGAGCTGCTAATTTACGACCTAATACTTTTTTCAAACCTGCTTTACTAACTTTAATTTCTTCAGCTAAGTCAAATAAGTTTAATATATCTTTATCAGATTCATATCCAATAGCACGTAATAATGTGGTAACTGGAAACTTCTTTTTTCTATCAATGTAAGCATACATAACGTTATTTACGTCAGTAGCAAACTCAATCCAGCTACCTTTAAAAGGAATTACTCTGGCTGAGTATAATTTTGTACCATTTGTATGGTATGATTGCCCAAAAAATACTCCTGGAGAACGATGTAATTGAGATACAATAACTCGTTCAGCTCCATTGATACAAAAAGTACCACTTGGGGTCATGTAAGGAATAGTTCCTAAATAAACATCTTGTACAATAGTTTGAAAATCCTCATGTTCAGCATCATTACAGCTTAATTTTAATTTAGCTTTTAAAGGAACATTATAAGTCAAACCTCTTTCAATACATTCTTCGATTGAATAACGTGGTGGATCAACAAAATAATCTAGAAATTCTAAAGTAAATATGCTACGAGTATCGCTAATTGGAAAATTTTCCTGAAAAACTTTGAAAAGACCTTCATTAGCTCTACTTTCTGAAGTAGTATCTAACTGAAAAAATTCTCTAAAAGATTCTAATTGAACGTCCAAAAAATCTGGATAATCAATAACTGGTTTTACCTTGGCGAAGGTAATTCTACCCTCTGGTGTTATAGTTCTGTTAGTCAATGTAATATTTTTTTTAAATTGAGAACGATATCAATGATATGTAAATTCATTTTTTAAAGGTTGAATAAAACCAAAAATACCGTTAAAAAACGATATAAAAAAAGCGAAAAAATTAGCTTTTTTTAAAAGCAGAATTGACCCGCAGCAAATTGCTGGGGTCAAGTCTGTTATTTAGTGGTTGAAATTACTTTACTTCAACTTCAGCACCAGCTGCTTCTAGAGTAGCTTTTAAGCTTTCAGCTTCTGTTTTATCAACACCAGTTTTGATTGCTTTTGGAGCACCATCAACTAATTCTTTTGCTTCTTTCAAACCTAATCCAGTTAAGTCTTTTACCACTTTAACTACATTTAATTTAGCTTGACCAGCACTTTTCAATATTACATCGAAAGAAGATTGCTCTACTGCTTCAGCAGCAGCAGCAGGTGCAGCGGCAGCAGCAGCTGCAGCAGCAGGCTCGATGCCATACTCGTCTTTTAAAATTTTTGCTAATTCATTAACATCTTTCACTGAAAGGTTAACTAATTGTTCTGCGAACGCTTTTAAATCTGCCATGATTGTATTGTTTATTTTTGTTTTTTTTGATTAATTAATTAATTTAATTCTGAATTATTCAGGACGCTCAGATAACGTTTTTACTAAGCCTGCAATTTTTCCTCCGCCTGAAGCTTGTAATGCACCAATAACATTTTTAGCCGGACTTTGTAATAAACCAATGATTTCACCAATAAGCTCATTTTTAGTTTTAAGAGCCATTAATGTATCTAATTGATTGTCGCCAATAAATATATCAACGTCAATTGCTGCACCTTTTAAATAAGGAATCGCTGTTTTTTTACGGAATGCTTTTATTGCCTTTGCAGGCTCTTTCATTTCGTGGCAAAACATAAGTGCAGTATTTCCAACTAGGGTTTCACTTAATTTACCAAAATCTCTACCACTACGTTCCATCGCTTTTTCAATCAATGTATTTTTTGCAATTTGCATAGTAATACCTGATTTATAAAGTTCACCGCGTAATAGGCTTGTTTGTTTAGCATTTAAACTAGCTACATTAGTTACATAAATATTCTTAAACTCGTTAAATAAACCAGCCAAGTTATCTATCACTTCATTTTTTTCGTGTTTTGTCATAACTGTTGTTTTATAAAATTAAATGCCAGGAATTGATTTAGTATCTACTGAAAGACCAGGACTCATGGTACTACTTAGGCTTACACCTTTTAAGTATGTTCCTTTTGCCGCTGATGGTTTTAGTTTGTTAATTGCTGAAATTAATTCAACTGCATTTTCAAATAATTTTTGTGGTTCCATTGATGATTTACCAATTGATGCGTGGATTGCTCCTTCTTTATCAACTTTAAAATCAATTTTACCAGCTTTTACTTCTTTAACAGCTTTACCAATTTCCATAGTAACTGTGCCTGATTTAGGATTTGGCATTAAATTACGAGGTCCAAGTATTCTACCTAGTTTTCCTAATTTAGCCATTACCGAAGGCATTGTTACGATAATATCAATATCAACCCATCCTTGCTCAATCTTTTGGATGTATTCATCCAAACCTACATGGTCTGCTCCAGCTTCGCGTGCTTCAGCTTCCTTATCAGGAGGTACTAAAGCTAATACACGAACGTCTTTTCCAGTGCCATGTGGTAAACTTACCACACCGCGTACCATTTGATTGGCTTTTTTAGGGTCAACTCCCAAGCGTACATCAATATCTACAGATGAATCAAATTTAGTATAAGAAATTTCTTTAACTAATTTTGACGCGTCAGACAAAGTGTATTTTTTGTTTATCTCAATTTTCTTGAGAACTTCTTTTCTTTTTTTGCTGATCCTTGCCATTTTTTTACTTTCTAAAAATTAATTTTAAAATGGACTATCACCCGTAACGGTAATGCCCATAGAGCGAGCTGAACCTGCTACCATTTTCATGGCTGATTCTACTTTAAAGCAGTTCATATCTTGCATTTTATCCGCTGCTATATCACGTACTTGATCCCAAGTTACTGATCCAACTTTCTTACGGTTAGATTCAGCAGAACCACTTTTGATTTTTGCAGCATCCAGCAATTGAGAGGCTACTGGAGGTGTTTTAATGATGAAGTCAAAAGACTTATCACTATAAAATGAAATTACAACTGGTAATATTTTACCAGGTCTATCTTGGGTACGAGCATTAAATTGCTTGCAAAACTCCATGATATTTATACCTTTTGAACCTAATGCAGGTCCAATTGGGGGTGCAGGGTTAGCGCTTCCGCCTTTTACCTGCAATTTTACATATCCTACTAATTCTTTTGCCATTTTTGTTTATTTATAAAAATTACTTTTTGGTTAGTCCATATTGTTGATCGTGGAAAGCAGCATCAATAATATTTTTTAACTTAAAGCAGTTATTTTACTTTTCTTTTTCTACTTGTACAAAGTTTAACTCTAAAGGAGTTCTTCTTCCAAATATTTTTACCATTACTTTTAGTTTCTTTTTCTCCTCACTTACTTCCTCAATCACACCATCAAAACCACTAAATGGTCCATCTATTACTTTAACAGTTTCACCAACTATAAATGGTTCATCCATTACTTCTCCTTGCTCACCAATTGCATCTACATTTCCTAAAATACGAGCAACTTCTGATTGACGTAAAGGAACTGGTGTAGATTTACCGCCTAAAAAACCAACTATTCCATTAATAGATTCAATAGTGTGACCAACTTCTCCAACTAACTCAGCTTGTATTAATATATATCCTGGTAAATATGCTTTTTCTTTAGCTACTTTCTTACCATTTTTAACTGTATATACTTTTTCAGTTGGAATTAAAATTTGTGGTACATGAACACTTAAACCTGCTCTTTCAAGCTCAATTTCTATCTGAGCTTTTACCTTCTTTTCTTGTCCGGTAATTGCTCTGGCTACATACCATTTATATTGTTCTTGTATCATTTTTTGATTTGTTTACTTAAATATTTGGTAAAAAAATCCTAAACCGCCATTACTAATTAAATCCATGATGAAAATTACAAATGCAATTAATAATGCAGCTATCATTACAATAATAGTACTTTCTTGTAACTCACCCCAAGTAGGCCAAGTTACTTTATTAATTAATTCATCGTATGATAATTTTACGTATTCTTTAATTTTGTTCATAGTTTTTTTGTGTTTACAATATTACTTGTTTTCACTTTAATATTTAGCAGGAGTGGAGAGATTCGAACTCCCATCAGCGGTTTTGGAGACCGACATTCTACCCTTGAACTACACTCCTAAATTTTAAAATGTATATAGACAATAAATTTTGGGCAGAAACAAGTTCTACCCAAAATTCAGTTGTAAATATAATAAAAAATATTATTTCAATATTTCAGTAACCTGACCAGCACCTACTGTACGACCACCTTCACGAATAGCAAAACGTAAGTTTTTTTCCATTGCGATTGGGTTGATTAATTTTACAGTAATAGTAACGTTATCACCAGGCATAACCATTTCCATTCCTTCAGGTAAAACTACTTCACCTGTAACATCCGTTGTACGGAAATAGAATTGAGGACGGTATTTATTAAAAAATGGAGTGTGACGTCCACCTTCGTCTTTTGATAATACATATATTTCAGCTTTGAATTCAGTGTGAGGCATTACTGAACCTGGCTTGCAAATAACCATTCCTCTACGGATAGCTTCTTTATCAACACCACGTAATAATAAACCTACGTTATCACCTGCTTCACCTCTATCAAGTATTTTACGGAACATTTCAACACCAGTAACTGTAGATGTTAATTTTTCTGCACCTAAACCAATGATTTCAACACCTTCGTTTGAGTTGATGATACCACGCTCAATACGACCTGTAGCAACTGTACCACGACCTGTAATTGAGAATACATCTTCAACTGGCATTAAGAAAGGTAATTCAGTTAAACGAGGAGGAACTGGAATGTATGAATCTACTGCATTCATTAAATCCATAATTTTAGCAACCCAAGTAGCATCACCATTCAAACCACCCAAAGCAGAACCTTGGATAACTGGAATTTCATCACCAGGATATTCGTATTTGTTTAACAAATCACGGATTTCCATTTCAACGATTTCTAATAATTCTGCATCATCAACCATATCCACTTTATTCATGAATACAACGATTTTAGGAACACCAACCTGACGAGCTAACAAAATATGTTCGCGAGTTTGAGGCATAGGACCATCTGTAGATGCAACCACAAGGATAGCACCATCCATTTGAGCAGCACCCGTAACCATGTTCTTAACATAATCCGCGTGACCTGGACAATCTACGTGAGCGTAGTGACGATTTGCAGTTGAATATTCAACGTGAGCAGTATTAATTGTAATACCGCGTTCTTTTTCTTCAGGAGCCGAATCGATAGATTCGAAAGAGCGAGCTTCTGACAATCCTGCATCACTTAATACTTTTGTGATAGCAGCTGTTAATGTAGTTTTACCGTGATCTACGTGTCCAATTGTTCCAATGTTTACGTGTGGTTTACTACGGTCAAATTTTTCTTTAGCCATGATTTTATTTTTTTAGTTTATTGTTTTTAATTGCACCAAAAGCCCCTTATGGAGCTAGTTTATTTTTTTGAGCTGTTGAAGAGAATTGAACTCTCGACCTCTTCCTTACCAAGGAAGTGCTCTACCCCTGAGCTACAACAGCTTGTTTATTTTTAATGTTGTAGTTCTTTATAAATTTAACATTCGTCAAATTGAACTTATTAACTCTCAATTTATTATCCTAAACAAACAAATAAATGCTTATTTAAGTTAATTGTTTTATTTTTTTGATATCACTCAATAAAACAATTATCAG
>Ga0138278_1056930_pt1 | contig 9881 bp, 10 predicted proteins | sample M_130821_M_mt_FD_106922 | JGI IMG/M metagenome (GOLD analysis project Ga0138278, IMG submission 106922) | Freshwater microbial communities from Lake Montjoie, Canada - M_130821_M_mt (Metagenome Metatranscriptome) | ecosystem: Environmental > Aquatic > Freshwater > Lake | place: Canada: Quebec...
AAACAACCGGACTGAACGTGAACACTGTGCCCCGATACGACCCGCTGACATTTGGAGAGACTGCGCTGAAGATGCGCAGTCTTCGCCATGAAGTGCTCAGCTCGAATCTGGTCAACGCAGACACGCCGAATTACAAGGCGCGTGACATTGACTTTCAGTCCGTGCTCGCATCACGTTTGGCAGGACAAGCTGATTCAACTTCTTTGAGCCTAGAGCGCACTCACGCAGCGCACATCTCAGTGCCTAGGCAAGCTCAAGGCCCCAACAAAATGTTTCGCATGGCAGTGCAACCGTCCATTGACGGCAACACAGTCGACCCTGATATCGAGCGTGGTCATTTTGTGAAAAACGCCTTCTTCACTGAAAGCGCTCTGAGCTTTCTGGGCTCCACATTGCGCACACGTTTGTCCGCCATCACAGGACAGCCATCATGAGTTTATTAGGCACCTTTGACATTGGAACGACCGGCTTGGTGGCGCAGTCATTGCGTTTGAATCTGATCGCCTCGAATGTGGCCAACGCCGAGACCGCGGTGAGCGCAGACGGTCAGCCTTACCGCGCGCGCCATGTGGTGCTCCAGTCTGAAAACCGTGCAGGGCAAGTCGGGCAGGGCGTCAAAGTAGCGCGCATTGTGGAAAGCGATGCGGCTCCCCGCATCGAATACCGCCCTGGCCACCCTTTGGCCAACGCACAAGGTTACGTGACCATGCCCAACGTCAACCCTGCAGAGCAGATGGTGGACATGGTGTCTGCCTCGCGTGCTTACCAGTTCAACGTCGAGATGATGAACACCACCAAGCAACTGCTGCTCAAGACCCTTGATCTTGGCAAGTGAATGGAGCCCACATGAGTAACATTAAAAATATCCCCGTCTATGACCCGAGCAAGCCTCCGGCACAAAGCGGCAACAGCACATCGGTGAAAGACCTGTCGCAGAATTTTTTAAAGATGCTGACAGTGCAGCTGCAAAACCAAGACCCACTCAACCCGATGGACAACGCGGCCATGACCTCGCAGTTGGCCAGCTTGAACACGGTCGACGGCATCAACAAGCTCAACACCGCAGTGAACTCATTGGTGGCTCAGATGCAGTCGGCCAACTTCATGAACCTGTCTTCGAGTGTAGGCAAGACGGCTTTGGCCGCTGGCTCGAAAGTTTATTACTCCGGCAATGATGTGAGCATGGCCGCCAAGCTCGACACCCCTGCGAGTTCCCTCAATGCAGTGATTCGCAACAGCAATGGCCAAGTCGTGAGCCAGTTTGATTTTGGTACGACCGCCTCCGGCGTGAGCGATTTCATATGGGACGGTGCAGACGATGCGGGCAACAAAGTATCACCAGGTTTGTACTCGCTTGAACTGACAGCCACCGACGATCAAGGCAAAACCAGCTCTCCCACATCCTATGTGGGTGCGATGGTAGCCAGTATTGGACAAGAAGGCGAGGACCTGCGTGTGGGCCTGAGCGATGGACGCAACATCTTGACCGGCGACATTCTCAAATGGCTGGCCTTTTAATTTTTCAATCACCAACAAAACACTTTTTTACTTGAGGACCTTGATATGAGCAATTACACATCCGCCTTGACTGGACTGCAAAATACGATGCAGGCCATGGACACTGTCAGCAGCAACATTGCCAACGCAAATACCGTGGGCTACAAGGCCGCCGACTACGTATTCACCGATCAGATCTCTAAGACGGGCAGTGCATCAGACCAATCTGGCACGCGCCGTCCTATGCTGCAAGGAACCATCACCAACTCGGCAAACCCCTTAGACATGGCGATCAGTGGCAAAGGCATGTTTCGCTTGATGAAAAGTTCTGGCAGTGTCGGAAGTGTAGAACCTGCGGGTTTTTTTTTTACTCTCGCAATGGCCAGTTCAGCGTTGACAAGCAAGGCTATATCGTCAATGAAAATGGCATGTACTTGACGGGCTTTCAGCCTAGCGTTGATGGCACTGAAATCACAGATGACTTGATCAAAAACAATGGCTTGCTGCGCATGCCTGCGAGTAATTTGCCGGGCACTCAAACTGTCAACTCACGCCTGACGGCCATGCTGGATTCAACAGCCAATGCTTTCACAACAGCTGCCAACGTGCCGTTTGATCCAGGTCAGTCGACCTTCAACAACAAGACCACACAGACCGTGTTTGACAACGAAGGTACCGTCCATACGTTAGAGGTTTTCTATCGTCGTATCAACGACACGAAATTAGCCGTCACGGCCGGTGTTGATGGGTATACCTACACACCAAGCGTGACCTCGACAGCCAACATGATGGGAACATCCAAAGTGACGTTGAGTAAAGATTCTTTACTGCGCGTGGAAACCCCATCTTTAGCAGCAGCATTGAGCGGTGCGGAAATCGTCAATAGCACCAACATTACGCTTTCTACCGCTCCTATTCTCGGAGGCCAAAATGTATCGGTAACAGGGAAGAAGATATTTGTAAATGGTGTTGATTCTGGCTTTACTGTGGCGACACACACCAGCGCCAGCACAGCCAGTTTCACCGCGAGTGGCAATATTTCTCTTCCAAAAGGCGCCTCCATCACTTTTTATGATCCAGATATCGCGGTCACATTGTCGGCTGCACCCACCAGCACTTCCACACTGACCATGACAAGCACTGCTGGATTGGCGTTGGGTGACAAAGTTTATTTGGCTGGTGTCGAAACCGGAGCCACTATCACGTCAATTGGCACTGGTTCAGTGACGCTTTCCGAGAGCGTCAGCGGCACCACTGCAGCCGTCTTCAAACATGTCTTGAATATGACTTTGGTCAGTCCAGATGGAACTGAAATCAGCTTAAAGGGCTCAACCAATAAAAAAGGCTCGCTGGAAGTTCTGTCCACGAACATGTCGCAGGTGGAGGTGTACGCATCCATCGACAACAAGTTTTATGATTATTCGGATTCAACAATTTTCTCCAATCGCAAACTCACCCCAGATACGCAAGGCGTCACAAGCGGGTACAAAGCGGTTGCTAAACTCAGCTTTGTTGGCGGGCGAAACATTGATTCACTTATGAGTGACCCAGTCTCAGGCGAGTCGTTGTTCAAGACAACAACCACACTGTCTAGCCGTATGACGAATTTGGCTGGCGGAACAAATGACCTCTTGTTCACTCTGGACTTGTCTGACACCAGTTTGCAAGCCGGCCCATTTCAGATCACTAAGAGCACCCAGGACGGTGAGCCTTTGACCAGTTTGACAAATGTGTCGGTTGACAATTCGGGCCGCATTTTGGGCATCTATGGCTCAGGCAAGCAGCGTTTTGTAGGTCAAGTGGCGTTGGTGAACTTTGTCAATGATGAGGATTTGAAATCGATAGGCAAGAACGCATTCGCTGCCACCGTGGACTCGGGCACTGAGCAGTCAGGTAGTGGCGTGACTGTGGGCCGCGCTGGCAACGGCATCTTTGGTGACGTCAGATCCCAGGCTCTGGAGTCGTCCAACGTTGACTTGGCCAACGAGTTGGTGCGCTTGATGGTCTTGCAGCGCACTTACAGCGCTAACTCGCAAGCCATGAAGGCCTTTGATCAGACCATGCGTGACACCTTGCAAATGATTGGCTAATTCGCTATTCAACAGCCTAATCAACCGAACCTGTACTGAGCCATGATTGACCGTTTTGTTTTCACTGCAATGACTGGTGCCAAGCACGCCATGGGGCAACTGGCTACGACATCGCACAACATGGCCAATCTGCAAACGCCAGGCTTTCGTGAAATGCTCTCGTCGTTTCGGGCTGTGCCGGTCACAGGTGGCAGTTCAGATTCTCGTGTCTTTGTGGTGGACTCCACACCCGGCGCAGATTGGACGCCCGGTGCGATCTCAGCCACAGGCAATCCGCTGGACGTGGCCATTCAAGACCAAGGCATGTTTGCATTGCAAAGCAAAGATGGCCAAGAGGTCTATACCCGTTCAGGCAGGTTCCATCTGGATGCCCAAGGCTTCCTGATCAATTCGGCAGGTTTACATGTCCTGGATGACCAGGGCCAAACCATCCAAATTCCAGATGGCAGTAAAGACGTGGTGATCCAGCCCAACGGCACAGTGACTGCAACTTTTCCTGGGCAAATGCTGGACACCCCGGTGGCACGCCTGAAGTTGGTCAACCCCATGCCTCACACGCTGCAGCGGCAGGAAGATGGCTCGTTCGCTTCGAGTCAAGACTTGGCAGCAGATGAAGATGTTCGTTTGGTTCCCGCTTCGTTAGAGGGCAGCAACGTGAGCGCTGCGCAGGCCATGGTGCAGATGATTGCGCAAAACCGCTTGTTTGACTTGAACATTCGTTTGGTTCAAGTGGCTGAGCAAAATTCAAAAACTGCAGGGACCTTGATGTCCTTGTCCAGGACCTGACGGTCCGTGAAATGAAGGAGTAAGAAAATGTTGAGATCACTATGGATTGCAAAAACCGGGATGGATGCGCAGCAGACCAGCCTGGACACGATTTCCAACAACTTGGCCAACGTGTCAACGACCGCCTACAAACGTGTTCGCCCAATTTTCGAGGACTTGCTGTATCAAAATTTGCGCAGCCCAGGCTTGAACGAAGACTCAGGCAGTTATTTGCCCGCCGGATTGCAAGCCGGTAACGGTGCACGCATTGCAGCCACGCAGCGCATCAACAGCGCAGGCTCTTTGGTGCAAAGTCAGAACCCCTTGGACATGGCCATCAATGGCAATGGTTTTTTTGCTGTTTCCACTCCCAACGGTGTGGCTTACACCCGCGCTGGCAACTTCATGCGCAATGACAAGGGGCAGGTTGTAACAGCTGACGGCAATGTGCTGTTGGGTCAAACCAGCATTGGCTCGACTGGCGCCAACGCCACGGGAATACAAATCCCCCAAAATACAACATCGATGGTGATTGGATCCGACGGCACCGTCACTTACACCTTGGCTGACAGCAATGTGGCGGTCAAAGCAGATCAGATCGCCATGGTGAACTTTGTCAACCCGACAGGCTTGGCCACAGCCGGTGGTGGCTTGTATTACCAGACTGCGTCTTCCGGTGAAGCTGTCGGCGGTGTTGCTGGTCAGGCCGGCTTTGGCACGATCAGTCAGTTCTACACCGAGCAGTCCAATGTGAACGTGGCCGAGGAGCTGGTCTCCTTGATTGCAGCCCAGCGGGCCTATGAAATCACGGCCAAGTCGGTTTCGGCATCGGACCAGATTCTGCAGAAGCTGGGACAACTGTAATGAAAAAAATCGCATTGCTCATGACGGTGCTCGCTGTGCTGGCGGGCTGTGCTGAACTGCCTTCGGCCTCCAAGACGGCGCTGGTCAGCGGTGAAACTTCTGCCAAGCCCGTGGCGTTACAAACAGTCACAGCCAGCAAAGGCTCGTTGGTGCCTGCAGCGCAGGTCAACCCCGCAGTTTTTCGTGGCTTGTTTGAAGAGCGCCGCGCTGTTCGTGTGGGCGATACATTGACCGTGTTGCTCAATGAAACCACACGTGCCAGCAAAGACATTGGCACCAATGCGCGCCGCAACTCATCAAACAACGTCAATATGGGATTTAACCTCAGTACCGGCAGCACGAGCCCTGCTACGACCATCAATGGTGGTGTGAACAACAACGGTAACTTGAACTTTGACAGCAAGGGCGGCTCATCTGCTTCTAACCAGTTCAGCGGCACGATCACGGTCACGGTTTTGGAAGTGTTGAGCAACGGCAATTTGAACGTGGCAGGTGAAAAACGTTTGGCAGTGGGTCATGAAGAAGAGGTCATTCGTTTTGGTGGCATCGTCTCGCCATCGAATCTTCAAGGCAATTCAGTGCTGTCTTCGCAAGTGGCCGATGCACGCATTGAATACCGAGGCGTGGGCATCACCGACCAAGTGCAAATTCCTGGCATCTTGACCAAGCTCTTTACGCGTTATTCGCCCAACTGAAGCATAGATCATGAAATCTCGCCAAATGACTCAATTTTTGCTGGCTGTTGCACTTTTGCTAGGCGCTGGCGAAGGCTGGGGCGAACGCCTCAAAGACATGGCCGTGGTTTCCGGGCAGCGGCCCAACCAGTTGGTCGGTTACGGCCTTGTGGTGGGCCTGGATGGCACGGGCGATAACTCTGGCTCTAACCCGGTCACTGGTCAAACCGTGCTCACCATGCTCAATTCATTGGGGGTGTCTGTTCCTGCAGGCATCAACCTGCAAGCGCGCAATGCGGCTGTTGTGATGGTCACGGCTGAACTTGCTGCTCTGGCCCGCCCTGGACAAGCCATGGACGTGACAGTTTCATCATTGACCAATGCCCGCAGTCTTCGCGGAGGCACCTTGTTGATGACCCCTTTGCGCGCCGCCAATGGACAAGTCTATGGTCAGGCACAGGGCTCGCTTGTCATTCCTGGTGCTTCAGTGAGCACACAGATGGCGCGCACCACGATCAATCAACTCTCGGCCGGTCGAATTCCAGGGGGCGCCATCGTGGAGCAAGCCGCACCCGAGGCTGACATGAACCCTGTGGTTGAATTTAATTTTCACAAAGTAGATTTTGCGCAGATCCAACGTGCCGTAGAGGCCATGGCCAAAGTAGTTACGCAAGAGGGCGCAGTGGTCGCAGTCGATGCCAGAACCGTTTCTGTGCGTGTGCCTACCGAGAGAGCCTCTCGCGTGAATGTGATGGCCCAGTTGCTGGAGTTGGACATTCAGCCGGTGATCGAGATGGCCAAAGTGGTCATCAATGCACGCACGGGGTCTGTCGTGGTGAACCAATCGGTACGACTGGCGCCTTTCGCCATCACGCACGGCAATCTGACGATTCATGTGCAGGCTAGCAACCAAGTGGTTCCCCAGTCACTTTTGTCTCGCAACCGCCCCGTTACCCAGCGCAACGACCGTGTCAGCATTGACTCTGGGCCCGCAGGCCAGATGATTCGCGTCGAAGAGAGCGCATCTTTGGAGCAACTGGTGCGTGCCATGAACATGCTGGGCGCAACACCGCAGGACTTGATGGCCATTCTCCAGGCGATGAAGTCCTCGGGCGCCCTGCGCGCCGACTTGGAAGTTATCTGACATGGCTGACCTGCTCATTTCTAGCCTGATTTCTGCCAAACCAATGGCAGTGCCCGCTGCCGATTCAGCGCAGGTCAAACAGATCAAACAAACCGCTCAGGAATTTGAAGCCGTTCTTTTGCGCCAAATGTTGCGCGAGCTCAGGAGTTCTGCGCTGAGTGAAGCTAACAAAGGCAGCAACACAAGTTATTTGGAGATGGCTGATGAACAAATGGCCAACAACTTGGCTGCACAGGGCGGGTTTGGTTTTGGCAAGGCCATGGCCAATCAGATGATCCAGCAGGTGCAGGCTGCGCAGTTAATCAATGCGGCGGCTAAAGCCGTAAAACCATGAGCAGTTCGGCAATCAACCGGCGCCCACAACGCACCTACTACGGAAATTCAAAGTGAGAGCAACCTCCCTTTTTGACAGCGCCATGGCCGGACTGCAGTCCGCGCAGTCGGGCATGCTGGTCACATCACAGAACGTGACGGGCTCTTCTGTGGATGGGTATGTGCGCCGAGCTTCTAACGTGCGTGTCAATGGCTTGTCACCCACCTCGGTCGACTTGACCGGCACTTCATTCGCAGTCGAAGGATTCAGCCGGTATTTTGATCGATTGTTGCAAGGCCAAGTGCTGTCGCAGCAAAGCAAAACCAGTTTCACACAAACTCTAACGCAGTCCGTCATGCCGCTGGATGCAATGCTGACCGATCCCGCCACTTCGCTGGCAAGTGCGTTGGGCAATTTTTTCAATGCGGCCGGCTCGATTGCCAATCAGCCAACAAATGCGGCTTACCAACAAAGCTTGATTGGCAATGCCCGCCAAGTGGCTGACCGGGTGCGAGGTTTGGCCAACGCGGTGGGACAAATTTCAGATAACGCATCGCAAGCGCTGGCCGACGTGCTCAACCAAGCCAACAGCCTGACGCCACAACTGGCTTTGATCAATGCCAAAATCAGCGCCTCAGCAACGCCTGGACTTTCAGCCCCTTCGGCCGATCTGCTCGATGAGCGCGACCGCATTGCAGCTAAATTACAAGATTTGGTGGGCGGCACTACACTGATCAATGAAGATGCCACAGCCAGTTTCTTGGTCAATGGGCAACATCTGGTCGACCGTGAAACTGCCAACAGTTTTGCCAACAGTTCGGGAACATCTCCTGTGCGCAGTGATGTGCCATTGACAAGCTTGCGCATCAAGGTGGCATCTGTTTCTGGGCGCAGCCCCGTGCTGTTGCCTATCGTGATGGCGGCGGTTCCGCAGCGAGACGGCAGCGGCAATCCACTGCTTGATGGCAATGGCAACTCACTGATGCTGCCAGGGCAAACCGCTTTGAAAGATGGCAAAGCGGGCGCCTATGTGCACTTGATTCAAAACTTTGTGCCTACGGTGCAAAAAAGCATTAATTTATTGGCGGTTCAGTTGGTGAGAAAAGTCAATCAGGTTGCCAGTGCAGCAGGACTGCCAATTGCCTCCATATTTGGTTTTTCTTCGACAGCTGCCGGAGGCGCAGCCTTAACAGGCAAAACTTCTGACACAGCGGGCAAAGCTTTGCTAGACGGCCTGCTGCTCAAGCCAGGCGGAATCACCGGTGACTACACCTACAGTGACATCGTTGAGGCGTCTAACCCGCAAAGCAGCAACTACCGCATGGCCGCCGACACGAACTTGAGTCAGGCCGTGTTTGATGCGCGCCAGTTTCAAGTGGTAGGCACCTTCGACGCCTCGCAGTTTGCCAATATGGATGCCGCAGCTTCTGCTTCACTCGAGAGTCTGCGCTTGTCCTTTTCCTCGCCTGTGACTTTCATCACCAGCAGTGTGGCCACCACCATTGCCACTTGGAAAAATGACAATAAAGCCAATGAAGCATTGCAAAAAAGTTTGGCCGACCAGAAGTCGGCCATCACCGGTGTGAACTTGGACGAGGAAGCAGCGAACTTGGTGAAGTACCAGCAGTTGTACAACGCTTCAAGCAAATTGATTCAAACAGGGCGCCAGATGTTTGACACCTTGCTGGGCATGTTGTCCGGTTAACAAACAGTTGGAGTCTTTGAATCATGAGAATCAGCAGCCAGCAAGTCTTTGACAGCGGCGTTCAGTCGATGCAGCAGCACACTTCAGATGTGGTGGAGTATCAACGCCAAATATCTTCAGGCCAGCGTTACCGACTGGCATCAGACGATGCACTGGCGGCAGGCTTGGGTGTGCAAATTGCCTTGGACAATTCGCAGTTCACAATGTTCAAAGTGAATCAAAATCACATCAACGCATCGCTGACATCGACCGACTCCCAGCTCAATAACATCAACATTGCGTTGACCAAATTTCAGCAAATGATGGTGCAAGCCGGCAACGGCACGCTCAGCTCCGACAACAGAAAACTCCTTGGGCAGCAAGCCTCCACCTTGTATGACACTGTCTTGCAGTTCGCTAACGCCCAAGACGCGAACGGGCAAAAGATTTTGCGCACAGAAACGCCCTCCAGCGTGCTGGTCGCTCCCAGTGTGAGCTTGGAAACCGCGCTGAGCTACGCTGAAGTCATGACGACAGGCCAGGATGTGCTGGAGGTGATGGGCTCGGTTCGCGATGCGCTCACCGCAGGCACTGCGCCATCTGCCACAGACATCGGCAACATTCAGTTGGTGCTCACGCAGGTCACCCGTGCGCAGGTCAAAACAGGTTTGTTACAAAACCAACTCGACGCAGCCGTTGAAGCGGCAGACGTGCAAAAAAACAATGTCGAAATAGAGCGAAGCAACTTGCTCGACACTGACTTGGCTACTGCGACGGCTGGCCTGGTTAAATCCAATGCGCTTTTGCAAGCCGCTCAGTCCATCATGAGCAGGCTCGATGCCAACTCGCA
>Ga0138278_1147156_pt1 | contig 9728 bp, 1 predicted proteins | sample M_130821_M_mt_FD_106922 | JGI IMG/M metagenome (GOLD analysis project Ga0138278, IMG submission 106922) | Freshwater microbial communities from Lake Montjoie, Canada - M_130821_M_mt (Metagenome Metatranscriptome) | ecosystem: Environmental > Aquatic > Freshwater > Lake | place: Canada: Quebec...
ATTTATTATTTTAAATAAAAATTAATATTTACAATCCTAATTCTTTTTAGAAATTATTAGTAAAATATTTACTTAAATGATCTTGGTCTTGTTCTTGATCTTGGTCAAAGTTTTCTAAATCTTGTTCTTGATCTTGTTGAGAGTCTAAGTCTTGTTCTTGGTCAAAGTTTTCTAAATCTTGTTCTTGGTCAAAGTTTTCTAAATCTTGATCTTGTTCTTGATCTTGTTCAGAGTCTTGATCAAAGTTTTCTAAATCTTGTTCTTGATCTTGATCTTGTTCAGAGTCTTGTTGAGAGTCTTGATCAAAATTTTCTAAATCTTGTTCTTGATCTTGATCTTGTTCAGAGTCTTGATTAAAGTTTTCTAAATATTGATCTACATCTTGTTCTTGTTCTTGGTCTTGTTCTTGATCTAAATCTTGTTCTTGCTCTAAATCTTGATCTTGATCTAAATCTTGTTCTTGTTCTTGATCAAAGTTTTCTAAAGAAGGAAGTTCGTAGAATTTTTCTGGTAATCTGGGTTTGATTACAATTGGTGGAGGAGCCATAGCGATTTGTGTCATTACAGTCTTAGTTAAAGGCTTGACATCAGGTCTCTTCATCATCTTTTTGATTTGAGGAATTAATTTAACAGCACGCTTGACTTGTCTTACGGCATCTGTCTTAGTAATAGGGAATGACTTAGCAATTACTTTCATGATTGCTCTACTCATTGGTGCCATCTTTACCTTTGGTGTCTTGCCTGTCTTAGGTGTTAATAATTTTGCTTTTTTCTTAGATAATGTGGAGTCAATTGAAAATACAGAGCTAGTTACAGATTTTACAGAAGATGCGGATCTAGGTGATTCGCTCTTGCGAATCATTCTGAATTTAGGTCTTACAACGCGTAATACTTTTGGTGATACTCTAGAAGATATCTTGGGAGAAACCTTACGAACGCTTGGTGAGACTTTGGGAGCTCTACGTATTCTAGGTGTAGAAACACTGCTTACAGGTGTAGATACTCTGCTTACTGGTGCTGAAACTCTGCTTACTGGTGCTGAAACTCTGCTTACAGGAGTAGAAACTCTGCTTACAGGTGTAGATCTACGTCTGGGTGTAGATACTTTTAGTATTGGTGTGGAGACTCCGCTTACAGGTTTAGATACAACTAATTTAGGAGCAACCTTGCGGAGTTTTCTGATAGCTTTGCGTGTTGGTGTGGATACAGCTGATTTAGGGGATACTTTAGCAAGTTTCTTGATTGCTTTGCGTGTAGGTGTGGAAACTGTAGATTTAGGAGATACCATGCGGAGTTTTTGGATTGCTCTACGAGTGGGTGTTGATACACGTTTGGGAGATACTTTGAGAACTTTTTGGATTGCTTTACGTGTTGGTGTTGAGATTCTACGGATAGGTGTAGATATTACACGTGTTGGTGTTGAGATTACACGTGTAGGGACTACTAACTTAGGAGCAATCTTACGGACTATTTGGATAGCTTTGCGTGTAGGTGTGGAAACTACTGATTTAGGAGATACTTTAGCAAGTTTCTTGATGGCTTTGCGTGTTGGTGTGGAAACTGTAGATTTAGGAGATACCATGCGGAGTTTTTGGATTGCTTTGCGAGTGGGGGTTGATACACGTTTGGGAGATACTTTGAGAACTTTTTGGATTGCTTTACGTACAGGTGTAGAGATTCTACGGATAGGTGTAGAGATTACACGTGTAGGGACTACTAACTTAGGAGCAATCTTACGGACTATTTGGATAGCTTTGCGTGTAGGTGTGGATACTACACGCTTGGGAGATACTTTAGCAAGCTTCTTGATGGCTTTGCGTGTTGGTGTGGAAACTGTAGATTTAGGAGATACCATACGGAGTTTTTGGATTGCTTTGCGAGTGGGGGTTGATACACGTTTAGGAGATACTTTGAGAACTTTTTGGATTGCCTTACGTACAGGTGTAGAGATTCTACGGATAGGTGTAGAGATTACACGTGTAGGGACAACTAACTTAGGAGCAATCTTACGGACTATTTGGATAGCTTTGCGTGTAGGTGTGGATACTGTTGATTTAGGAGATACTTTAGCAAGTTTCTTGATTGCTTTGCGTGTAGGTGTGGAAACTGTAGATTTAGGAGATACCATGCGGAGTTTTTGGATTGCTTTGCGAGTGGGGGTTGATACACGTTTAGGAGAAACTTTTAGGACTTTTTGGATTGCCTACGTACAGGTGTAGAGATTCTGCTCTTAGGTGTAGATTTGACGGATGATACTGGTGTTGATCCACTTGTTAATACACGAGAAATTGGGGCAAAGGATCCATACTTAGGTGAAACTGGTTTAGACTTCTTGACAGCTGTGATCATCTTGATACTTAATGTTCTTGGAGGGTGTTGTAATTCATCGAATTTAGGTGATTCGGCTTGTTTGGCAGGAGCATAGGATCCCAAACCAGAATCAAAACCAGAATATCCCTTAGAATCTAATCTATCAGACCCTCTATTTGTTGGAATACCACAGAAACCATCTTCACAATTGGTTGTTTCATTTTTAGAATCGATAAATGAGAAGTTTTCAATTTCTTGACTTTGTTCAGCATCAGTATCGGAATCAGCATCGGCTTCAGAATCAGCTTCAGAATCAGAATCAGAATCTTGTTCAGAATCTTGATCTTGTTCGGATTCATAATCTTGATCTTGTTCATATTCTTGTTCAGAATCTTGTTCAAAGCTTTCAACCATTGTATAGCCTTCTAATACTGCCATTACTTTATCAACACTGTAGAAGCTTTCAAGGGTTGGATGTTCAGAGAAATGTTCTACAGAAGATATGGGAGCTAATGTTTCGGGATTTGTATAATTTTCAATGTTATAATAATCAATTATGTGAGAGATATCAGTAAAATCTTCATCTCTATTAGGATCGTAATTTACTTTTCTAGGTCTCATATACATTCTCATTGGGACTTCACCGGCACCACGACTATAAGATTCACGTAAGCATAAGATACCAGTATCAATTGATCCAGCAGGACACTCTTGAGCACATAATCCAAGAGTCTTCATGTGGTATCTAGGAGGGCACTTATTGTAGCATAATCCAGCAATATTGTCTTTGCCTGGAGGACAGATCATTGGGTTTCCAACTCCTCTGCCATATGTATGTTTAGCATAATCTCTAGCATTACTCCAGCATACTGGTCCAACTCCGTGGAAATCTTTTCTGCATCCAGTATAACATAATCCAGCTTGCATATCACCGTTATTTGAGCAGTATGCGTCTCTGCCTCTCATTTCAGGACCTGTGCAAGATGTTCTGGCACAACCACCCCAGCCGCATCCACCATCCCACCATGTATTACATCTTAAATCTTTCATACATGTTACAGGATCATTTCTAAACCCTGGTGGGCATGGTCTTCTGTCAGGGATTCTTCCAACTCCTCTTCCATAACTTGACTTGGCGCAGATCGCACCAATATCAGTTAATCCGGGACCGCAATTTTGCCAACATACAGGACCAACACCAGTGTAACCTGCTCTGCAGGGAGGATAGCAGATTAATCCACTCTTATCTTCACCGGGTCTGCATCTGTCAGGTATAGTTCCAGTATTTGTATTAATTCTCTTAGTGATACTGAAGATTGTGTCTAATCCAGGTCTTGTAGGATATTCAGGTTGATCGTCATATTGTTTATAGCACATAATCATACCATCACTCTTGAAACCAGGTCTGCAACGAGGGTAGCATAATCCAACAGAATTTTCTGGTTTTTGTTCAGGGCATCCTGTGCTGATACATAATTTGTATCCAATTAAATCCATAAGTTCGCCGAAACCTTGGATTTGATCGATGATCATCTTAGCCCATGAAGGGATATCATTTAAGCTAAAATCACCAGGATTACACTTCTTTTGGAAATAATCTTCACTTAATTTGAGTGTCTTTTCTAAGATGATTGTAATAATAGCAATTAAGATAGCAACAATAGGATTTGACATACTCTTCATCATGTTTGCTGCTTTAGCACCTTTAGCAAGAGCTTGAGCAATTTTGAGGGCTGCGGCTGCTGCTCTCTTCGCTTGTTTGAGTTCAGTTTGACTTAATGTTAAACCCATGCTGCTTGCTACAGTTCTATAGGCACCATCTACTAATTTATCTTTGGCAGCCATTAAATCTTTAGCACCAGCTATGGTTCCAGAAACATCACCAGATTTTAGGGCATTTAATGTGTTCTTAGCACTGTCTTTAGTTTGACCAATTTGATTTACCATGTCTTTAGCACTCCAGTTGGCAGCAAGTTTAGCTTCAGCTCTATCAGCTTTTTCTTTAGCTATCTTGTCTTCTTCGATTTGTTTCTTTAATGCGTCTTTTTGAGCTTGAGTTGATCCGAATAACATACCTTTTAATTGAGCTGTTTCTGTAGCGCTTAAAGAAACTTCAAGTCCAGTTCCTTTAGCAAAAGCCTTCGCACCAATATCTGTTAATTTATTCATTGCTTGATCTTTAGCTTTGTCAATAATTAAATCTTTAACGTTTGATACATTTGCAGCTTTCATTTGAGCATCAAGAGCATTTTTTACACCATCGGTTACTTTTCCTGTAATGCTTGTATCCGCAGGGCTAGTTCTAGCGGCTTCTTTTTTAATAATTGCTGTATTAGAATCTATTATGCCTTGAAAATGTGCTATTTGGTTATCCATACCAGATGGAAGAGCCTTCATTTTAGGGAAAGCATCTTCAGCTTTGTTTTTAGCTTCTACTATTAATTTATATTGAGAATCATTAAATGGTGTATTAGTGCCAGCGGCTTTCTTAGCTAAATAACTTGAAACAAATGAATTAAATTCTGGAATCTTTACATTCTCAGTTACGCGTAAGACTGGAGCAGGTGGTGCTGCATATACTATTGGTTTATCTACTGGCTTTAAGCCTGAAACAGTTGATTTATAAATATCATCTGCTCTTTTCTTGGCTGCTTCAGCATCTGCTTTGGCTTTTCTTGCGATTTCTTCGGCGACTTCTCTTGCTTTCTTTGATGCTGCTGCTGCTGCGGCTGCTTCAGCTTCTTTAACTTTTCTTACTGCTTCTGCGGCTGCTTCTCTTGCTTTTCTTGCGGTTGCTTCAGCTGCTTCTTTTGCTTTTCTTTCAGCTTCTTTAATTGCTTCTTTTGCTTTTCTTGCTGCTGCTTCAGCTGCTTCTTGTGCTCTTCTTACTGCTTCTTCAGCTTCTTTCTTAGCTTTTCCAGGCCAGCTAAATATTTGTTTTGCTCTTCTTGCTGCTTCTTCAGCTGCTTCTTTTACCTTTCTAGCTGCTGAGTCAGCTGCTTCTTTAGCTTTTCTTACGGCTGCTTCAGCTGCTTCTTTAGTTCTTCTCGCTGCTGCTTCAGCTTCTTCTTTTGCTTTTACAGTAGCTCTTGCTGCTGCTTCAGCTGCTTCCTTTGCTTTTCTTACTGCTCTAGCCGCAGATTCAGCTGCTTCTCTTGCTTTTCTTTCGGCAGCATCAGTAACTTCTTTTGCTTTTCTCGCAGCTGCTTCAGCTGCTTCTTTTGCTCTTCTTACTGATGCTTCAGCTGCTTCTTTTGTTTGTCTTGCCATTCTTTCGGCGTTATCAGCAGCTTCTTTTGCTTTTCTTATAGCTGCTTCAGCAGCTGCCTTAGCCTGTCTTGCGGATGCTTCTGCTGCTTCTCTTGCTCTTCTTACAGATGTTTCAGCAGCTTCTTTTGCTCTTCTTACTGCGGCTTCAGCTGATTCTCTTGCTTTTCTTGCTTCTTTTTCAGCGGCTTCTCTTGTTTCTGCTGTTGCTCTTGCTACTGCTTCAGCTGCTTGCTTTGCTTGTAATACTTTTCTCTTTGCATAATCATTTGCTTCTTGTACTTTTCTTTCTGCTTTTTCTGCGGCTTCTCTTGCTCTTATGACTATTTCCTCAGTTTCTTTTTTTAATTTTCTTGCTGCGTCTTCAGCTTTTTCTTTTGTTAATGTAACTTGAATTTGAATGGGAGCAAGAGTTGTTGTTAGAGGAACATTATGTACGCTTATTGTATTTACATTGACTACTCCGCTGATTGGATTTACACTAATTACTGGAATCTTTGGAATAGAAGGCATATCCTTTTCCTTTTTATCCTTCTTAATACGTTTGATTAATCCCCATCCAGCAGCACCTATTATTCCGATAGGACCAGTCGCGACAATAGCTGTGGCAATAGCAATTTGTTTGGCCTTATCTTTGGTAGATTGATTATTGAAGTCATTTAACTTATCTTTAATACCAGAAACTGCTTTAGCACCAGTATCTTTAACACTCGCAATAACTGCTTGACCAGTTTCAGTTTTTGCTAAATATTTACTTATTACTAAAGCAGCTCCGACAGGTGTGCCCATTTTCATAGCATCTCTGAGTCTTTCATAATTCTTATCAGAAATATTAATTCCAATAGCTCCCGCAGCACCTGTGATTAATTTCTTTTCAATCGCTGCTTTTGCTGCTAATAAATCTTGTGCTCCCTTAACAAGTCCCTTAACATCACCATGTTTTAAACTACTTAATGTATCTTTAAGAGCAGCTTTTGTTTGTTGTGCTTCAGCAGATGACATGACGGTTGCGCCAAGATCCTTAGCCTTATCAACAACAGTTACAGGTTTTATTGATTGAGAAACTACTCCTAATTTTATCATAGTATCTACCTTTTCTTTATCAGATTTTTCGATCATTTTCTTTAATGTTTCAATAGTCTTTTCACCTTCTAATCTAGCTTCTTCAGATAATTTAGGATCGTTTAGTGCTAATTGAGTTTGTTGAATTTTATTATTAATAATACCCTTTGCGACATCTGCCTTGATATTAGCTACTTCAACAACCGCTTTAATTTCGAGAGCAGCTTGAGCAGCTTTAGCATCTTCTTTAATTGCTTTAGCAACTTCTTTAATACCCTCTAATTTCTTCTGTAATTCAGATACTTTTTCTAAATCCCCCGGGTTTTTTGATCTAGAAGCTCTTTGCATAGCTTTCTTTAGTTCTTTTTCTACTTTTTTAGCAGCAATTTCAGCATCATTAGCTTTTCCATGTCTTATCGCAAGATTTACTTTTTCACGGATCTTATTTAATAAGTGTTTTCCAGCATCAGTTAATAATAAAGCATTTCTAATTGTTAAGGCATCTCCGACAGGTCTAGTCATTGCTAAACCAAAGCGAATTCTATCATAATTTTTATCGGATACATTAACACCAACAGTTGAACCAGCATTAACGATAAGTTTCTTTTCAAGATCAGTTTTAGCCATATTAAGTTTAATAGCATCGCCAACTAATGATCTAATATTTTTATCCTTTAATCCGGTTAATGTAGATGATATTGCTCCAGTAGTTGAAGCAATTTGAGGAATTCCCATAATTTTATCTTTTAATTGTGTTGTCTTTGAGATTGCGTCACTTATAGCGGGATTTGAAATTAATACTTTATTAGCATTTTCTAGGTCTTTCTTAACTTCTGATTTTATATCATGTGCTTGATTTTTTGCTCCATCTTGTACTAATTTTAAATTTTCATTCTCTTTCTTAGCAGTTTCAATTGCTGTTGTTAATGAAGCACGAACAGCAGGATCATTTGTATTATTAATTGAAGTTTGGAGAGAATTTACAATATTTGTATTTTTAATTTGTTTATCTTTTGATACATCTACTAAAACATTTGCTTCATTGGCTCTTTGAACGGTATCAGCTGCCTTAAGTAACGCATCTGCTATTTTTTTATTCTCTTCGAGTTTTTTCTTTAATTTTTCTAATTTTTTCTTATCTTTCTTGTTATTTGATAGTTGAGCATCAATTTTGGCTTTTTCAATTTCAAGTTTAGCTTGTGCTACTAAGATAGCAGCATTATTTGCTTGTTCTCTATGATATAAAACTCTTCCTTTCTCAATCATATCTGCTAATATTTTTTTACCTTCAGGAGTTTTATTTAATTCAGTAGCAATAATTGCTGATATTCCACTTTGTTTTGGCATACCCATTTGAACTCTTAATACTTTTTCAAAATAATCATCATTTAATTTCATATTTAATGATGCTGCTAAATCCATGATAAATTCTTTTTGTGTTTTTTCCTTTTTAGTAACAAAATTTTTAGCATCACCAACTAAAGCATTTAATTGAGGATTTTTGATACCACTAAATGAATCTTTAAATGTTGTTTCAATTTGTTTTTGTTCAAGTTTGTCAGCATCTTTTTTAACTGTTGCTGTAATAACTTGAACTGTATTCATTATTTCTCTTATAATTTCAGCAATAACTAATTGTCCCATTGGTGTTTTTTCTAATTTCTTTGCTAATAATTCAGCAGTTCCGGTAGGTTTAGGACTAATAATTGCTGTCTTTACTTTTTCTAAATTATCAATTTTAATTTTTAACTTAAAGGCAACTTTTCTAATTTTGTCATTAATAATGTCTTTTTTATTTTTTAATAACTCATTAATAATTTTTTCAACACATTTATTATTTTGTGCCTTTAATTCATCTCTTAGTAAATTGCTAATAAGAGGAACAACTTTTAAATCATTTAACATTTTCTTACCATGTTCAATCTCATTAGCGTTTTTAGATTCTAATTTATTCGCAATAAAAGTTGGATTCATAACTACTCCTAATTTTGCTTGATCCTTTGAGAATTTATTTCTTAAATGGAATACAATTAATCTTTTTACATTAACATAGTTATTGGCTGCCATAGAATTGCGAATATCACTTTTAGTTTTATCATCGTATGAACTTAAAATATCGTTAATCATTTTAGAATTTGTTGTATTTTGTTCTAATCTTTTAACTAGTCCTGTTGCTTGAGCATCTATAATATTATGATATAAATTTTGTCTATAATTTATAAAAAGCATAATAGGGTGTATTAATGGTGATTTTTTCATCATCATTGGCATCTGAACTGGTTGAACTCTAGGAGAAGATCTAAATACGAATTTAGCGTGTTCAATAAGATCAATATTCTGAAATTTTTCTTTAGATGTATGGTGTCCAGATACTTTGTGTCCTGCTTTATTTAATAAATCATTTATCGCATAAGTTTCTTTCTTTTTGTGAAAATCAACAATTTGTTCAATTCTTGTGTTAATTGTTACCATATCATCAAATTTAATATCAGCTATCATACTTTGAGTTTGGGCAATAGCTTCATCTTTACTAGAAATTACTGGTAATGGTATATCTTTTTTAGGATCTACTCCTGTAACTATTTTTGTTAAATTATCTATTTTTTTTTCATCTTTATTTACTTTATCTATTATCTTCTTTTTTTCATCTTCTATTTGTTTCTTAGTTTTATTGCTTACTGGAAGAGGAGGTGTTATTACGCCAGTTACTGCTACTTCACCCCATTTAACAAGACCAGTCGCGATACTACCAGGTGTTAATGGAACAATATTAGGATTTTGAGCAATAGCAAGAGCATCTTTTTTATTTTTTAGTTCATTTTTTAAATTTACTGCTGCTATAGCTTGTTCAGCTACTATTGGATTTTTATTTATAGTTATCTTTGCGTCTGGTAATAATAATTGACATAAATAGATAATTTGATCTTCTGTTAAATTAGATAACATTGAAGCTACGATCGTTTTAAAATTTATATCTGTAGCTTCTAATAATGCTTGAAGAGCTAAGTTTGCACTTATTTCTTCGCCTGCTGGTATAGGCTTGCTATTATCTACATGTTCTTCATCGTCTACTACACTTGATAAGAAAT
>Ga0138278_1083097_pt1 | contig 9438 bp, 1 predicted proteins | sample M_130821_M_mt_FD_106922 | JGI IMG/M metagenome (GOLD analysis project Ga0138278, IMG submission 106922) | Freshwater microbial communities from Lake Montjoie, Canada - M_130821_M_mt (Metagenome Metatranscriptome) | ecosystem: Environmental > Aquatic > Freshwater > Lake | place: Canada: Quebec...
AGGTAATTAAGTATATTTAATATATGACCCCCTAAATAATAAGATACTAGGATCACATAAATGATTAAGCGATTAGATATTTTATAAAATCAAAACTGATTACAGTAGTGAAGTAATAATTACAATCTAAGGTATTATGCACCAAAGAAGGTTTGCTTATATCCAAGTCTGATTCATCATCCTACTTGTCTGAAACCTAAGCATAAGTTCAGATACGCTACCTCTCAAGGTAAGATACACTAGCATAGTACTAGACTAGTGCAAATGCCTACAGCTGGTTATGCTGAGGACTCTCCACCATATGATGATGGGTTGCTAAGCGCGACGGAACCACCGCCGAGCATTGAGCTGTTTTGTGTTGAAATGCCTCTACGAGACATATCATTTTGAGTTCGTAGATTTTCCATACGAACATTTTGATCTGATTGCATGTTAAACATGTCTTTACTGAATTGGAATTCATTACCTTGCATTAAAGTATTGAAGTCAAACATGTTCTTTTGCATCAAAGTCTGTTGGTCAAATTGTCCACCTTGCATTTTGTCTTGTTGTCCAAACATGTTATTTTGCATGGTGAGATTGTGGTCAAACATATTTCCTTGCATGTCTTTTTGGAAATTTTGTTCTTGCCATTTACCTAGCGCTTGACCTACTCCGCTCATAGCTCCACCTCCTAGCATAGCTAGTAGTTGAGCTTGAGGCGTTCCTTGTTCTTCGACAGCTTGGCGAAAAACAAGTTGAGTAGCACTGGGTAAATCAGTGTTCACTGCTTTCAAATCGGAAAGATAAGTAGTTGAATCTCTTACCAACCAATCTGACATGTCAGTGTAAGGGAATTCTTGCGTCTTTTCAATTATAACTTCGTTAATAATAGAAATTTGTTCCGGTGTCCATGGAACAGTTTTATAGAAATCGCCAGTGCTATATGAATTAATCATAAACATGGACTCTTGATATCTAATAGTTGCAAAAACTCTTTGGCTTGTGTTGTTCAATAGTTGGAATTGAACGCATTGTGTGCCTGATACATTAAAGCCTTGGAAGTATCTAAGGACTTCTGAGTTGTCAGTCAGTGTGGGTTGACGGAAGTTGAATACCGAATAGGTAATACTTGTTGGGACCATTTCTGTCATCCGGAAAGCTCTGTAGCTTCCAGGCAAAAATGGAGTTGTTCCTGGTGTGGCAACACCTGTGTCTATTAATGTCATTGGTATGTTAGGTAGAATTGCATTATCAATTTCATCGCGTGTTGGTATACGAAGAGTTGTTAAAGCTGAATTCAAAACATTGGTGCCAGTGAATCTAGCCATGTACATTAATACTACTGAAAATGTTCCATCAGTAGTGACAACTTTGAATGTTTTGGCGTGACCGTATCTGCGGTACCATCCTGCAGTTTCTTCCAAGCGTATTGTTGTTAAAACGCTTTGTTCGACTATTGAAATTACGTTTTGTTTTGGCGCTCCATCTAGCCATGAGCTGATCCTGCCAATGGTATCAAACTCAGTTTGGGATAGTCTTGTTGTATTGCCACTAAATTCGTTATAGAATTGACTAATTGGGAATTTAGTTGTGTATTTTCCCAGTTTGTCTTGTGGCATGTTGGAAACAATAGCTGTACCCATGAAATATCTAGTTTCAGCATTGAGTTTGTCAACATCTAAGAGTTCAGCTAAACCCTTCCATAAAAGTTTGAAATCATCTCTTTTACCTTCAAACCCTGCTGTTGCATTAACATAAGTTCTTGCAACATCAATGGTTCCCGGTATAGGGGTGTCATTCCAAGCACAGAAATTTCCAGATAAATTGATGGTATTAAAAGGTGGATAAAATATACCATCTAGGCGTCGTGTATTGTTAGAGTAACGATTACCATCCGAAGCCATAAAAATTCTTTGGTTTCTTGTTGAAGGGAAAACCGAAGCGAATGGTCTTATGTTGACTTGATTGAGTTTGGGTGCCGATAAAATAGTAGCTGGTTTTGTGGCTGGATTGAAGAATATGAATGGATTTGGTCCTCCGGCTCCTTGTAGTTTCGTAGCGATTCTCACTCGCACTATAGCATCTTCCTTTAAAGGATTTTGTATAGACATGAATAAGGCCATGACCAAACAAGGTCTCTTTGGACCAGCTTCACCCATTTCTCGGTAGAAATCTGTTTTCCTAGCGTCATGCAGAACATGAATTTTATTCCACGGCAGAGTTGTAGCTTCTGCGTGGTAAGCATACTGGTGTAGTGTACTGATTGGTACAATACTCTCTGTAGGAACTTCTGGCAACCAAGCTACCATTACAGAACCACTGTACAGGGGGTTACCTATTACAGTGAATCTATATTCAATAGCTCCTGTGTATCTGGTGTGGAGTTTTCCATAGTCTTTAATACGCTGGTTTACGTAGGTTTCTTCTGGTCCGTAAGGGAATACACCAACAATCGTTCCTGCGGGAGCGTCTGATGGTATAGTCAATTCTAGATCAGAATCAAGAAACTGTGAATAGATCAGTTGTTTAAGATCAAAAGTCACAGCTCCGACACCTGCCATGTTAGGAGCGCCTTGGGTGTTCAAAGTTTGACGAGGGGCCAACTCTATAGCGGCATTCGTTGGAGATGACTCGTGAGTTATAGCTGGTATAACTTGGGTGGGTTGTGGATTACCCAAGTCAACAGCTGCTGCTGTAGACATTGCTTGAGCTGCTTGGTTCATAGAAGCAGGTTCAATAGGTCTATCAGATTGTTTAGTAGCATCTTCGGAAGTAGAGCCAAAATTAACCATTCTTACAGAGTGGCTATTTTTTAAGCAAGCATTTGATTCAAAGGCTGCTTTTTGTTCTGGTGTATGAACTACTAGCTCTATCCCTTCGGGTACTAAACCCATTCTCTTGATATCACCTAATACCTTTGCTGTTGTTGATTCTAGCAAGTAGTAGTGGTTTCCTGTTTCAAGTTCAATTACGGCTATGGCGTAGTCATGTTTTTTAATGTACTCCATCATCTTGTCAGCAGCTATTGTTTTTGCTGAACCTTTTGATGTAGCTTCACCTTCAGTTGTTTGATTGAAAGTGGAATCTGAACTCTTAAGGTTGAGTACAGCCGTCCATTCAGGTGTGTGTGGATCACCAGTTGATGAAAACGTTGTCGTGATTGTAAGTCCTTTTCGTTGAGCATATTCGTTCAAGTATGTTAGACTCATTTTGAAGTTTGGATATTGTTTTATAAATTTTAGTTTATTACAATTATTCTTTGTTCCATTAGGCGACGCCTCTGCCTGTAAAAGAGGTGAGTTATTTTCACCTAAGACAAAAAGTCTGTAGAATTTCAAAAAAGCTTCTTGAGGGTAATATTCAAGAGCTTTAGAAGATCCAACAGCTTCTAGTCTCATTCTTACAAGTTCTTCAACTTCTTTAAAGAAACCAGCATCCCAGAAAGCTGCTTCGGATAAAGCTCCGGAGCAGTTCTGCAACACAGTTTCTCTAGAGTAGTTCTCAAAGTAAAAGAGTCTTGCAACAATACTTTCTTTCTTGAGTCTTGGGAGATACACAAAAGGTTGTTTATCTTTTATGAAATCTCTAGAACAGAATGAGTATGGTTCATCTGTCTTAGGTGGAGTGACAAAGATGTTAAATAGGCTACAATAGTATTGTATCTTTTCAAAATCCATCTTAAGGTAAGGATGGTATTTAGCCAATTTGTCATCGCCCAAAATTTTCTTAGCATGTAAAGATCGCACTTCATATAGTGATGGTAGTCTATTGTGATCTTTTTGGAATTCAGCACAAATTGCATAAACATCAGCGAAGTCTAAAACGTAACAATTCAACATAGTTGTTATATAGGATCCAGATTCATTTCCTCTGTCAAGGAAGAATATGTTCCCATTAATGTTGTGGATTGTGTATATTAAAGAGTCTTCAAGTGCTTTGCATTGTGTTGGCGTTAGTTCAGTTTGTGTGCTTCTTACAAATGCTCTAATCATTTCTGGCAATATTGTTTTGTCAAGTCGTTTACAATCACTAGAAATTACATCACCTGGTTTGTCATTCATTTCTTTCATTATGGCTACTGGGTCCACATAAGGATTGTAACCAATTTGCCAGTCATTTTTGTGGTGTCTTGCTTGACCAATTTCTTGAATATATCCAAAGAAAGACTTCAATACCATGTTGTCTGCTAATTCCAGTTCACTAAAAAGGCGTACTTTGCCTTTCTTAGCTTGTTCTGCTGGTATAAGCTCAACCTTAGCATTGTCTCGTACTATTATAGCGAAGGGTAAACTTCTCATAATAGCATCTTTCTTGAGTTGATAATCTTCAAGAAGTCCAGCTCCTGCTTCAGTGTTTGTGTTTATCTTGAACATGCCTTGTTGGTATTCTTCGAATAAAACCGAAGGATTGGCAAAAGGACGTTTGGTTTGGATATTGTATTTCAGTTTTAATTTTGATCCAGCTGAAGTTGTCCAGGGTAGCTGTTTGCATTCATTACGTCCATTGATGACTTCGTATAAGGTAAACCTTCGTGGCTTGCCAAAATCTTCAGCCATTTTCTGTGTCATTAATTGTTGAGTGTGTTCAAAGATATCAGTGTTCCATTTCCTTGCGTTTGGATGCAGCATTGTGTAATTGACGCATTGGGTCCATAAAGGATCGGCGTTTCCAAAGTAATCTTTAGCTAGTTCCGAGGTGTCTTCTACAAATTTTAAATCAGTAGCTGATGGTAAATAGCTAGTTGCTAAGTTAGACTTAGCAGGATAAAAAACTGCTCTATTCTCAGGTTTAGAATATAATTTCATAGCCTGGTTGTAACCTAGTACTTTCATGTTAGGTGTGTGTTCATATTTAGAAAACTTAAAAGGTTTTCTAAGCAATGATAACATGAAGTCATCAATTACATAATCTTGGCCGTCTATTGGATTGACCAATGTGCGTAAATCGTCAGATGTGGTGTTAGGTTTGGATTCAAAAAAATCAAGATCTTTTCTTGTTATTGAAGCAAAGTAAAGATGACCTACTTGAATACCAATATGGATACCTATAATACTCCACTCGTTGTTTCTAAGACCCATAATTACGGTACCGCAGTCACCTAGTGAGACAACTGCTGGTAGTTGGAGTCCTAAAGTTGAGCTGCAAATAATCTTTTCATCGCAGTCCCACAATTTGAGTGGATCTGTTCTGTCTGTCAAACGTACAGCCATTTTAGGATAGTATTCTAATGGTGCTGTGTGATGACTTCCGTTGCGTTTTACAATGGTACCAGATTGGAGTTCAGAAAGATGTTCTTCTGTTGTAATCATGTTTGTAAGGTCTCTGAATTCGGGAATTTTAGCTTTACATTCGTAGAAAGCAATGTCTCTTGAACGATTGATAGCATAACATTCAACTTCATGAGATACGTCACTACCATTTAAATTGTAGTGAATTGTCGATTTGTAGCCAATATCTGGTGTTGTGTGCGATACAGTGAGAAATTTTCTCCCACCTAAGGCTAAAGCCAAATTTTGTCCTTGATTGTTTTTAATAAGAACATAGTTATTTCTAATTTTGTTAGAAATGGCTTCAAGTGTACTGGCTTTACATGGTAACATGTTAGATGGTAACATTTGTGGTTTTGCTTGTAATGTTTCCATGACAAGATTCTTATTTGTTCTCCAGAAATAGTCCATAGTTGGTATATCTCCTTCATTTATTGCTGTTAAAATTAAGTTCTTTAATTCTTTCATGTCATGTTCGTATTCACTACTAATGCTGTTTGATCTCCATTCATGTTCGAAAGTATTTAAACTCTCAGAACATCCTTCTTTCTTTGCTTGTTCTTGGATTCTAGATACTTCAGTTTGATTTCTTGACATCAGAGCTGCTTTGTATTCTCGATGTAGATGTTTTGATCGGGAAGGACTTCCGATTGAGTCGTCGCCGGTATTAGCAACAGGATATTCTTCCTTGCTAGATAAAAAGTGTTTAAACATTTTATATATCAAGGTAATAATAGCTCCTGCTGTGCATACAGCTATTAACCCAAATACGATTTTTGTTATTGGGTGACTTATGATATAATCATACGTACCACTGGCTATCTTGTCTCTAATTGTAGATGTTTGTTGGTACTGGTGTCGATACATATCTAGTATTGGTAGTGAAGTTCCTTGAATAAGTAGGAACATTGCCTTGAGAACAGATAAAGGTACGTGTTTTGCTGTACCTTGCATTTCTTTTGTTTGTTCCCATATGACGTAATCAGGCCATGCTACATTGTATCGTTCATCAATATCATTGTATGCAATACCCGTTTCGGATATTTCTATACTTTCGACAAATTCGCCTAGTCCATCTCCAACATATAATATGTTTTCGACAAGACTAGTAGTTTTGTCACCAATCTTGATTCTAAGATTAGCTTCAGGAATAATTTTGCGGAAACGGGCTGACATATTTTCCATGAGTTCTATAAGATTCTCTGATGTGATGTTATGATTGATGTTCCATCCTTCTGATAAGCGTATGTCATAAAGACGCGTTCTTATTTCATGAGAGGCTTTGATTGTACAGCCTTCAAATTCATGTAGCCAAGCTTTGAAAGTGTTGTGCTTGCTCTTTAACATCTCTGTCAAGAGAGTAATTGAAGGACATGATATATCAATATCAAATGAAGCTGTGCCTATATAGTGTTCATTAATACGTGTTATGCCTATCAAGTTGTTACAGTAGCTCTTGTATTTTGAAAATACAAGTTCGACTGTTTCTCTGGCTGTGCGGGTTTTACCATTGATCATGTACATTCCGGGTGAGTCGGTTTGTATGGTTGTTTGACTACCAGCGTCATTAAGAAGATATTCTCCATTAAAGACAACCGGTGCGTCTAGCCCTAAACGTCTAACTATCCCTGAGGAACAGTCAGCGTTGAGCTTATAGTGTGGTACAAAGGCTCTTAGATCCCACCATGGTTTCTTTTCAATTCTAATTGAGTGATTGGTACCTATCAAGTAGATACTCTTGGTATCACCTTTGTTGATCCATTTTAGATATTCTTCATAGTCTTTTTCAACTAATATATCGTCTAAGACGTATATAGCTTTTTCAGTTGGTGGTATAGAGAAATCTAGTGAATCATCATTTAGGCCTTTGATTTTGAAGCCTGTGATAAAGGCTAAATCGTTAGCCATTTTGTCAATCAGTTTTGTTTTAAAGGTTCCTGCGGGTCCTTGTGTTCTTACTACAAAGAAAGACTTTCCAGCTTGTTGTTGTGGAGCTGGTGTAAGTCTGAGTAGTAGTCTATCTAAAAATTGTAGACGTGCATTGTACTCATCGACTGGCATGTTAAATTGTTGTTCGCCAGTTCCAATGAATGTTTCTCTTGCGGCTCTCATAAAAAGTTCTTCTTTTTTGGCTACCATTCTCGTGATAGTGTGTTGGAAAGCTTCAAAAGTGCATTCTTCCCAGTCGGCTTCGACTGGTGCAGTGGTAATTTTGGTGCATACTTGGACTTTTAGATGTGAAAAGTCTGGTCTGCGGTGTGCATTAGATTGTCCAGTTCTGCCCTCAAAAAGAGGGTCGTAGATACGAACTCTAACTATTCTAGACCAAAAAGCTTCAGCAGCATTTACATGCATACGTCGGTGTAGGTCTGGATTAGAGTTGTTGGTCGTGCCGGCAATAAGTTTGATACGACATGGTTGCGTTTTTGCACTCAAAGAAGCACCCTCTAAATTACAAGGGTCTCCAGAGCAGATGGTATTAGCCATTGGTAAGAATGTATCTTCCATGACTCTGCAATTGAAAACTTCTTGAATATGAGCAATGTCATTTCCTCCATAAGGATTGAAATACTCACCATTCTTTTCAAGATTGTAAATGTTTTCATTGTAGCCTAAAATTTTGGCTACTTCCTTTGCTAGGTATTTACCTGCGCGGGATTTTCCATGTCCTCCAGGACCTTCCATAAGAAACATTATAGTTTCTTGTCGGTCTTGGGTTGCTAGAATTGATTTAACCAATTCAGCTTTGTCTCTCAAATGTGAAAGACAATTAATGAGAATGCCATTTGTAGTTTTTAAACTTTCTGACATATCTCGTGGTAATTTTGCAGTAGTGTATTCTATTGCTTTCGCAATCACTGCATTTAGTTCGACATTTAAATTACTATCAATGACGAACTTGTAAGCTGGTATAGTTGCTAGTTCAGTAGTACGAAGTACAAATTTCTTGTAATCTTCTCTTATACTTTCATAGCCATATATGTCTACACCACATACAGTTTCCATGATCCAAGCAGTTGCATCTTGTGCGGTTTGGACTGTTGGTGATAGTCCTCTGAAGAAACTCATGAATTTTAAAACTCCTTGAGTTCCTATATCTTTGACTTGAGTTAGTCCAGCTAATATAACAGTAATTACTACTGTTATAGCTGGCTTAATCCAATTCGCAGAACAGGGTACTGAGTTAGTTGATTCTTCAGATACCATGTCTCGGACATAATGATATGCTTTCGTTGCTGCAGCTAATGCTGCATTAGTATCGAAAGGCATGTTGTTCTTCTTCTTCAAGTAGATAGCTATCTGGTGTGCTATGCTGGTTAAATTAGCTAGGACACTAGAGATGTTAAGCAATCTTACTACTAGATTTTCAATGTATAGAGCACTTACTATGGATGCTGTTATGGAAATTACTGAAGTTGAAATGGCTGTTATCATTCCAGAGTAATCTCCAAGGAAGCCTCCACTTGATAATGCTGTAGTTAATTCTTGCGTTATCAAGGTGGTAGCTTGTTCCATTTCGTTGGCGTAGTTGACGTCGATGTTTGTTTCGAGCTCTATTCCTTCATTGATTTGGTGGGAAATTTGGATCCTTCCCTTGGGGCTGTCGTATAAATGCTTGCCCGTGACAACTTCATAAGAGGGGTTGCCAGAGACGAGGACAGATGTTGGTTTATTGATGGTCGTTTGTACGTTTGAATTAATGGTGTCTTTTAAAAGTACATCATCATTCAATACGGCAGTTGGTGGTTTAAATTTTAAATAGGACTTACCATTTTCTTTGATTGGCTGTACCATAAGGTTTTGACCTTTAGTGACAGTTGAAAATAGCGGAACTTGTTGGTTTTTATTTACAAGTTCTTGTGCCTTAATTTGGTTTGTAACCGTTTCGATGTCAATAGGATTTTGTTCATCCGTCGTTGACTTGTTGTTAGTTGATTTTTGTTCAACTTTGTTTGAATTAGAAGAATTTTGTTCATTCTTCATGGTTGTTTGTAAGTTTTGTTCACTTACGTTGTTTAAATGTGAATTTTGTTCATTCACGTTAGTTTTTTGTAAATTTTGTTCATTTACTTTGTTGTTAGAATTAACAAATAATTGTGATTTTATTTCATCACGTTTGTTATTCTTTGTTGTTTGTTGTTTAGTTTGTTTTGTTTGTTGTTTTTTCATTTTGTTTGTTTAGTTTAAT
>Ga0138278_1151381_pt1 | contig 9365 bp, 1 predicted proteins | sample M_130821_M_mt_FD_106922 | JGI IMG/M metagenome (GOLD analysis project Ga0138278, IMG submission 106922) | Freshwater microbial communities from Lake Montjoie, Canada - M_130821_M_mt (Metagenome Metatranscriptome) | ecosystem: Environmental > Aquatic > Freshwater > Lake | place: Canada: Quebec...
CTATCAAGTATTACCAATTATTCTACGTGTATTTCGTACAAGCTTAGAGAAAGTTCCAGTTTTTACTGTAACATTGTCTTTGTTTATATGTCTTTTGCGTAGTCTATTTGTCTTAGGTGTGTGCACAAAGCGCTGTGTGCATGTCTGTATTGCAAGGCCACCCCAGTTCCTGTTGGAATAGTAGCGTCTCACAAATTCCTTTGTGAGATAAAATGATATTCGCTACTGAAAGAATATCCCGGGGGTTTTACCCCCGAGTTGAAGCATAAAATTGTAATCGCTTCTGAGAAATTACACTCTTAGTCTTATATATAAGGCTAGAGAATTCAGGTACCAACCACCTGGACCATCTAGAACCTCTAAAGAGACTAATTGTAAATATGTTCCGTGGTCCATAATGACCTGGAAAAAGTTTGGACTGTAGATGAGCGTCTTATCGCGCCCTACTTTACTATTCGATAAGGGAAGACTGTATTTGCCCCCAATAATAACGGAATTATGAAAGCCGTTAAGCCCAGTACCGACCGCCCTAGTGTTGTTAGCTCCATTTTTAACAACAAAGTTGCCAAACTTAAGCCCAATCAGACTGTAGTAGTCTCCGTGAATTCCAATACTTCCCGTAGTGGAAATATTGTTGAGTCCAAAACTCTACATGTTATTGACAAGGGAGACCTTAAGAAATCTCTATCCCAGGGATTCATTTTTGATGCCGGTATCGAGAAAGAGATTCGTACCGCCACTAAAGTTGCCGTCCTTAAAGACACCAAATATAAGGCCAAGACTATTACTGGCCAATATACTGAGCTTACTCAGAAAGAGTTGCTGATCCAAGAAAGCAACCGTGAGCTCATGTCTGAGGTTATGGGTGCCGATAGTTCCACAGTACCTTTAATTAAAGATAAGTACACTAAATCTGAGAAGAAACATAGGTCCATCGACTATGCCCAGTCTCGTCTAGCTGAAAAAGCTTCTAGGGGTAGAGTTCCCCTGCCCGACCATAAGGAGACCACCCGTACCCGTAATCTTGTACTGGCCCAAACTTCCAGAGCTAAGGAATTGCGACGAGAAGATCGTATTCGACAGCAAGCGGAGGAGGACGCCAGGGATTACGAAGCCCAGGCTTCCGCCCAGCATTCAGCTGGTAAGTCTCGAACTAGAGGAGACAATGTAGACAAGGAGGCTCAAAGAGCCCACAATGCTAAGAAGATTGCTAATAAGAAACTTCGTGCCTCTTTTAAAGAGAGTCGTGATGCTAGGAAAGACAGAAGATCCGATGCCAAGGAGTTTAAGAAACAGGTTATGCAGCTGGCATTTGGTTCTCAGGTTATTACTGTCCCTAGATATGAAAGTTTGGGTACTTTCATTCACACCATTGAGGGTTTCTACACTCACTTGGGTAGACCCATTACCTCGAAGACGGTCCCAGGAGACCTCTCGTCCTCTCATTTTCTTCGTCTGGAAGAGTCACACCCCCTTCTTGGAGGAGGTGTTTATGACCTCTCTGATGACGATGAGTCTAAGTCCGAGATACAATTTGAGGTCAATAGTGATGATGGATATGATCCTCGGCTGTATGAGACTAACTGTTCCAGATTATTTCCCGATGATTTCGTGAGTGAGGAGTTGGACCGTTTAGAAGGGGAAAAATCTCAGTCCTCTATAGCAGGTGCTGTGGAATTCATTAAGAAGTGTGTTGTAGACATGTTAGGATCCGGAGAGTTGGTTGATTCCGCTATCTCCAGTACTGTGGATACTGCCATGATTATATCTGGCTCTATATACCATCTCCTCAGGTTCCCTGATGACTCCTTCTCGTGCTATTTTGCCATGTACCCCGTTGTTCGTTTATTCACCAATTCCCAGGTTACTTCCATGGGTTTTGCTGCCGGATACGCCACTACCCAGAAGTTGTATAGAGCGCTCCGTCCTAAGCGTAGTACTATACATTTGCAGGGTATTAACTCCTCTATTCTGGATGTAGTCGATAAAGGTGTTGATGCATATGAGAATGGCATCAACTCCGTTACCGATTTGCTAGACAATGATGTGTTTGAGACTTTTAGGGATTTGGTCATTGCCGCTGCTGTTGGGCACATGTTCCCTGTTGGAGTTGGGCACCTTGTGATCAAGAACTTTGGAGAGTTCAAACGTCCCCGCACCCGGTTTGAAATTTTTAAAACCATCCTAGAGTGCTCCAAGAAAATGCTGATATGGTATAAGAATTGGCGTAAGACTGGTGATTTGTTCGGGAACACGAGCACTAGAACACAACATGATAATGCGGTTCGCGTGCTTAGGGATATCCTTCAACACGGGGATGCTATATCATATGATTATGACCCCAATTTGAGGAGTGCCCAATCTATCCTCGCTGATGGTGCCGACGCCATAGTCATCGTCGAATCATATCTTAGTGGGCTTCCAGCTAAGAAAGCTGCCGAGCATTCCAGTCGTAAGTTAGTCGCTGATGCCCGGTCGAGGTTGGAACCTATTAGGGCTACTCTAAATGCCGTACCGCGTCCACCTCCGGTCATGGTTCTTATTTCAGGACCCCCTGGTGTTGGAAAGTCCCGTGTTATGGATATCAATGCTGTGTGTGCTATGGCCGCGGCCGGCGTTAACTATACTCCCTCAAATAACTATCACGTGGTGATGTCTAGTGATTATTTGGAGGGATTCAACCCTGATCTGCATCTTATTATGCATTACAGTGAATTTGGACAAGAGACTGCCGATATACAAAAGAAAGCGTTAGACCCTAAGAGGAAGGAAATACTTTCCATTGTTGATGGTCAACCGTTTATTGCTAACACTGCTTTTGCTGATAAGGGGACTGTCCGTGTCAGGCCTCTCATGGTCATGTTGGATTCTAATGATGATACTGCAGGCTTCCAGTATTCCCACACCTATATTGGGGCTATTATGCGTCGTATAGTTAGAATAAAAGTCCACGTCAAGGATTATGCAAGGTGTGCTAGTTCTCAGATGATTGATTTGACCAAGACTGCCGCTATGACCCCGGCGCAGAAGCGAGACATTTGGGACTTTACTGTCGAGACATTTGCGGAAACGCTGGGTGGTAAAGGTTTTATCCCGTCCTCCAGTGTCAATCTTTCTAGTTTTGACGATTTTGTCAAGTATATGGTCCCCATGTATCGCAGACATTTTGTTAGTCAGCGTGTTACGGCAGCTGCTTTTAGTCATAAGGACTTGGTTGATGAGGTTAATGCTATAGTGCAGCCTATGGGCTTCCCCGCCGCTAACTTTAAACCAGTTGTCCCAAATGATAAGCCTCCCGTTCAGCCAGCTCCTCAACTCAGGTTTAACCCAAGGCCTATACCTAAGCAACCTCCTTATGTGGTTACTCAGTCTGGGCCGATAGCGGAAATATACTCCAGCCTACATGTTGTCGAGGAGCAAGGTTCCGTTCCTGTTAGCCCTTTGGACGTGGAAGAACCTAGGACCAGATGGGAAGCGTTTGGAGAGGTCTGCTCGGGTCTGGCCTCTACTTGTACCAACCACATTAGGGCGGTTCCCTCCGCTTTCTTCAGTATGGTGTACTTCTTGTCCGGGTCCATACCCCAGAAGTATCGTACACACGGACTGACACTGGGAGTTGCTGGCAGTTCTACTTTGCTCACCGTGGCTTCTTTGTTTTATTCAATCCCTGTCTCTATCCTGTTCGCGAGTGTTGTTGGGGTTGCCACTGCCACCAACACCACCATTCACATTCCTAGACCCACATGTTTCGTCAAGGCGTATGAGTCTTGTTCCTCGGCTGCCAACATGGCCAAAGTAGGTAGACCTCCTGTTGGTAAGGAGGATGAAGCTTTGACCTTGTCAAGGATTGAGTTTTGGCTCCGTATAGTGGGTTTCGTTGTCGCTGCGTTTGCCATTCTAACTACTTTACAGTGGTTGATGTCCGGCCCTAAGAAACCCAAGAGTCAGAATGGTCCCTCGAAGGAGAAGGTCCCTCACCAGAAAGTTAGAGAGTTCGATGAGGTTATAGGTGCGGAAGATAATCTGTCAGGGCTGCGCGGTAATAACTGTGCCACCTTCAACATCACTCAACCCAAATTCAAACCAATTAGCAATGGTACTCTCGCACAATTGGCTCAATCCACTTTCAAGTCCGTTCGGAGGGTTGGTACTCAGGGAATTTCTCCTGCTGTCTCCTCTTGCCATATTTTTGGCGTTAGCGGTGACGTGGCACTCTTCACTTCCCATATCTGCGAGGGAGTAGGGCCCAAGCCCGTCATACAGATAGAATGCATGGGGAGAGGTCTGTTATCAGGTAATACCAAGGATGTCATGTTGGGCAAAGTCAATACGTACAACGTTAATGATGATCTGATGTTTGTGAAGTGTGTTGGTATTACGCCTTTCTCTGATGCTGGTAAGCACTTTATGCCTCCTGGCGTCGATACCGCATCACATGCGTACATTGATGGCGAGCTCACCTCTGCCATAAGCGTCCCCGATCCTCTGGGAAAACACGATGGTATGGTGTGGCGATATAACTATGCTAAAGAAGCTAAGGGCAAGTGCGGACTTCCCCTCTACATCCAGGTCCATGGGGGTGTTTTCATTGCCGGCATTCATTATGCAGGTGGTGAGGGAGTAGGTTACGCTTTTAAAGTAGATAGGACCATGGTTGAGAAAGCCAAGAAGTACTTTGAGAGCTCTTCATTTGTCCCCATCGCGCCCTTCCCGCGTTTGGACACCATGCCTCTGACTTATTCTGTCACTGAGCAGGGAGGCCCCGTTTTGGAGCATGGTCCGGTTTCCGGTAAACACCACTTCTCCTATGAAGACAGACCCCAGTTGGAGATTTTAGGTTCCATTCCCGGCAAGGTGACTTTGCCCAAACACTCCGATGTCGTCCGCACTCAGTTTGAGAAACACTTCCCGGGTGGAGTTAAGTCCTTACTGGAGGAGACTTTGCATGTTCCACTTGTGAAGACGTTCGCACCCCCTCTTATGAAGCCTGAGCCTGTGGCAGATGGGTCAACCTGGGTTCCTTATGGACCTATTACTGCGGCCATGAATAAGAAACACAAAGCTGTGGACATGGATCTCATCCACGATGTCGTTAATTGTCGCATTGACCATTTTGTGAAGGAGTTGAAGTATAGGTACCCCACGTATCAGTTAGCCCCCATACCTGTGGAGAAGGCCTTGAGCGGTATACCTGGGGATCCCTACTTCCGTAGCATCAATGGTAGCACCAGTGGAGGACCAGGCTTTCCTGGCCTTAAAAGGAGCTACTTTTCCATAGATGAGGACGGTAAGTACGGGTTAGGACCTGAACTCTACTCTTGTCTATTGAATTCCATTGATCTGTCCAGTGAAGACCTTTCCATACCGTCTTTCTGTGCTATGTTTCTCAAGGATGAACCCCGCCCCATTCAGAAAGTGATTGCCGGACTTACTAGACCGGTACAGAATGGGTCTTTAGGTAACATCCTCTTAGATAGAGTGGCTCTAGGATGTTTGGTTACTCTTCACCCTAGTGATGGCGATATGTACGGTTCTGCCATTGGTGTCGATATGCATAGAGAGGCCTATAAGGTCTACCATTTGTACTCCCGTACGCATCCCCACCCTTTGTTTTTCGATTATAAGTTCTTTGATCTTTCCATGCATTTTGCTGTTACATACGGGGTGGCCAGTGTCCGGTATGGCATGTGTAAAAGGTTAGGGTATCCTGAGCATGGTTTGCCTCTCTTGAGGTCTATCCTTAGTGGGCAGTGTTATCCTATAGTTCGCATGTGCGGTGTGGACTTCATCTCTCCTGGTACCACCATTTCCGGAGAGTATGGAACTGCTGAGAAGAACTCCGAGAAGAACGATTTCATCACCCATGTTGCATGGGCGGTCTTGAAGCCTGATTCGTATACCCTGGAAGACTACTTCACCCATTATCACAAGGCCCTATATGGTGATGATGGTGCGGGTTTTACTACAAAAGAGGTGCATTCATGGTTTAATGGTCCTGCTCTGTCCCGTGTGGTTAAGGATATTTTCGATATGGATCTTACAGATCCCAATAAATCCCCAACTATGCCGATGGACTTCCCTACCCATAATATGGAGTTTCTCAAAAGAGTTCCCCAGTGGTCCTTCACGCTGGGATACCCTATTGCTCCTCTAGACCTTGAATCTATAAATAGATCCCTGATGTGGTGTTTACCATCAATGGGTCAGTCTCCGAGTGATCAGCTTAAGGACACCGTATCTAGTGCTCTCCGGGAGTTATTCTTCCATTGTGATGAGTACGAGTATGGCAGAATTAGGTATCGTCTGATGGAGATGTTTAATTACATCTATCCATCCATGTTGGAATCCCTGGAGAAATCTTGGCCCACTTTTGATGAGCTCTTCACCACTTTTGAAGAGTCTGCCCAAAATTATCGTGTTCGGGTAGACAGTGACACGCAAGCGTCTTTTGATTGGATAGAGTGGTCCCGACTCTGTTCTAGCTTGACAATTCCAAACGGGCCCCTAAGTATAGTGTACCTACGCCGCTTAGGGAGAAAAGTAGGCGCTAATGTTAATGACATTTTATATGAGCTACAGGACGAGGCTAAGGCCCTTGCTCAGGAGTTGTCCCAACTCCCACGTCCCCTTGGTACTTCTACGTATAACCAGGCCATGCGCCATCCCTCGTACTCCTGTGACCCTGAGTTTCGTGAGGCCGCCGACAACTACTACCGTGTTCACAGTAAGTTGGAATCGGCTCAAATTACCATTGAGTTTCTTGAGAGACACCTCCCTATTAATGGGGGAGTTGGTCTTCAGTCTGGACCTGCGGTTGAGATCCCTGTGGGGGATGCGGACTCTGATTCCCGCATCGTCTCTGAGAACTTCATTGATCAGACGGGTGATGCTATGCCCTGCTCTGATGCAGTAATTCCAGCATACAATCCTGTCCCTGATACTCACTTTGACATCGATAGTTTCTTCGAGAGACCTGTTTATATTGGTAGCGTCACTTGGGCTCCGGGGACTCTGCTATCTACTCTTAGTGTATCGGATATCTACTTCACGGATCCTGCTGTTAAGGCAAAGTACAAGAATTATGCCTGGATTCGCGGTGATTTTGTTATTGACGTTTCTGTTTCTGGTAATCCTATGATGTTGGGCTGTGCTATAGGTGCCCCCATCTATTGGGAGGCCGAGTGTAATAGTATAACTGCTATTAAGAATGCCATGCTTTCTAACTCAAATGCCACTATTTATGAGTGGGCTAGGTGGATTGCTAATAATCCCAATGCTATGGAAATCGATGTTAACAGGAATAGTGTGTTACGGTACAAGGTCCCCTGGTGTGCCCCCTTAAACGCTTTCCGCCTGTTTGCCAACAGCACATCTGCATTGGCGGCAGGTACCGTTCCCTCTGATGCTGCTGGTTACATCACTTTTGAGATGGCTTCGATCAACAATCTCACCAGTGTGTCCGCTACTGCTACGAATGCTTCCATTACTGTCTATGCCCATATGGAGAACGTACAGTTGGGTATGGCAACTGGAAGCGTTATGGCTATTACCACTCAATCAGGTCCTAGTGCAGAGAGAGTGGTAGGACCTGTTGAGAAGGTTCTCCTTAGGACGGTAGATGTCGCTAATGAGCTCACCAATGCCCCCATTATTGGGCCCTGGGCTACTGCCACTTCTATGGCCGGTACTATTGCGGCCAGGATTGCTGCTATATTAGGTCTTTCATACCCGGTGCAGTCTACGTCTGAGGTTGTACCCAAGAGGGTTAAGCCTATGGCCTACCAGAACTCTGCTAATATTATTGGAACTGGCACTGATTTTCGACTCACTCTGAGCCCCAATCAGGAGGTAGGGATCGACGCCACGGCCCTGGGTAGGAACACAGATGACATGGTTGTTGCTCATTTGGCTCAACAGGAATGTCTTTTGTATAGCTTTACGTGGGCTGTAGCTACTACTCCTATGGGTAGCTCCATATTCCAAATGGCTCTAAATCCTCGTGCCAAAGTTTCCAAATTGAGCGGAACAGCACAGTATGTTCAGCCCACCTGGCAGGATTTTCTTGCCAGTATTGCCCATTACTGGAGATATGATTATGAGGTTATTCGCCTCAGTGCCAAAGCCAGTGCCCTGCATAAGGGCAAATTGGCAGTGTGGTATGAACCTAACACCTGCCATACCTCTCTTGTGACTGCTGCCGGAGTTACCAACAAACAGTGCATTGCCGTGTGGGACATCTCCCAGACTACTGATCTGGAGGTCACCATCCCCTGGGCTTTCCCGAGACCGTGGGCACGGGTTGGTACCCAGACTGATGCCAGCCTCATGATGGGTTCGACGTTTGTTGCCAATGTTAATATGTTCGAGACTACCAATGGTATGATTTATATCATTCCACTTACTGAACTCCAATCCCCTAATACTGTTGGTGTGTACGTTAATGTCTGGCACAAGTACGTGGGGTTCTCTCTCAACTCTCCCGATGGGTCTAATATCCCCACCAAGCGAGTTCTGTACCAGAGTGGGCCTTGTTGCGAGACCTATAAAGGCGCTGATGAACCGGAGAGAGTGGAGCTCACTACTCCAGGGTTTAGTTCTGCCGGGTCGTGTCAGTACACATTTGGTGAGCAGATCGTATCCGTGAGGGGACTTCTCCACCGGTACGAGAGCCGTCCAGTCCAAACTATAGCCACTGACGCTGGAACTGGCTACAAGTCTATGTATGTTAACCAACCTATCTACCTGGCCCCTGCAGTGTTTGGTTCTACTGGTACTGACTCTACTCTGTTGACATATCTCCGTGGAGCTTTCCTAGGTATGCGAGGCGGTACGAAATTTAGGGTTAGAGCTGTGGGCCATGTAGCCCCTCCCGGGGCAGTCTGTGTGACTAACTTGCAAGGTCCTACGACCTCCTACGCCGCAGCCAGTACGTCCATAGGTTCTACTCCCCAACCCTGCTACCTGGTTGGTTCCGTACAAACGAACGTCAACACATCTGGTGGTGTTGAGTTCGAAGCTCCCTACTACACCAGCAACTTATTTGCCTGGGCGCAATCGGCGGATCCATATGCTAATGCAGGATCCTCCACTTGTATGCAACCTGAGGCCGTGCGGAATACAACCTGTTGTTTTGACTCCTTTGGAGCTAATCTTACAGTCCAAGTCATCACGGACTATGCTACAGCGGACGATTTCTCCCTGTTGCGCCCTTTGTCCCCTTTCCCCTACTCCTTGTGAGGTGGTGATTGGGCACGCTACTGCCATTTGGTAATGCTAGCACCGCGAGTACACGCGTAAGAAATTTTATGGTCTCTGATCATTCGTACAAGTTTTAATTAATCCAGAGACCTCTGTATTAAGTCCAA